>Ga0209636_10001512_pt1 | contig 23582 bp, 17 predicted proteins | sample DeeMarSWOR152_54_FD_187464 | JGI IMG/M metagenome (GOLD analysis project Ga0209636, IMG submission 187464) | Marine sediment microbial communities from White Oak River estuary, North Carolina - WOR-1-52-54 (SPAdes) (version 2) | ecosystem: Environmental > Aquatic > Marine > Intertidal zone >...
ATAGTATTTAAACATACACTCTTTCCTGATCCAGTGGCACCGGCAACTAAAAGATGCGGCATTCTTGCCAGGTCATCTACATAAATATCCCCTGCTATCGTTTTTCCTAAGGCAATAGTTAATGGAGAATTAGCTGATATAAATTGCGGTGAATCGATAACCGACTTTATATAAACGGTTGAAGGTTTTCGATTTGGAATTTCGACACCGACAGCTGCTTTACCGGGAATTGGTGCAATAACGCGAATTCTTTTAGCTCGCATTACCAGAGCCAAATCGTCGGCGAGACTGGTAAAGCGATTGATTTTCACGCCCAAACCGGGCTCTATTTCAAATCGTGTAATAACAGGTCCTGGATTGATTTCCACGACCTTTCCCTGAATTCCGAAATCGGCTAATTTTTCTTCGAGTGTTTTGGCACTGGTCATCAGTTCGTCCCAGGTCACTTCGTCTTCCATTCCTGGAGGCTCATCAAGAATTTGCGGAGTGGGGAAATAATATTTTCGGCGCGGATGAGCTTTTAAGATTTCCTCCATATCCTTTTCAGTGATTGGTTCTGTTTCAGCTTTTTCCCTAAACATACCATCTTCTGAGTCAGGGACCACTGGTTCTGGCACCGGAGTTGGCACAAACTCTGTTTCAACTTCTGATAGCGGAGATTTGAATTCATGTGATGCAGGTTCAGGTTTTTTCTTGCTTTTTAATATTTCTCTGATACTCGGCGGTTGTTTTTTTGGTTTAAATTTACGTGGATCGTACCTAAGTGAAATTTTCGCGATGAATTTCGTGAACCGGGGAAGTATTTTTGATTTGATTTTCTCGAATTTAATGTCAAATGCATAAAATAAAGTAATGATTACGATGGCCGGAAAAAGAATTATGGTTCCAGCAGTGCCAAAGAAATTGTAAAAATACTGGCTAATCACTCCACCGATTAGCCCCCACTGCTGGTTATCCAGTTGGAATGCAAGTTCGTTTGCTTCATTCAGTTTGGATGATGCTTTTATCATGCCCAGCAGTGCAAGCGCGACCGCGAAATACAGACTAAATAATAACGTATACAGCGTTATTTCCCTTATCGGTTTGATTTTGTTTTTAAGAAGAAAATTTAATCCCCAAAGCATAATTAACAATGTTAATGTAATACTAGCATACCCTATCGTTTTCTTTATGAATAAGTGCGCAATCCAAGATCCTACCAATCCGATCTCATTCTTAACCGGATTAACTTTCACCGTATGGGGATCCTCTGGCGTAAAATGTATGAGGCTCAACAGAATAAAAAACCCGAGGGAAATCAAAAGAATACCGACCACTTTACGCTTTTTTTTGACATCCATTGCTGAATCCTGAATTAAAATTTCTATCGTTTTTTAAACTTCATGGAACAAACGCATCATCCGTAAAAAGGCGGAGATGCGTCTTTGATGCATTGAACGGATTCTAACGGACAAAAATATATAATTTTTTTAATATTATGAGATACTTCATTTATCCTGAATTATTCATTACCACAACGGCTCAACGGGATACAAAGACACAAAGTTTTTATTTTAAAAAGATTAAATTGAGGAATCCGAATATTGATTTAAAAATTTTGTTTTAAAATTAGTTCCATTCTATGCTTTTGATTCTTAGTTACTTAGTGTTCGCCATGGCGAATCTGCCTTAGGCACGATCTTAGTGGTTGAAATTTATGAATAATCCAAGTTATGATGATATTCTGATTTAATTTTAATCGAAATAAATTCGTTTGTATCCGCCAAATCCGTCCGAACCGTTCTATTAATACGAACGCTTATAAAACGGTGTTTTCACCACTCGTGCAGGAAATCTGCGACCGCGAATATCGATATTCAATTCAGAATCAATTTTTGAATACTCAATTTTAACGTAACCCAATCCAATTGGCTTTTGTAATATTGGCGAAAACATTCCACTTGTCACAAAACCAATTTCGCTTTGCTCATTGAATATTTTATATCCGTGTCTGGGAATTGCTTTGCCTTTCAATTCAAAACCAACAAGCTTCCGCTGAATCCCTTCTTGTTTTACTTTTTGAATTGCATCTCGACCGATAAAATCTCCCTTGTCAATTTTAGTGATCCAACCTATTCCTGCTTCTAAAGGATTTGTCGTTTGATCGATGTCACTCCCGTATAAACAGTATTTAACCTCCATCCGAAGCGTATCCCTGGCACCAAGTCCGATTGTTTCGATGTTAAATTCTTTCCCGGCTTCCATAATTGCTTGCCAGACTCTTTCAGAATGCTCTGGCGAAAACATGATCTCAAATCCATCTTCTCCAGTATAACCCGTTCTTGCTATCATCATGTTTATGCCCGCCAGTACTCCTTCTTCGAACCAATAGGTTTTCATTTGTGACAAATCGTCATCAGTTAATTTTTGAAGTGTAGCTTCTGCCTTTCTTCCCTGAATTGCTAAAAGTGAATATTCATCGCTGCGATTTTTCAAAATGACACCATCGATCAGATGTTTTTGCAGCCATTCAAAATCCTTCTCGATATTAGCGGCATTCACCACCATAATAAAACGATTCGGGAATCGATAAATCAGCAAATCATCGACGATTCCACCATGATCATAACATAAAGCCGAATATTGAGCCTGATATATATCAAGTTTTTTTATATCGTTAATGGTCATATATTGTAGAAAATCTAATGCCTTGGGTCCGATAAATTCAAATTCCCCCATGTGAGAGACATCGAATATTCCAACGCTGGTACGGACACGAACATGCTCGTCGGTGATTCCTTTATATTGAATAGGCATATAAAATCCAGCGAATTCGACAATTTTAGCACCCAGTTTTTTATGAATATCATATAAAGCTGTTTTTTTAATGATCAATTCCCTGTTCCTTTCCTGATAATCATCCTATGCGTAAATATTTATCTTGCTTTACTATTTCAATGATTTGACTGCCTGATCAATTCTATCAAGTGCTCGTTGAATATTTTCCACCGAATTTGCATAGGAAAATCGTAAGTACCCTTCACCATATTTACCGAACGCGGTACCAGATAATGCGGCAACGCCAAATTTTTCCAGAAGAAGATCGGCAAACTTTTTGCCATCAATACCAAGTTGTTTGATATTTGGGAACACATAAAAAGCGCCACGCGGAAGCAGACAACTGATACCGTCAATTGAATTCAGTCCATCAACAATTACATCTCTTCTCGTTTTAAATTCAGCAACCATTTTATGTACTTCATCCTGCGGACCACGAATGGCTTCAATTCCCGCATATTGAGAAAAAGTAGCAGTACAGGAATTACTATTGATCTGCAATTGAGTAACTTTCTGAGCCAGGGCTTCAGACATAGCACCATAACCCAATCGCCAGCCAGTCATAGCATAAGTTTTAGAAAAACCATCAAGAACAATGGTACGCTCTTGCATACCTGGAATCGATGCGATACTATGATGAACGCCTTCGTAAATAATGTTCAGATAGACTTCATCAGAAAGAATATAAATATCTTTTTCCTGTGCCACTTTAGCCACTGCTTTTAGATCGTCTTCGGTTAAAATGCCTCCAGTCGGATTTTGAGGTGAATTTAGAATAATCATTTTAGTCTTATCGGTGATTAACGACATGAATTCAGCTACATGGAAGCTAAATTCTCTTTCTTCTCTTAGTGGATAGGGAACAGACTTTGCACCAACAAAATCAATAACCGATTCATAAATCGGAAATCCAGGATTGGGATACATCACCTCATCCCCTTCATCGATAAGCGCCAGGATGGTAAAAAACATAATCGGTTTTGCTCCAGGAGTAACGACCACCTGATCGGGATGAATTTTGATGTTTCGTCGTTTACCCATATCCTCAGCGATAACTTTTCTCAAATCTGGCACACCCGCAGCAGGTCCATAATGAGTTTTTCCTTCATTTAATGCGTCTATTGCGGCACGGATAATATTTTCTGGCGTGTCAAAATCCGGTTCACCAATTTCAAGATGGATGACCTCTTTTCCTTCGGCTTCCAAGGATTTAGCTTTAGCGAGTACTTCAAATGCAGTTTCAGTTCCTAATCTTGACATTCTTTCGGCTAATTTCATCATATCACATCCCCTTAATTTTTAAGGAAATCATTAAAGAATTACATGATTTATAATCGGATATTTTTGTAGTAAGAATTAGGTTATAGTTTTATGTTTTTATTTTATATAAAAATAAAAAAAATTAATCTAACTGTCAAGATTTTTCTATTAATTTGTTATCATCAAAAGAAAAACCAGTGTTTAGAACACTGGTTTTCTTTCAATTTTTATTGCCATACACGCCTGATATCATTAATGATTACAAATAACATGAGAGCGATGATTAGTGCCATCCCGATTTGCTGGATAATTAGTTTTGCCTTTGGCGAAATCGGTCGCCTGATAATGGCTTCAATGAGGAGAAAGACAATATGCCCACCATCTAATACCGGAATGGGAAGTAAGTTTAGTAAACCAAGATTTAAGCTTAAGAAAGCAATAAATGCAATAAAATTAGATTCTCCTTCCCGAGCACTATCCTTGGCTAATTTGGCGATCATGATGGGACCCGCAAAAGCTTCCTTAAAAGCCTGTTGTCCTGTAATAATCAGCTTTATCGAATAACCGATAAGACGAGTAATTTGCCAGGAATAATTTGCCCCATAGATTATTGATTGAAATAGACCGATTTCCTTTTCTTGAACTGGATAACTTATGCCTATCAGCCCAATTTCCGTGCCTTGCAAATTCTCTCTTCGGGGAGTGATCTCAGCAGTCATTGTCAATCCATCTCGTACCCATTCCACCGTTAATAATTTTTCCGGACTACCATGGATGACCTCAGTCAACTCGCTCCATGTCCTTATCGGTTTGCCATCAATAGCGACAATGCGATCACCTATCTGAAGCCCTGCTTTAATACCAGGAAAATCTTCCCTTAAACTCCCAACAACTGGTGGCAATGATTTTTCAATACTATCAAAATATGTCGATTGAAAATTTGCTTTTAATATTTGCCGATCTCTTTCATATCCAACAGTTATGTCATCTTTTTTCAAAATTAAAGGTTCAACATCAGCCCAGGTTTTTACTGGTTGATTGTTTATTGAAGTTATCATATCTCCTGGTTGTAAAGTTGTCTCTGCTATTATTTTTTGAGATTCGATTTTTCCAACGGAAACACCCAGAGGTTCTTTTAATCCCATGATATAAGCAATACCGCCGAATAATAGTATTGCCAGAGCGATATTCATAACCGGTCCGGCCAATATCACTAAAAATCTCTGGTAAATCGGTTTGGACATGAATTCCCACGGTTCTCCTTTGATTGAATCTTTGTCCAGACTTTCATCAATCATGCCTGCCATTTTTACATAACCACCCAGTGGAATCCAGGAAATACAGTAATCCGTATCTCCAATCTTCTTGCCGATCATGCGGGGAGGAAATCCTAATGAAAATCGTTCCACACGAATTCCTACTAATTTGGCTAATATGAAATGACCTAATTCATGTACAAATACTAAAACACCCAGACCAATTATTAATCTTAATATAGCTTCCATTTAATACTCCATAAAAAGCAATCGATGAATAATTAAAAATTTAAAACGAGACAACCAGCACCTCCCCCTTACGAATCGCTTCTTTTACGAAATTCCGTGCCCAAAGATCCGCCGCTAAAATCTCATCGAGATCAGGATTGGATACTGGCTGATGGTTGTAAAGTGTCTTTTCAACAAGTCTGGCAATTTGATTGAATTTTATTTTTTGTTGAATAAAATTCTCGATCGCCTCCTCATTGGCTGCATTTAACACGGCAGGCGATGTCCCACCGAGTTTTAAAGACTCGTAAGCCAGCGCGCAGGCTGGAAACCTTCCAAAATCAGGTGGCTCAAATGTTAACTTATTTATCAAATTAAAAATCAATCTTTCATTTTGAATATATTTACGATTTGGACAGGTCAGTGCATACTGAATCGCGATCTTCATGTCTGGAATTCCCAACTGCGCCTTTATTGCGCCGTCAATAAATTCAACCATTGAATGAATAATGGATTCAGGGTGAATGACAACTTCAATCTGGGAGACTGGAACTCTAAACAACCAATGTGCTTCAATGACCTCCAATCCTTTATTCATCAAGGTTGCCGAGTCGATAGTAATTTTATTGCCCATACACCAGTTGGGATGTTTCAAAGCCTGTTCTAAAGTCACCCTCTCCAATTGTTCAGCAGTATATTTATGAAATGGACCTCCCGATGCTGTGAGAATAAGCCGATTAATCTCCGACTGATTTTCGCCCTGGATACACTGAAAAATTGCGCTGTGTTCACTATCAACAGGCAAGATCCTCACACCCTTTTGTTCTGCTAATGATGTAATGATCTCGCCCGCCATCACCAGTATTTCTTTATTCGCTAGAGCGATATCTATCTTCTGGTTGATTGCGGCCAGAGTCGGGAGAAGACCGATTGACCCAACAAGAGCGTTGACCAAAATATCTACGTCTGAACGAGAGGCAAGTTCCTCTAAACCTTCTTTACCGGTTATGACTTCGATACCCTGTTGTTCAATTTTTTCAAAGAACTCTATCGGAAAATCCTTACCCGTAATACAGACCATTTCTGGTTTAAATTGTATGCACTGCTCATAAAGCAAATCCACCCGATGATGGGTGGAAAGTCCAATTACTTGAAATTCATTAGGATAAGCTTTTATGACTTGCAGACAATTCCTGCCAATTGACCCTGTTGCACCCAATATGGTAATTCGTTTCATGACATTCCGTCATTACTCCAATCTAACTTTTTAAAACCCCGACCTTAATCTCAGGTCGGGGTTAGCTTTTACTAACGAAAGCTCAAACCTAATCCGACATTAAATCCTTGTACTCCTCCGAAGTTATAATCAGCATGAATAAAAAGTAAGGGAATCGGTTTGAATTTGAAACCTAAGTTGCCTCTGAAGTTACTTTTTTCATATTTCTTGGTAACAGGACCTAAACCCGGAAGTTCGAGGTCGACTTCTAACTTATTAAAATCAACGCCAAGACCGCCGTAAATATCGATAAATGGGAATCCTTTACTGACCACCAGAGCAGCACTTAAACTGCTGACGCTTCCAAAATCAAATTCTTCAGGGACATTCAAGAAATGATAGGCACCAACAATCGACACTTTGGGTAATACCATATTTTGAAGCAAACCGTACTTCACACCTAAACCAATCAGCGTAATATTTCCTTCTTTTTCATCCTCTCCAATGGGATAGGTGAAGAAGCGGCCTGTTGCTTCCACATTTCCTGGCAATCCGACACTGACCTGAAGCACTGGAAGCGGCATTAACTCAATGTTTCTAAAAACTCCGCCTTGAGCTGGTTTAAATCCCTCATATTGTGGATACGGGAGATCTGGTTTCTGATCCTCCGAAATCATCATGGTGATAATCCGAATTCCGACATCGAATCCCCCTAATCCATGAACTTTTGCAGAGTGATACAACCCGCCACCGGTGTAGAAACCAAACAGATCTAATAACGGATCGATTGCTTCATCCAGGTTTTTAATTGCCTGGGACTTGGCCTTCTCTGGGTCCGTAATGTTTTCAGGTGGGGAGATCATACTCACTAAATCAAAATCCTGGCTAATTGCTAAGCCATTCAAACCTACGGATAAAATTAAAGCTACCAGAATCGAAGCATATTTAATTTTCATGCTCTTTACCTCCTAATTTTTGGTATTTTTTAACCAATTTTTGTACCTCAGCATTTTCCCGAGGTGTTAATTGACCTTCAAAAAAATATATGTCAAAGCATTGTTGAAACCCTATTTTTATTGCCCAGATTATTTTATCGTAATTAATTTTTTTCGGTAAAATTTGAGAGATAGAAATGGTTTTTTCTGCCAATGCCTGCCTGAACTTTTCGATACGAGTTCCTTTTAGTATTGCAATATAATCGGCAAGGCGTAAATGAGATGTACCGACCAAAATAGAACCATGTTGCAAAATCGAATGTTCATATCTACGTTGGGCACTTCCGACCAACTTTTTGCTCTGAAACGCGATTTCATATTTAGCAGATTTTGAAAAACAGGGTATTTTATCTTTATGCGCTGAACTTTTTTCATTTTCTTCTGTTGAACGTTCTACTAACTCAGCTTTTACGCCTATTAAATGTAGTCCCTTCAATATCCCTCTATTTATAAGGTTATAAGTCGTTAAAACATCCGGGGAATAAAAGTCAGACTCTTTCGGAATAATAATACTATAAGTGATTTCCTCAGCATGCAGAATTGCCCTTCCCCCGGTCGGACGCCGAACCACATCGATTTTATCCTGTTTACATTTTTCCAGATTGAGATCACCAGGATCCTGATTGTAGCCCAGGGAAATAGCATAAGGCTGCCATCGGTAGACTCTAAAAATAGACCGATTATCATGTGGAACACTCATTGTGGCTAATACTTCATCGATAGCCATATTGTGATAACCATCTTTAAGTCCAGTATTTAGAAATCTCCAATTACTCATAGCTCATTTAATTATTCCACGCTCACTTGCCCTGATGAAGTTGATTATATCTCGAATCTCTGGAATCAGTTCCATTGTATTTTCAATCTGTCTTATAGCCTGCGAAACATTCAATCCTGATCGATAAATCAATTTATATGCTCGTCGCAATTGTATCAATGTCTCAGTAGAAAATCCGCGACGAGATAATCCCACTTTGTTAATTCCTTCATAATTGAGAGGTTCGCCCGCCGCTAAAATATAAGGAGGTACATCTTTCGGTACACGCAGCCCGCCGCCAATGAAGGAATGTTTCCCTATTCTAACAAACTGGTGGATCGGGGTCATTCCCCCAACGGATACATAATCTTCAATAATCACGTGCCCTGCCATGTTGACCGCGTTTGCCAGAACAACGTGATTTCCGATAACACAATCGTGAGCGATGTGGACATAAGCCATCAGTAGCGTTTGGGAACCAATCACGGTCTTGAACCGATGAGAGCTACCCCGATTTAATGTGCAGAACTCCCGGACTGTTGTCTCATCCCCTATTTCTAAAGTTGTTTGTTCTCCAGCATATTTAAGATCCTGGGGATCAGTACCCAGTACTGCTCCCTTAAAGATGCGACATTCTTTACCTACACGCGTGCCGGAATGAATAAGTACATGAGAACCAATTTGACAATCATCACCAATAACGACATCGCCTTGAATCACAGTATATGGACCAACAGACACATTTTCACCAATCTCTGCTTCAGAATTAACTATGGCGGTTGGATGGATATTTATCAAAAATAACTCCTGTCGATTTTTATTAAATAAATTGAAATCCTGAAAAGTATATACTGAATGTGGATTAAAATGCGAAAATATTCAGCTACAAATTAATCCTTAATAGGTACAACAATAATCCAATTAATCGTGTAATATCCATTAAATACTGTCACTTATTTCTTAATCTACATGAATAAATAACTTTTTCATTCATACGATGTACAAAACTTAAGCCTATCTATTTACTACGGCTGCAGATAATTCCGCCTCACAGACAATTTCATCGTCGACAAAGGCTTTACCTGCCATTTTGCAAATTGACTGCCGATAACGAAGCATATCCAATTCAAACCTTAATTGATCACCGGGAAGAACCGGTTTCCTGAATTTAACCTTATCAATTCCAGTAAAAAATACTAATTTGTCGCTTGGATCTGCCTCTGAATCAAGCAATAGCACACCACCGACCTGTGCCATCGCTTCAATGATTAACACACCGGGCATGATGGGACGACCGGGGAAATGACCGGTAAAAAATGGTTCGTTTGCTGTTACATTCTTAATCCCGACGACATGCTCTTTCGGAACCAGGTCGATGATTTTATCAACAAGCAAAAATGGATAACGATGGGGCAAAATCTTTTGAATTGCACTAATATCGAGAACAACACCTTTTCCAGGCGCACGTTTTTGATATTTGGAAGTTATCTTTTTCTTCTCAAATTCCTTTCGCAGCATTTTAACCAATTCGACATTAGCTGCATGACCCGAACGAGCAGCCATAATATGCCCGATAAGCGGGACACCGAGCAAAGCCAAGTCACCGATTAAATCTAAAGCCTTATGTCGAACTGGTTCGTTGTAAAACCGTAGTTCCTTCCCATCAAGAATACCATTTTCACCCAGAACAACAGAGTCAGGAATGTTGAATAATTTTTTTAATCGATCAAACTCACTTTCATCAATATCGCGGTCGATAATGACAATCGCATTGTCAACATTTCCTCCTTTAATTAGCCCCTGTACCTTAAGCATTTCGACCTCATGAAGAAAGCAGAAAGTTCGTGAGGGCGCATACTCTGTAACAAATTCCTCCTCAAGAGAATAGAGAGATGTATATTGAGTGCCCAGGGCAGGATTTTGATAATCTACCATAAATGTAATTCGAAATTGATCAGAGGGGACGACCACAATATCAACTTTACGCTCTTCATTATGATAGGCAATTGTATTTTCAATTATAATGTAATCTTTTGGAGATATCTGCTCTTCAAATCCTGCTTCTAAAAGAATTTCAACAAAAGGTAAAGAACTACCATCGATTACCGGGGGCTCGTTATTCGTTAATTCGACTAAAATATTATCTATTTCCAGACCCGCCACGGCTGCCAGGACGTGCTCTACGGTATGGATGACAGTACAATCTTGACCAATAGTAGTTCCCCTTGAAATATCAATAACATGATCTATATCGGCTAAAATCTCAGGACAATCTTTAATATCTGTGCGTTTAAAACGAATTCCATAATTTTCTGGAGCGGGTTTAAAACTTAAAGTTGATATATTTCCAGTGTGCAACCCAACACCAGATATAGAAACTGGCTTTTTAATTGTCCGTTGGTTTTTTAACATCTCACCTCCATTTCAGTAATAAACACCAAACCGTAACAATTTCGAGCAAACAATCACCATCTATCTGCTCACCAGGTTTAATCCTTAAAAAACAATTGTTATTATTTATCATTACTATTTAATTTTGTTTCTAACTCAGAAATTTTCTTGAGTAAATCAGGTAATTTTCTCAGGGCGGCTTCCTCTCTTTTCGCCTGCATGATCGGTCGCGCCGGGTAACCAAAATAGACAGAATTAGGAGGTAAGCTTTTTGAAACCCCCGATTGAGCTCCAATGGTCGTGTTGTCACCGATTTCAATGTGACCGACAAAACCAACCTGTCCCCCAATTACTGCATTCTTCCCAATTTTAGTACTGCCAGAAATTCCGGTTTGGGCAGCAATTACTGTATTTTCACCGATCTCGACATTATGTGCAACCTGAATGAGATTATCCAATTTAACGCCTTTATGAATAATTGTTTGTCCCAAAGTCGCCCGATCAATGGTACAATTTGCCCCGATCTCTACATCATCTTCGATAACCACTGTACCAACCTGGGGAATTTTATGATATCGTTGCCCTTCTTTTGCGAAGCCAAAACCGTCAGACCCAATTACTGTTCCACTATGAATAATAACGTCATTCCCAATCCGAACCTGTTCTCGCAGGACAACATTGGCGTAAATAATTGTATTTTTCCCAATTTCTACTTCCGGACCAATTACAACACCAGGATAAATAGATACATTTTCACCAATCCTGCATTTTTTATCAATGACAACACAAGCTCCGATTCGAGCATTTGCCCCTAATTTCGTTGTTTCGTCTATTATCGCAGAGGTGTGGATACCCTCTGCTAAAGTTTCACATGATGGATGGAAAACTTTCAATACTTGAAGAAACGAAAAATAAGGATTTTGCGTTCGGATAATCGGTTTTGCTGTCCTGGGAAAGTCTTTGCTAACGATAACTGCCGATGCATTTGTCGTGTCTATATACTTTGCATACCTAGGATTAGAAATAAACGTGACTTTTCCTTTACCAGCATCCTCGATTTTGGCTACATCATGAATATTTATGGTACTATCCCCCTCAAGATCGCCTTGCACCATTTCCGCAATTTCGGCTAAAGAGAGTTCCATAAAATTCCTTAACAAAGGATTATAATTTACCTAGTTTTTAAGTTTCTTATTTTCCTTTATCCTTAGCTGATTCAGCTTTTACAGACTGCCCTTTATTTAATTCCTCTAAAACACGATCCGTCAGGTCAGGTTGATCGGCTCCAGCATGAAGAATTCCACCAGTTGCCGTATCAAAAATATAATCAAATTTTTCATCATCACCGATTTTTTTGATTACAGCATTAATTTTGTCATATATAGGCTGTACCAACTCTGCCTGTTTCTTCAAGACTTCACCAGAATTCGGGTCGAATTTATCACGCTGGAACTTTTGCAGTTGCAATGCCAGGTTCTGCATCTCTTGTTGTTTCTCTCTCTTTTTAGCCTCACTTAATAATAAACTTTGTGCTTCAAACTGCTCTTGAAGTTGTTGAAGCTTTTGCTGCATCTCCATTCCCTCATTTTCCCACTGACGAATTATTTCGTCCAGCTTCTTTTGGGCATCCTGTGCCTCTTTATATTCGGCTAAGATTTTCTGAGAATGAATGTACCCGATTTTTAATTTTTGACCAAAACCAGGCGTGGCAATTAAAAGCATAAGTGATAAAATAAAAAATGCTTTTGTTAGATTTCTGACTGTCATTGTATCCTCCATAATTGTTGAAATGTGTTGTTTTGACTTTGAGATAAAATCAATTTAAATAATTTAGAAATTATTTAATGGTAAATATCACAGTTTTTAGATTATTATAGCTTATTAATCACGATCCAATATTTGCTATTCATAATTCATAACTCATTTTTGATCATTCACTATTCATTATTCGCTGTTCAAAATTCAATATTTTCATCTATCAGCAACTTTTTGAACGTCTTCATTTCTCAGCAAGATATCAATCAACAAATGCCTTATTTCAATTGTTTCAGATTTGATTTCAGATATTCTCTGACTTATATCAACAAACCGTTGGCTGATCGTTTGATTTATTTCCGTAAATCGTTCATTGGTTGTTTGTGTCATGTCAGCAAACCGTTGATTTATTGTTTGCATCACATCGGCAAATCGTTGGTTCATGTCAGTAAATCGTTGGTTCATGGTTTCGTTCATTTCAGAGAATCTCTGGTTCATATCTGAACGAAGATCATCCACTCTTCGATTATTATATATAACACCAATAATCACAGCAAGCATAACAGGAACAACGATTGCCAATACTTGTGCCCAGTCCATCTTGCACGCCTTTTCTTTATATCTATATAATGTTGCTAATACAGTTCTTTTGAGAATTAAGACTCTATTTATTTGATAGGTAGTTAACGAAGAAATAGACAATTTTAGTAATTTCGCACACCACACTAATCTAGCTTAACTCACCTATCAGCCACTTTTTGAACGTCTTCATTTTTCAGCAATATATCAATCAACAAATGCCTTATTTCACTTGTTTCAGATTTAAGATCGGAAATCCTCTGGTTCATGTCATTAAAGCGTTGATTTATAGTGTCATTCATTTGAGTGAATCTCTCATTCATTGTCTGGTTCATTTCAGCAAATCTTTGGTTTATATCAGAACGGTGGTCGTCTAATCTTCTATTGTTATATATAACTCCTATAATCACAGCTAGCATTACTGGAAATACTATTGCAATGACCTGAACCCATTCCATTTTGCTTATCCCCTTTCTGGCATTGAGAAAAAATGACATTTTTAGATTCGTTAAGGGGGTGGGATTAAATCCGCCAGCTGGCGGATGGACATTTGAATTTTAATTCCCGAATAAAAACAATTAGTTATAAAATCAAAATAGGAAATCCTCCTTCGGCGGATTTCTATTATAGTAAAGATTCGCCTATGGAGAACTTATTTTATCCCACCCCTAAACCATTCTTTCAATTATGAAAAATATTCAAATAGTTTAAAAACTCCTTCCAAACACAAAATGCGGTTTCCACTTCCCGTATCGTCTTCCAGTCTGATCGATATTATCAAAACCATAAGCATAATCAAAACCTATTATACCAATCATCGGCATAAAAATGCGCGCACCAATTCCAATCGATCGTTTCAAGTCAAATGGATCAGTATCTGATACATTGACCCAGGTATTTCCAGCTTCAGCAAAGATCAACCCGAACATGGTGGGATTGGGGATAATGGGAAAACGGATTTCAGTGGTATATTTCAGCATGACCTTTCCACCTGGCGATGTGGCATATCCGGCCAGCGGGTCATCATATCCTCGTAACGGGGTAGATCGAGACAGTCCTTCCCCACCGAGGAAGAAAAATTCGAGATACGGAATTTTTGACCTTTTGTTCCAGCCGTCGAGATACCCGGCTATGGTATGATTATAAAGCACAAATTTCCAGATTGCGGGCGTAAACCAACTGGCAGATAAAGTGTATTTATGATAGCCAACGTTCCCACCCAGCAGCCCACCGGCGAATTCAGTAGACAAGGAAACTTCAGAACCTTCTGTCGGAAATTCAGGTCTATTCAAACTGTTGCGACTGATAATCTGGGTCACACTACTTGATATTAAAGGCCAATCTTCTCCGACAATGTTTCGTGGATTCGCTTCAAGAACCGCGTCTGAGAAATCTCCTAACTCAGTTCGATCGATTCGATAAATCCAATCCCCGCGGAAATAGTTATCAGGCCAACGGAAGCGACGCCCCAATCGCAGCGAACCACCGGAGCTTCTCTGGCTATATCCTATGTAATCGCTGGATCTTTTTGTATCATAGAAACTGAAACCTGCCAGTGTGGGCGTATCCATCAACCAGGGCTCGGTAAAGCTAATTTGAAATGAACGATAATATCTTCCAAAGTTCCAATCAAAACTTAGCCGCTGACCATTACCAAATAAATTATTCATCGCAACACCAATACTACCGATCACTTTATCTCGTTCGCTCCAGCCAGCCGACATGTTCGCCAGATCGGTTGATTTTTCCTCGACCGTAAACTTTAAATCGATATTATCCTCATCCACCGGCCAATAATCGATCTTCACGTCAGAAAAGTAATTTAAAACCCAGACTTCCCGTTGACTTCGCTCTAAAGCTGCTTTACTGAACGTATCTCCTGGATTAATACGAAGCTCACGACGAATTACTTTTTCTTTGGTCTTGGTATTTCCAGCGACGTGAATTAAATTAATTTTAACTGGATGGCCTTCATTAATAATAAATTGAATATCGACGGTATCTTTGGCAACCGGGACTTCTTTTGGATTAATTTGGGAATAGATGTATCCTGAATCATAATAGAGCGTACCCAACCGCTCAATAATCGCTTTTTGAATTTCTTCCTGACTATAAGCATCACCTTTTTCGAAACCAAGTCTTGATTGTAACAGTTCATTCGGGTATAGTTTATTACCATCAAATGTTATATCACCAATATAGTAGCGATCACCTTCACGAACTGTAATATCGATAAAGAGGTCCTTTTTTCTTTCATCATAATAAACCGAATCGTTAAGAACCTCAGCGTCACGAAATCCTTCATTGCGATAAAATTCAACGACCTTTTCCAGATCTTCTTCGAACTCCTTGCGATTAAAATCTGCGCCCCGCCACCATCTATCTTCTTTGGTTTTTTTCATTTGCTTTCGCAGTTTACCATCGGTAAAATTTTCATTGCCCACAAAATTGATCTTTTTTACCTGAACTTTGTTGCCTTCTCTGATACTAAATCTTAAAATAACCTTTCCTTCTTTCTCTGAATCGTAAGTTTCAGGCTTTATCTCTGCCAGGAGATAACCTTTGTCAGCATACAACTTTTTAAGTTTTCTTCGGGCTTTATTTACGTGATAAAGAGAAACAACCTGTCCCTTATAAAAATCTAGTTCTTTGTCAATATCATCCTTTTTGATCTTCTTATTTCCAACTAACTCGATCTTTTCAAGTCGGGGATATTCTTTGACCCGAATTGTTAGATAAATTCCACCTGCCACTTCTTTATCCTGAAGGATTTCAATATCAGAAAAAAGATTAAGGCTCCACAGATTTTTAATTGCGTTTTGTATATCATCAGCAGCAACCTCTTTTCCCTGGGTTAATCCAGAATTAATCTGGATGATTGTTGGGTCGGCTGTTTTTAGTCCTTCAATAGTAACTCCTAATACCTTTATCGATGAATATTGGCTAAAAGTCACATAAGGAGCACTGAATAAAAACAAAAAACAAATTAATAGTATGATGAAATTTTTATTACCGGAACCCGAATACATCTTTTATCACCTCCGATTTGGGTAACAGATAAAATAAGAAATTTTTATAACTTTGTAAAGAAAAAAATAGTTCAAATTTAAATTTTTCTGATTATTAAGGGGGTGAGAACAAATAAAATGGAAATTTGTCCTATTCTAATCGCAATAAAAATATCGAAAGAATGATTCTAAAAATGGTAATTTATTTTTTTCTCACCCCCTAAAATGGAAAAGAATGCCTCAACATAATTTTTTTATCTTCTTTTTGCCACAATAGCAAACTATTGTAATCATATTCCATTTGAAGTAGTAAACTGGGATTAATTCTATACTCCAATCCCAATGTATGCCGAAAACCAAATCCTTCCTGTTGATAACGATAATCCAAACCTGCCTCTAATTGACCAGTATAAAGTAGAAATAACCGTTGTGCTAAATATTTACCGACCATCAATTTTGTACTTCGTAGCAAAAAGAGCTTGGAGTTAAGCTGAAAATTTCGCTCGTCATTAAGATTCATCTCAATTAAATTTCGAGTGAATCGCGAACTGAATCGAACCATATCTAATCCTAATGTTCGCTCCAATTGCCGCTCAAACGGTCGAAATAAGGGACGAAATAATAAGTTATCGGTACTTATGCCAATCAAATCTGTTGCCATTTTAGGAATATTTGAAACTGAATATCCCAAAGAAGCCAAAAGCTCTCCCTCAGTATATCCCAGGTTTGGGTTGTCCGCCGAAAGTTGAAAAATAACTTCACCCAAACGACCACGCTTCATGGTATGACCAGTTTCTTTATCAATTGTCAATAAGGTTAAATAAACATAATATGGATATCCCGTGGAATCAGTAATAGTGGTTCGTCCCTCTCCATAGACAATCGGTAACAGTGTACTGTTATCGATTTTGACATTCGATTTCGGAGAGATATTCATATCAAACTCGACGCCAGCTTTAATAACCTGAAAATCCAGGTCTAAATATTCAACGTTTCCTCGGGAAGATTCCAGACTACCAACGACTCCGAAGCTTTTATCGCTTAAAATCCCGTTAAATTCTAAACCACCGACTCCTACATCAACAATCAGATCTACATAGACATTATCAACTCCACTGGGAATTTCTCGTTGATAATGTAGATCTTTGCCAGCAATAGCAGTAAGATTCCAATTTATTTGCTTTAATACCTCGACCACCGGGTCATTTCTTGTGGTATCTGCCGAATTGTTTTTAATAAATGGAAAAGTAAAATTAACATTTTGCAGTTGAATTTTTCCTTTTACAATGGGTTGCTCCAAAGGACCTGCAAAATAAAATCGTCCGCTATCCCGTTTGCAACTAAAAACAAATTGACCAATCTCACCTTTTGCCATTAGCCCCGGAATATGTAATGGTATTCCTTTTGGCGAAGTCTCCAGCGTAAATATTCCCAAATCCAGACCAAATTCTGGTATAGAAAATGTTTCCATAGTTGTATCGGACAATGTAGAATCAGGTCGAAAATTCCGAAATGTAAATGGCTTTCCTCTTATTTTTCCCGATATAGATTTAACATTTAAAAATCCATCCTGTTCCAGTTCCATATTCCCGGTAACATTTTTTATCTCTGGGGCGACATCGCCTAAGCGTAAATATCCTTCTGATAATACTAATCTTCCACCAGAAACAATTAAGTTTTTCGGTCGACCACTAAAATTAACTATCCATTCCCCATTACTTTTTGTTTTCCTGATGAAGGGAGTTAGTTCTGGTAATAGCGATAAGATATTACCCTTCCCTTTCAATTCTATATTCATCGGTTTCTGACTTGAATAAGGAATTATACCCTGACCTTGCATCTCAAATTGCCCAATCCGGGTCACCAAAATATGATTGAAAACCACTCCATCAGTCTTTAATGAATCTGTTTCTATGCTATCAGTAGAGGTTTCAGAAAATTGTTCTGCGCCCAGATCAAGTCGAATATTACTGAATGAAAATGGACCCAATTTTCCCTTCTCAAAATTCACTTTTCCATATAATTTAGGACGTTTCAAACTGCCACGAAGTTGTAACTCAGATGATGCTTTTCCCTCCAATAATCCCGGCTTATTTAATATGGTTGTAACCATTGAATTAAGATCGACATCCCTACCCAGGAAATCGAAATTAAATTGATCAGCACTTAATGAATAGATTCCATCGCAGAAAAATATCGGTTGTTGATTCCATTTTATATTAAATTTGTTTAATACTAATTTGTTGTCAACTAAATGCCAGGTTATTCTACAATCATAAAGTCCAATCTTGTTTAACATAATCCTGGTAAAATTCAGGTTACCAGACATCTCAGGATTATTTAATGTTCCCTTAAAAATAATGGCGCCATTTAGTTTGCCCTGATCAATCAACTGGCTGTTACTAAATATCAGATTCCCAAAGTCAGAGAGAGATGCATTCTGAAAACTAACTTTTGCTGCAACTTCCTTTTCTTCGTCTAAAGAAACATGTCCATTGCATTTAAATATATTTTCAATATTAATATTTTTAATTTCCCAGTATTCCGGAGCTTTTATCACATTTAAATTACTATAAAATGTTTCACCGCCGCTATATATATTTATATCAGCAGCAATTTGGGTTCTATCATTTTTTGATATAATTCTGCAACTCATATTAGCAGTGCGATTCGCTCTGCCATTCCAGGCATATCTTCCAATAATTTTCCAATTTGATTTTTTCCCCTGTATTTGAACCATCGATGTTTTATAGTTAAATATTTTTTTGATTCGTTTTAATTCCGGGAAATTATATAATATGTTATGAACGCCTGACAATCTTGCATAATATTTTGGCTGGCTCTCAGAAAAGAAAACATGTCCTTCACTCTCAAAATGATGGAACGGTGAATTTAAACGAAAGGTTAATTTTTTGTCTCCAAATTTAAAATCACCATTGAATTGAAAGGTCGTATCCAAACTCGATAATGTCTTTAATCGAACATCAACTGTTCCTGAAACTCGAGTAAAACTTCCATTTCCTTTGAGTTGGAATTGAGTGATGTTTTTTTCCAGTGAACGAAAGGGTAATTTTAATAATTCAGGAGTTATTTCACCATGACTGGTAATTGAAAAAACAACATTATTTTCGATCCGGGGTAAATCGATTTGAGCATCCCCTGACAATTCAATGCCTTCCAGTTTACTGGAAAATTCTTTAATTTTGAAAATGGAGTCTTCTAATGAAATAATGGTTTTCACCTGCTGGAAAGTTTTATCATTTATCGTTAATTTAGGAGATAAAATTTGCCCCGCAAGGGTTGGATTATTAAATGTATTCGTTACGCGTATAAGTAAATTTGAATACCCTCTCAAATTTATAGTTGATTTCGGAGCTACATATCTTATATTTTTTTTCAGGTCGAAATAATCAGATTTTATCGTCAAATCAAGTTGAGGTGCAAGTATATTATGAATTCTTCCAGCAACATCAATATATGATCCATTGAATAAAAAATTTGAGTTTTCAATAGTACAATTCTGGTCTCTTATTTTAGCGTTGATATTAATGTTGTCAAAATATAGTGGCTTATCATATATTTGTAGTGCTCCATCGTTTATCGAAATTTCCCCCTCGACATCAAATTTTTTCTCATTTGATCCTTTCCTAGTTAATAAAATTGACCCATCAATCGTACCCTGCTTTATATCAAAATATCCCGGCATGATTATTGGAATTTTTTCTTTCCCTTCATAATGTTTCACTTTTACGTCCAGAAGGTCAAGATGCTCCTCAATCTTATCGATTCTTGCATTCATTAAAAGATTATACGTTCGCGAATGCAATAACTTACCAACTAACCGTGTGGTGATAAATCCCTCTTCTTGTGAACTGAACCAACCATTAATATCATGAGCTAAACGGGCTTCGTTGTTAACAGAGTCAACGAAACTAATGCGTCCTTTAGAAATTGTGATTCGTTTGATAAAATCAAGATTTTTAATCTTTTCCCAATATTCATCATATGAGACTTCTAAATGCGAAGAATCCGTGGGAGTGGTTCGCAAATTCTTGATGAAGTTTGTTTGAATAGTTAGATGAGGTTTGATAAACAGAATATCTTGTGGAATTCTCTGGGGACGAAAGCTATTTTTAACCAGGTTTATAAAATTAAATCCAATCCTAACATCTTCAATCTCAAGCAAAAAATCATGATTGTTAACCGTTACATTCTTCAAATGAACTGCACCCAGGGACATATCTAACTTCTTGATTTCAAATTCCCCCCCAAACGCTGGTCTTATTTTGACAAGCACATATTTTTTGATTCTTTCATTGACTTGTAATAAATTCCAACCATGATAAGTTACCAGAGCTGTAAAAGCTACAAACAGCGCAATGACAAGAATCCACCGTCTCGTTCGCATATATGTATTTTTTTATAATTATTTCCTATCCAATAAGAAAAAGGCGATTCAATTTTGCAGAATCGCCACAGTAAGACATAAACTTCAATAAAACTATTAGTTAAACTTATTAAATTAAATCAAAGTTCCTTACTTATTTGAATTACTTAAACAACTGGCGAACTATTGGACACATACTCCGGCTTAAATCCAGTAGCAACCTGTTCACTAACCATTCCATACCGTCTTTCTCGTTGTTGAAAAGCTAAAATAGTTTTGTAGAATTCCTTTTTCCTGAAATCCGGCCAAAGAATATTTGAAATATACAACTCAGAATATGCGATCTGCCAGAGTAAAAAGTTACTGATTCTTTGCTCACCACTGGTACGAATCACCAGATCTGGATCCGGTAAATCAGCGGTATAAAGATGATCGGAAATAGTTTGTTCGTTAATTTCTATTGGGATAATTTCACCGTTGACAGCCTTTCTTGCAATCTTTTGAACTGCCTGTGTGATTTCATAACGACTGCTGTAACTCAGCGCTAAATTGACTAACAGTCCAGTATTATCTTTGAGTTGATTAATTGCATAATCTACACCTTCGCATACGATTCGAGGCAAATCTTCTTTCACACCAATCATATTCAGTCGGACATTATTTTTCTTTAACTCAGGAACCTCCCGTCTGACCGTCTGGATTAACAATCGCCACAGTGCCGAAATTTCTGCTTTTGGTCGCTGCCAGTTTTCCTTAGAAAAAGTATATAACGTAAGAATCTCTATTCCTAATTCACCGCTGGCTTCTACCACTGCCCTTACCGAATTAATCCCTTCTTCATGTCCTTTGATTCGACTTAAATTTCTCGCTTTTGCCCATCTGCCATTACCATCCATAATAATAGCAATATGGACAGGGATATTTCCATTATCTAATATTCGTTGTTTCAATAGTTGCTCTTCGTCCACCAACCGTTCCATTTCTCCACCCATTATCTTATCAAACTTCTAATAATGATTAAATAAAAAGGAGCGGCAATTGATATGAATTTCGCTCCTCCCATGATTCATTCTCTTTTAATCATCAAAAATTTAGCTAAAATGTAAGACAAAATCAACTAAATGTCAAGTATAATTTTTGATAATAAAAAAGAAAAACGAATATTAAATTATTTAAAACACAAAGACCCTCCGTCACATCTTCCTAAAGAAGCAAGTTACGGAGGGTCAAGTTGCTAAATTACAAAATCCCCTGTTGAACCAGTTTATGATTAAATATCAAATTAACACAAATTCGATCATGCGATAATTAACAAATCAGTAAATCGGGATAACCTTATTGTAAATTCTATTATTTTTGCAAAGCTTCTGCTCTATCGAAAGCCTCTTTTCCTTTTTCTTCATCTCCGATGTTAACATAGGCAACACCAAGATTGTTCCAGACGGACGCATCATCAGATTTTAGTTCAGCAGCTTTTTCCAAATATGGAATTGCTTCTTTGTAATACTCTGTTTCTTTTTTCTTCTTGGCTTTAATTTCCTCTTGAGGAATTTTCGCGAGTTCTTCACTACTCATTTCTCTTTCTTTTTTCAACACATTTTGTGCAAGGCTCAAATAAGCATTGCCGATATTCAGATTGGACTCGAAATCATCGGAGTTTTTCTCAATGACTTTTTTAAAGTATTTTATTGCCTCCTCATATTTCTCTCTCATAAAAAAGAGCCGTCCTAAGTTAAAAAGCAAATCGATATCATCAGGGCGTTTAGCCAGTGCATCTTCATAAGCTGCAAGGGCTTTCTCTGATTCACCTAAATAATCGTAAGCCATCGCCTTTTGGGTAATAGCATCGACATTTACTGAATCAATCTCCAGAATTTTATCCATCATTTCGATTGTCTTATCAAATTGTTCGATTCGCATATATAATCTACCTACGTCCGCCATGGTTTCTGTGTCTTTAGGATTAATGCGAATGACTTCTTCATAGTTTTTAATTGCCGATTCGATATTATCAGTTTGTAAATCGACATAACCAAGATTTCGATACGACGCAGGAAGTGAGGGATCGATAACGATACAATTTTGAAAATTTACGGCTGCATCCGCCAGTTTTTCACTTTTTACATTCTGGACACCTTTATTGAAAGATTCGCGCCAAAATCTATCACGATCGCTGTTTATCTTATTGATGAACTTCGGATTGGACTTGCCCGGTGCCTCCATTAATTTCATCGCTGTGTCATAATGTTCATTCATTTTTTGATATTCACCCTGGCGACCATAACCTTCTCCCAATAAAACATGTGCTTCAATGTCACTCGGAGTAACCTGAACTGCTAATTCCAGTTGTTCCATTGCCTTGGGCCAATCATTCTGGTTGATGTAAATGAGTGCCGATTCCACCTCTTTGGAGCGACAACCGAACAACATAACAGCTAAGAATAGAACCAATAAACTTAAGGCAACAACTGAATAAATCCTTCTCATCGCGTTTCTCCTTAAACTATTTTTAATGAATTGATTAAATTACTGAAATATAAGTCAAAAAAGAGTCTTAGTCAAGATTTTTTTTAGATTTTTATCCAAAGTACGAAGAAAATTATTCAATTTCAAAACGTGTGCAGGGCAATATCTGTTTAGGTCTTCAGGTTTGCGACTTAAATATACACCTTTTTCACATACAATCGCACTAATCAACTCATTCGGCGTCACATCAAAAGCTGGGTTGTAAACCGACACACCTTCTGTAGCTGTCCGTTTCCCAAATCCTTTAGTTACCTCTTCACTGGCTCGCTGTTCAATCGGTATCTCTTTGCCTGATTTTAGACTCAAGTCAAATGTAGATGTAGGCGCCACTACATAAAAAGGTATTTTATGGTATTGCGCTAAAACAGCTAAATTATATGTCCCGATTTTATTAGCAGCATCTCCAT
>Ga0209636_10001513_pt1 | contig 23575 bp, 18 predicted proteins | sample DeeMarSWOR152_54_FD_187464 | JGI IMG/M metagenome (GOLD analysis project Ga0209636, IMG submission 187464) | Marine sediment microbial communities from White Oak River estuary, North Carolina - WOR-1-52-54 (SPAdes) (version 2) | ecosystem: Environmental > Aquatic > Marine > Intertidal zone >...
TTGGAGCGATGGATCTCTATGAAGACTGTGTTCTTTTTTGGACAGGTGTGTATGCTTTAATTATGTTGATCAAAAATTGGAAAAAGATTGGAAAAGGTTTAAAAAATGAAAAATACACGAACCAGAAGGTACTAGGTTAAAATTTCCTCAACTCCGTTTCCTATTCCCTTATTTTTAATAGCATAAAACAAAAAAAGTAAGAACCTGAGCCATTTTTAGTCATTTTGTCCACACAGTGTCCACACGGAATAATGGTGGATACTATTTAAAAAGAAAGGTCCCGGTCTTACAAGCCGGTGTCACTGGTTCGAATCCGGTACCGCCCATTAGAGATTTTCTGTTATGGCATCCAAATCAAAAACTTATCATTTATTTGTGATTTATGACCCTTCAATCAGATTGAACCAGAATGAGTTCTTTCAAGCTAAATTTCATCTGATTTTACAGAATATTGACTGCAAATGAGGATAAAAAAAATGCTGGCTGTCTTAAGGGAAAATAAGCTAAAGGGTGCTAAAGGAGGGTATGAGCCCTGCCCAGCCAGCGCAGCAGGTCCTTCATATATTTAGTCGCAGAAAAAAAGCAAAATAACGAAAAAATATTGATTATGGAAAGTTCTCATTCAGGAAAAATTTGCACTTTTTTGGATGAAAAGATATAAATGAATCATGAAGAAAGTTTATTCCTGCCTCTGGCTGGGCGCTGTTTTCCTGGCTTCAGCAGGAGGAATTGCTCTCTTTGTTGTTCTCTTCATTCCTGATATCAACATCTACTGGATCATTCTCGCACCTGTTATTCTGGCCCTTTATCAAGCTCCTGCGGTCTTTTTATTCTGGCTCTGGAAAAAACATAGATCTAAAGAATGAGAAGCTGGCGAACTCTGAGCCTAATCCTTATTTTTATCGGCTTCCTCCTGCTTCTTCAATTCTTCAAGCCAGAAGGATTGAGCCTGCAAGGCCAAAGAGCTATAGTCATTTTTATTCTCTGTTTAGTCCTTTGGATGACCAATATCATTCCTCTGGCCATTACCAGTCTGCTGGCCATCGCTCTTTTGCCTCTTTTGGGCGTTATGGATACCAAAACAGCCTTCTCTCTTTTCGGCAACCGCGCTGTATTCTTCATCCTGGGAGCTTTCATCCTGGCTGCAGCCTTGATGAAATCAGGATTAAGTACTCGGTTAGCTCTCGTTTTCTTGACTAGATTAAAAAAATCACCCCAAGCCCTTCTCTTGGGCGTGCTTTTAGCCTCAGCTTTTCTGGCTTTCTGGATGCCTGAGCATGCCGTTGCCGCCTTAATGTTCCCTATCATCCTGGATATTGCTCGAAGCTTAAAGCTTAGGCCAAAAAAAAGCTCCTATGGGAAAGCCCTATTTTTGTCCCTGGCCTGGGGCGCTGTGATTGGAGGTGTGGCGACTTTTTTGGGAGGAGCACGAAATCCCTTAGCTATCGGAATGCTCTGGGAAGAATACCGATTGAAAATCGGTTTTCTGGAGTGGATGATTGCAGTGGTTCCTGTAGTTATAATTATGCTTGCCTTTGCCTATGCCGTCATCCGGATTTTTTTCAAAATAGATATAAAAGATGTGACTTTAGCGGAAAACACTCTCAGGAAGGAAATTGAACAACTGGGGAAAATGGCACGGGAAGAGAAGGCGGTAGGTATAATCATGATCGTTACCATAGTGTGCTGGATGACCCTTAGCAATAAGATTGGCCTGGCTAACATTGCCATCCTTTCTGCTGTCTCTCTCTTTATCTTCAATATTGTCCACTGGAAAGAAATCGAAGAATACGTCAACTGGGGAGTGATTCTAATGTACGGCGGAGCCATCTCCCTTGGCTTTGCTCTAGACCATACTCAGGCTGCCGCATGGCTGGCCAACCAAGCTCTTTCTCCTTTCAAACTTACTCCCTTTGTATTTATTATCATCATCACTTTTGTCGCCAAGTTCTTGACTGAAGGGATAAGCAATGTCACCACAGTGGCCATTCTGCTTCCTTTGGCCTTTGCCTTAGGACAATCATACAACCTGAGCCCCGTCATTATCGTCTATGCCGTGGCTGTACCTGCTGGATTAGCTTTTATACTGCCCATGGGCACTCCACCCAATGCTGTCTGTTATGCCTCAGGATATTACAAGATATCAGACGCTGTTAGGGCAGGAATATTCTTGAATATCATTTCCTGGATTACATTTCTTATCATGGTGAAAATATACTGGCCCCTTATCGGCCTGAAATTATAGAAGTCCCTTAGGGAAGAAAAACCTCTTTTTGGAGGCCTAGAGTGAAAACGATACTGCTTGCTCTTTCCACAACAAGGCAATCACCGAAAACTATTGACTATGCCCTAAAGAAAGCCCAAAAAGAAAAGGCTCATTTAGTCATTCTTTTTATAGTTGATCCCGATCTGCCCCACCTCGTCCTGGATAAAATGCTGGATGTAGGATTCATGGGCGATAAACCGAGCATGAAAATTTACAAGTCTATTTTAAAAGAATACAGAGAGAGAGGGAAAAAAATAACCAAAGAGATTTCCAAAGCAGCGGATTCTCTAGGAATCGAGTGGTCAACCCAAGTGGAAGAAGGAGAATTTACTGTGGAATGTCTGAAATTGATTGAGGAAAAGAAGCCGAAGATGACCATTCTCACCAGGACGGAAAGATCGAGGCTCTCTCGCTTTCTTCATGGCTCTGCAGTGAATCAACTTAAACGAAAAACCAAATGCCCGATAACAATTGTTAAAGAAGAATAAAAGAGCAGGGATTTCAATTCTCCTATTTAAGACTTCAAAAGCTTTCAGAGTCTGATTCCAGATGAGGCTCAATCGACAGTGAGAGTCTTGCTGATATTCCTGGGTTGATCAGGATTTATTCCCTTTTCCTGACTCAAATAATAAGCTATCTGCTGTCCTACAATGACTCCCAGTAAAGGAACTAAAAATTCATTCTGAGAGGGCAGGGGAATAAGGACTTCTGAATTCAGAGCCAGAGAATCATCGACAGGAGCAATGGTGCAGATTCTCCCTCCCCGGCAGCTCACCTCATTAATATGAGAGAGGGTCATATAAGAGTCCCTGAGGGTTGAGAGGAACAAGACCCAGTCATTTTCCTTTATTATGGCTAGGGGACCATGCTTAAATTCAGAAGAATACATCCCTTCGCAGGGAATGTAAGTGATTTCCTTCATTTTCAGAGCTGCTTCAAGGCAGGCTCCATAGCTTATTCCATACCCCAGATAATAGAGATAATCCTTCTCGGCTAATAACTTGGCCATCTGCTGACATTTTTCAGAAGTTTGGGACAGAGTTTCTTTAATAAGAGAGGGCAATGTCTTCAAATCCTTCTCTAATGAATGATTTTTCATTCCTCTGCTTTGCGCCAGTTTCATGGCCAAAAAGAGAAAAATAATCACCTGATTGGTAAAGGTCTTGGTGGCCGGCACGCTGATTTCTATATTGGAAAGGAGAGGCAAGAAATTCTTCACCCTGAGCTGCAGAGAAGAACCCAGGACATTCACCACAGCAAAGATCTTCTTAACGGCTCTTTCTTCTAAATGATTTAAAACGCTGATGACATCCTTAGTCTCCCCACTCTGAGAGACCAGAATATAGGCTCCACCTTTAAGATCTCCGTATCCTAAAAACTCCTTGAAAGAGCCTGCAATGATGGGTACAGCCTTGATTCCTGCAATTTTGTTCAAATAATACGCCCCAATCACACAGGCGTTATAAGACGAACCTGAACCGACGAGATAAAATCTGGATTCATTTTTCAAGGCTTTTAAGAATTCGCCTGTTTGGTCCGACTCTTTTAAGAAATTTATCAAGGCTTGAGCCTTTTCCGGCTGCTCATGGATCTCTTTGAGCATAAAATGAGCAAACTCCCCTTTTTGAGCTTGCTCAATAGCTAGAGTGCAGCGGTAAGGCTTCCTCTTGACCTTCTCTCCTGAAGAAAGTTTCCTGATTTGATAGCTATCCCAGCTGTATTCAATGTATTCTCCATCATAGATAGGCACGATTGAATCCGTGAATTGAATGATGGATGGCAGATCAGAAGAACAGCAGACGAAATCCTCGCCGACTCCAAGAAAGAGAGAAGAGTATTTCTTGACACAGTACATCTTGCTGGAATTTCTCTCGGTTATGACATAAGCATAATCACCTTTAAGGATGGTATTGGCTTTCTGGATTGCTGCATTCATATCTTTTTCCTGCTTGTGGCACTCCTCGACAACATGAACCACGACTTCACCATCGTTTTCGCCCTGGAATTTATGACCTTTTTTCTCGAGCTCCTTGATAAGTTCTTTGGTGTTGACAATGTTTCCGTTATGAGCTCCGACCAGATCATTCGAGCAATCATAGTGTGGCTGAGCATTATTTGGAGATGGAGGTCCAAAAGTTGCCCAGCGAAGCTGCGCGATTCCCTTATTTCCCTTGAATTTTTCAAATTTGAATTTTCTATTGACTTCTTCAATCTCTCCCACATCCTTTTTCAATACAATAGAATCCCTGTCAAAAGCAGCCATTCCAACAGAATCATAGCCTCTGTAAGTGAGCTTTCTCCCCGCATCGAGCAGAATCTTCCCCAAATCCTCTCTGAAATCTCTGAAAACGATCCCGAATATTCCGCACATCTTTTTTTATCCTTTAATTTTAACCTTGAATTTTATTCAAAAGCAAAGATTCTTTCAATCTAAAGACCAAAAAGCTCCAAAAAAATATCTTTGGCAAAGTGGTCTTCCTTCTTTCCGGATAGACCATCATAGACCAGGAAGTTATAGGCATCGTTTTTCTTGTAGTAGACAACCCAAAAGGGATAACCTATCTTCCCCAGCAGATTCACCGATTCCAGACTGTACTTTTTTTGCATCCTCAGACCAAAGCGAAAAGAAAGCCAGCGAATTTGCTCTTTGACTTTCTTGAAAGCTTTGACCTCATCCAAAACAGTTTCTGGTGAAGCTAGGCTCGAAGAACTCAAAGGTTGAGGCCAATCTATTCGCCTCACTTTTCCCTTTAAAGCCTCACATATGACGGCCAATGTCTTGGCCCCTCTTCTGCTCTTGAACCGGAGTTCAAAAAGAAAGCAGGGCAGATAATTGGCCTCCACCTTGACGATCTTCTTTTTGCGTTTAAAAGGCCGTTTTCGAAAAACAATCCTTACCTTGGATTCATCTATCTGGGGATAAATGACTTTCATTCTTTACTTTTGAGAGAGAGAAAAACAAAAAAAACACCCATAAAAAACAGCAATCCCCCAGCGATCAAGTCAACGATCTTTCCTATTTTGGTCGGAGGAAAAATCGCTGATACAAGCACAACCCCTCCCAGAGAAAGCCAAAAAATTCCGACCAATCTTAGAGGTTTGAAGTCTTTCTTCATTTTTTAAAAAATTAAGTAAAGAGCAATCTGAATACCGATAAGCAGAAGAGCCCAGAGACGCAAATCACGCCAGTTTCTCTTGGTCGGAGCTCCCTCAAGAATATAACTCTTAGACCTTTTGATGACCCAGAAGGCTAGGAGGAGGTAGAGAAGAGTGATTATGATTTTGGCCGAAAAGATCGGAATTTGATCGAAAAAACTCATCCTTCTGCCTTCTGCTTCAGGATTTCCTGAGCCTTTTTATCCTTTTCGATAAAACCATAAACAAGCCCCCTTAATTTCTCCGGCTTCTCGGGTGAAGTAAGGAGACTGACTATAATATTGATAAGACTTGAGGCCACAAAAGACCACCAGGCGACGTAGAGAAAATTCATCTTAAATAAGAACATCACCACAGCTGAAATCACTCCTCCTGTGAGCCCAAAAAAGCCGCCCCACTTGGTTGAGCGCCACCACAAAATTCCTAGTAGAAGAGTTGCCAAAGTGGGCCCCTGAAAAAAGGAAAGGAGATTCTGCATAGCCACATAGATCCCTGGAAACTTATCTGTCACCGGGGCAAAGAGAACTCCAAAGATAACAAAAAAAGCGGTGAGCACCCGGCCCACCAAGAGATAGTGACGGTCTGAAGCATCTCGCCGGATGTAACGTTGGTAGATGTCCCTTGTCCATAGGGTGGAGGCTGAATTGAGGGTAGAGTCGACGCTGGAATGCAGAGCGGCAACAAAGGCCACGAATACCAGTCCAGCTAAACCTGGAGGAAGAAGATTCTTTATCACCCAGGGAAGAGCCTGGTCAGGGTTGGCTATTTCAGAGGGTGAAGCAAACATCAGGGCAAAAAATCCCGGTAAAATGACCAAAAGGGGAACCATCATCTTGGGAAAAGCAGCAAAAAGCATTCCAGCTTTGGCATCCCATTCGCTACGAGCTCCAAGAGTTCTTTGAATGATGGACTGGTTCGCGCACCACCAGGCTGGAGACAGGACGAGCCCCAGGCCAAAAATCATGCCTAACCAAGGATAGTGAGGATTGTCCAAGGGAAGGAAGACTTTCATATGTTGAGGATGAGCGGAAGCCATATTGGCAAAAAAAACTTTCACTCCTCCGGCTTTCCAGAATCCGATAATGGCTACAGAGATTCCCCCCACAAACATCACTCCGAGTTGAACCACATCTGTAACTGCCACTGCTGCCAATCCTCCTGTAATGGTGTAGACACCGACGATGACCGCAGTGATCATAATGCTGAGTTTCAAAGGCCAACCTAAATAAGTATGAAGCATGAGTCCGCTGGCCCAGAAAAAAATTCCCAGCAGAGCCACCAGAAAAAGACCGTAGATGACGGCTTCTATGGTTCTTACGCTTTCCTGGTATCTCTTGCCCAGATATTCAGGGACTGTGTAAACTCTATTTCTCCAGAAATAGGGAATAACCAGGAGAGCAGATACAATCATGGCTGGAATTGCTCCCAGCCATTCATAATTGGCCTGAGCAATGCCGAAACGGAAAGCACCCCCCGCTGCTCCGATATAATCATAGGCTCCGATGTTGGTGCCGATGATGGAGAAGCTGATCACCCACCAGGGAAGCATTCTCCCGGCCAGGAAAAAATCTTCGGTGGTGGAAACGTACTTGCGGAAGAAGAGCCCAAAAACGAGAATCGCCCCCATGTAAAAAACAATGATAAAGGTATCGATGAAATAAACAGGCATTCTTCAGCTTCTGAAAAAGAATGATTTCAAGCTCTGCCTATTTTAAAGAATGTCTTTTTTTATTGTCAAATAAAACAGGAACAGTTTTTAAACGGGAACGGTTCTAGACTTGACCCTATTTGACAGCCCAAGGTGCCTGTGCTAAAAAGCGGAAGAGGAGGAAAAAATGAGGTCAAAAGCCTGGCTGAGAAGGGCAACTTTGATAAAGTTTTTCATCTTTATCATGGCTTTGGGGGCGTTGCTTCCAGGATGTGCGAAAAAAGCCCATAAAGATTATCCCCTAAAGCCGGTTCTATTCACCGAGGTGGCGGTAAATGACACTTTCTGGCTGCCACGGATGGAGACCAATCGCCAAGTGACAATTCCTTTTGCCTTTAAAAAGAGCGAGGAGACTGGACGCATCGATAATTTTGCCAAAGCGGGCGGCTTAATGCCCGGCAAGTTCATAGGAATAAGATACAACGATTCTGATGTCTTCAAAATCATGGAAGGAGCAGCTTATTCCTTGAGCCTTCATCCTGACCCTGAACTTGAAGAATACATGGATGAGTTGATTGCCAAAGTTGCAGCTGCCCAGGAAGATGATGGCTACCTGTTTACGACCCGCACTATTGATCCTAAAAATCCCGCTCCTGGTTCGGGAGATGAGCGCTGGTCCAACCTCGGCTCGAGTCACGAACTCTACAACGTCGGGCATATGTATGAGGCAGCCGTGGCTTACTATCAGGCTACTGGCAAGCGGAACTTCCTGGATGTGGCCCTCAAAAATGCAGGCTTCATTGCCAGTGTTTTCGGCCCGGATAAAAGGCGGGGGTTCCCTGGGCACCAGGAGATAGAAATCGGGTTAGCTAAACTTTACCGCGTAACAGGAGATGAAAAATACCTGATGCTAGCCAAATTTTTCCTGGATGAGCGAGGTCAAGAAGAATACCAAAACATGTTTCCTGAAACTTCCGACTTTTCCATCTACAATCAGGACTGGTATCTCCAGGCTCACCAACCGGTCATCGAACAGGACGAAGCGGTCGGTCATGCTGTCCGGGCCGCCTACATGTATTCGGGAATGGCAGATGTGGCAGCTCTGACCGGCGATGAGAGCTATATCAAGGCCATCGACCGAATCTGGGAAAACGTGGTTTCGAAAAAGCTCTATTTGACAGGAGGGATTGGTTCCCGCCACGAAGGGGAGGCTTTTGGGGATAACTACGAACTTCCCAATGCCACGGCCTACAACGAAACCTGCGCGGCCATCGGAAATGTCTTCTGGAATCACCGCCTCTTTCTGCTGCACGGGGAGGCGAAGTACCTGGATGTGCTGGAACGCACCCTCTACAATGGTCTTCTGGCAGGAATCTCCCTGAGCGGTGACCGCTTTTTTTACCCCAATCCCCTGGAATCAAACGGCAAATACAAATTCAACCAGGGTGCAGCCACCCGCAAACCATGGTTTGACTGTGCCTGCTGTCCAGGCAACTTGGCCCGTTTTGTTCCTTCTATTCCCGGATACATCTACGCCTGGCAGAATCAAGTCCTGTACGTCAATCTCTTTGTCGAAAGTCAGGCAACTGTTCAAATCGGGAAAACACCGGTAAAAATATCACAGAAAACTAATTATCCATGGGATGGGAAGGTTCAAATCATCATAACTCCAGAGCAGGAAGCTGAATTCGCGGTGTATGTCCGGATTCCTGGCTGGGCAAGGAATGAGCCTCTGCCGAGTGACCTGTATTCTTTTTTGCAGCCCTGGGAAGAAAAAGTCATTCTAAAAGTCAATTCAGAAACTCTTGCTCTTAACCTAGAGAAAGGCTTTGCCCGCCTTCATAGAAAGTGGAAAAAAGGAGATGTGATCGAGCTCGACCTTCCCCTGCCCGTTCGGAGGATTATTGCCCATGAGAAAGTGGAAGAGAACCAGGGCAAAGTCGCCTTGCAGCGGGGACCGCTTGTCTATTGCTTAGAAGGGATAGATAACCAGGGTCAGGTGCTTAACAAGCATCTGCCCAATGATATGAGTTTTGAGGTTGAATTCCGCCCCGACCTTCTCGGCGGATTAAACGTGATAACGGGACGGAGTACTGAAGAGGACATTCAGGCGGTGGCAATTCCCTATTATGCCTGGTCTCATCGGGGGATAGGAGAGATGGCTGTCTGGCTGCCCCTCAAAAAAGTTGATTAAAATTGATCGGCAGCGTCTTAATCAAGTTTACATCCCAGCGAGAAATTAAAGTCCCGGGATGTGGAGAAGAGAACCTTTATGCCCTGGTTCTTGAAGTTCTCAGTAAGAATGATAAGAATCTAGCCATGATGATCCATGATTCCAAGAAGGAAATACCTGTCACTATTTCTCCCCTTCTAAAAGGAATAAAATCTTCCCGTGGCTATTCCCTTCTTATGCCTGACCGAACAGCATCGTTCAGAATCACCTATCTTGAGGAGAAGATCTTTGAGCCCTTCATTCAAGGATTCCTCTTCTTTTTGGATAAAAGGGAAGCTCTTAAATTTTCTGAGGGAGAGATTCTGATCGAAAGAGTCGATTGGCAGCAGGGGAAAAAGGCCAATTTTACTTCTTTTGAGGAAATATGCTCCCGAGCCCAGGATAATAGAAAAGTCATCCTGGAATTCTGCTCCCCAACGACTTTTGAGAATGAGGAAGAGCAACTTCTTCCTCTGCCAGGGCTTGTGTTCTCTTCTCTTCTGAAGAAATGGGATACTTTTTCTGATGTGAAAATCCCTTCCCAAGTTCAAAGTGAATTTAAGAAAATAAGGGTCATCCAACACCGATTAAAAACAGAAATCGTCCCTTTCTCCGAGAACAAAATCATTGGCTTTATGGGAAAAGCCAGCTATGAATTGCCCGAGGCAATAGATAAAAAAAACAGAAGAGCCATCAATGCCTTGTCTGACTTTGCCTTTTACTCCGGGATTGGCGATAAGACCTATAAAGGCATGGGGCAGGCAAGAAGGCTGATAAATCCTGACCATACTCAGCAAAATATGAATTATGGAGGCAAAAATGCGCCGAGCTAAAATCTTTTTTATCATTTGTGTCTTTGTATTCTCTTTGGTCATTCCCTCCTTTGGCCAAAAGGAAATCCAGGATCGCCTTCAGGAGATAGAAGCTCTCCTCAAGGATGACATCCCATCCTGGAAGCTGAATAGAGGAGACATTAAAAATGGTGAAAAACCTGAACTCGATGATTCCCGCTGGGATCTTATAGGGCCAAGGGACACTCTAACTCACAAAGTCTTCTGGCTTCGTCATGAATTCCAGGTGCCGACTGTTTTTTCGGGTGTTAAAACCGAAGGAAGTCAAATCCGCTTAGTCTGTGATTTCAGAGGATTAGGTAAATTTGAAGGAAGACTATTTTTAAATGGAATACCCAAAGAACCTTTCGACCTTGAATTTGGAAATCAGGCTGCCCAAAAGAACAAAGAATTTATCTTAAGCCCCAGCGCTCAGGTGGAGGAGAGGATCCTCGTAGCCTTCAGGTTTGAAAACTTAGGTCGGCTTCCCCTCATAAAAGGAAAAGATGCTGAACCAGACACTTTCCTCCAGATTCAAGAAGCCCGCTTCTCCATTGATTCAGCCAAAGAGGCTCATCAATTGCTTTCTCGATTTTTGTTTGACCTGAAAATCGCCTCCGCGCTCCTTGATTTCAAGCCTGAGGAAAGGCTTTTGCCCCACAAGATGCGTCCAGTCTCCAAAGACTATCAAAAGTTAAAAGCTTCTCAAAAATTCCAAGCTCTGCAGCAGCGCTTCCAAAGAGCCCTTATGGAATTTGAGGTCGAAGCTGTGCCTAAAGGAGACTTGTCTAGGGTCAAAGCGAATCTGAACAAATTTTACCAGGATACAGAGCCGATCGCTGAGTTTGCCAAGACCTATGAGCTTTACATCGCCGGAAATTCCCATATTGACCTGGCCTGGCTGTGGCGCTGGAGGGAAACAGTGGAAGTGGCCAAAGAGACCTTTTCCACCATCATGGACAACATGGAGGAATATCCAGGAATCATCTATGTCCAGAGCCAGGCACAAGCCTATAAGTGGATGGAAGAGTACTATCCAGAAGTCTTGGAAAGGATAAAGCAAAAGGTCAAAGAAGGCCGCTGGGAAATCGTGGGAGGCATGTGGGTTGAGCCCGACTGCAACCTCACGGATGGAGAGTCTTTTATCAGGCAGATCCTTTACGGCAAAAGATACTTCAAGGAAAAATTTGGAGTCGAGGTGAAACTGGGGTGGAATCCCGATTCCTTCGGCTACAACTGGAACATGCCCCAGTTCTTCAAAAAAAGCGGTATCGATGCCTTCATTACCCAGAAAATAAGCTGGAATGACACCAACACTTTCCCCTACTTTCTTTTCTGGTGGCAGGGACCGGACGGCTCAAGGGTCCTGACCTACTTTCCTCCCACTGGATATGTGGGGCGTTTGCAGGGAGAGAGAATGGCCGACGGTCTCAAACAATATGAAAAAAATACGGGATTAAAAAAGGTTCTTATTCTTTACGGATTGGGCGATCATGGAGGCGGCCCCAATCGGGAAATGCTTGACCGGATACAGGATACCCAAAAGCAAAAAATCTTTCCCCAAATTAAACACAGCTCTGCTTCCGGATATTTGGGCCAGATAAAGGAAAAAACATTCGAGTCTATTCCTGTCTGGAAGGATGAGCTCTATCTTGAATACCACCGCGGCACTTATACAACCCAGGCTGAAACCAAAAAGCTTAACCGCAAGTCTGAGGTGCTCCTTTGTGATGCAGAGAAAATCTCCTCCCTTGCCTTTCTTTTTGGAGAAAAATATCACCAAGAGGACCTAAAGAAAGCCTGGGAAAAGGTCTTGATGAACCAGTTCCATGATATTCTTCCTGGCTCGAGTATAAACCCTGTCTACAGAGATGCAAAGGAATCCTATCTCGAGGCTCATCGGCTGGCCAAGGGAGCCCTCAAAGAAGGCTTGAAAGATCTGGCTCGCCATATCAACACTGCCGGAGGTCCGGAGGAGTCACCTCTTCTTGTTCTTAACACCCTGGCTTGGGAAAGAGACGGGGTGGTGAAGGTTCCCCTTCCACGAAAAATTCCAGAACCGGTTCAAATCCTGGACAGCGAGGACAGAAACATTCCTTCTCAAATCCTCACCTCTAAAAAAGGAAAAAAGCTTATTTTCATCGCTAAAAAAGTCCCTTCTCTAGGATACAGAATTTATAAAATCAAAAAAGGTAAAGGCTCAAACGAGCAAGGCAGCCTGAAAATCGACAAAACGGCGCTCGAAAACCGCTATTTTCGAATCACTCTCAATCCAGAAAGCGGTAACATTGTCAGCATCTTTGATAAACTTGGAGAAAGAGAAGTGCTTGCTTCTTCAGCCCAGGGAAATCAGCTCCAGCTTTGGGAAGATATTCCCGACCGATGGGACGCCTGGAACATTGGCTACACAGGCCGGTATTGGGAGTTGGATAGAGCCCAGAGCATCGAAATCGCCAATAAAGGCCCTGTCATGGCATCTCTAAGAATTCAGAAAAACTATCTTGGCTTTTCCAAAGCCAGGAGGGAACCGACCACAGATTTTCCTTCCTCTTTCTTCACTCAGGAAATCATTCTCTATCAGGATATTCCTCGTATCGATATCAACATGAAGGCAGACTGGTGGGAAGACCATGTCCTGCTGAAAGTTGCCTTTCCTGTTTCGGTGAAAAATGAAAAGGCCACTTATGAAATCCCCTTTGCTTTTGTCCAGAGGCCCACTGGCCGGAACACTCCTTGGGAGCAAGCCAGGTTTGAAGTTCCCGCCATCCGCTGGGCCGATCTTTCAGATGGAGAATACGGGGTCAGCCTGCTCAACGAGTCAAAATATGGCTATGATATCAAAGACAACATCATGAGGCTCACTCTGCTGCGTTCTCCTTTATGGCCTGACCCAATGGCTGACAGGGGAAAACACCAATTCAGCTATGCCCTCTACCCGCACCAAGGTGATTGGAGAGAGGCCGATACAGTGCAGAGAGGTTATGAATTTAACTATCCTCTACTTTCCTTTCTTGTTGACTCCCATGAAGGAAAACTTCCATCCTCATCTTCTTTTTTTAAAGCTTATCCCTCGAATATCATCCTGGCAACTGTGAAAAAGGCAGAAGACAGAGAAAGCATTATTTTGAGGTTCTATGAAGCAGAGGGAAAAGAAACTGAAGGAGTGGTTGAGTTATTCCGCCAACCGAAGGAAATCTATGAGCTGGATCTCATGGAAAACCGGCTGCGCTCAATTCCTTCTGGAGAAAAGAAAATCTCTTTGCAGTTTGGAAAATCAGAAATAAAAACCCTGGAATTTGTTTTTTAAAAAATCTTTTTTTCAAAGATTCAATATTTCCTTTTTCCCCACTTTTCTTGCAATAAAAAGTGAATTTCACCGTCTACATAGAGAAGGAGGAAAAAAATGTTAAAGATAATCTTAATCTTAATCAGCTCTTCGATTTTGCTTTTTACCTGTTGTCATAGAGGAGAACGGACATCTCACGGCTACAGAATGGGTGATTTGAGTTTCAGGACCATGGCCGTGATTCATGATAATCCTTTGCGCCATCTCCTCGACAATCCCTTAAGGAGCTTAAAAGCAGCAGAGATTCAACCCGGACAACAAGTTTTAGAAGTTGGCTGCGGCACAGGATACTTCACGGTTCTCGCAGCCAAACTGGTGGGAGATGAGGGCTGTATTCAGGCCATTGATTTGCAGCCATTAGCCATTGAAAGGACAGAGAAGAAAGTCAAGGAAGCTGGTTTGACCAATGTCCAATTTAAACTTGCTGATGCGGCGAAGACAGGATTGCCCGAGGAGAGTATGGACTTGGTTTTCCTTTTTGGTGTCATTCATGCCTTACCTTTGGATGTGGTTTTGCCTGAGCTTCATAGAGTGCTGAAACCAGATGGAGTCATAGCGGTTAGGGGATTCCAAGGTTATACCAAGTCCATAACCAGCGGAGGTTATTTCTCTTTTATTGGCCGAGAGAAAGGAGTCCTCAGGTTCAAGAAAGAATAAACAAGGCTATCAGGTCATACAAAAAACAGGCTTGGCAATTTATGCTGAGCCTGTTTTTTTTTACAGGATTTTGGAAAGGACTGTGGCCTGATCTCATTGGCTCGCAGCCTCATTTGACCTCAATTCTTTCCTATGATATATATACAAATAATGGCTCAGACAAAAACCAGTAAAAAATCAAGAAAATTATTATAAACAGAAAAAATAAATTCCTATCTCCAAAAAAGAACCTTGCCCTGCCTCTTTTAAGTATCAGGTACGCAAAGGAGAGGAATGGAGCAAGTTCAAATGGCAATAAAGTCCGCGCATCGAGAAATAAAGAGGAGGGAAACGATTGAAACTCGTGATCACTGGCGGCAGCGGGAAGTTAGCCAGATATCTTGCTCCTGCCTTATCTCGCGAGCATAACATCCTGCTCTACGATGAACAGCCTCCCCAGCAAAAGCAGTACCAGTGGAAGCAGGGCAAAATCACTGATAAAACCAAATTGAGTGAAGCATTTCAAGGCGCTGAAGGAGTGATACACCTGGCAGCTCTTCGTTCTCGTTACAACTATCTCCCGATGAAAGTCATGGAAACGAATGTTTTAGGCACTTTCAGTGTGCTTGAAGCAGCATGCAAGGAAGGCCTGCAAAAGCTTATATTCTCCAGCAGCGATGCGGTACTGGGAATTGCCCAAAGCAAGACCGAGTTAGCTCCAAAATATTTACCCATAGAAGAGAATCATCCCTTGAAGCCAGAAGACCCCTACGGAATCAGCAAAATGCTCGGAGAAGAAATGTGCCACCGCTATGCGGAAGGATATGATCTGGATATCATTGCCCTGCGATTTTCAAACATTCTCTGTCCAGGAGATGAGCAAAAGTATTTAGCAGACGCAAAAAACCCATCCACAAGGCGCAAGTCCCTTTGGGCCTGGGTGCATGCAGACGATGCAGTCCACGCCATTCAGAGATCTTTGGCCTCAAACATCCGAGGCTACGAGATGTTTCACATCGCGGCTGAGGACGTGTGTCTTTTGAGTCATAATGTACCCCATCTTCTGGCAACATACTTTCCCAAAACACAAATCAGGAGGCCCCTTTCCGATAAAGAAAGCCTGATTGACTGCAGTAAGGCAAAAAATAAGCTGGACTTCCGGCTGTGCAGGAAATTCACTGAAGTCGTGGCGCCGGGAGGCTCAGAGCCTTCCGATAAAAATTACAAGAGGACAAGCGTCCTGAAATCATAGAAGTAAAGGATTAACTATGAAAATTGCTATAATTTACCACCCCCTGCGAATGCGGGCCACTGAAGATAAAATCTATGGCTCACACCGAAAAATCCTGTACCCCAACCTTAAACGGTTCCGCAAAGCATTCGAGCGCGCCCATCACAAAGTTGCAGCCATTGATGGCCGCGGCAACCTGACTGTAAAAATTCGGCGAGCCAAACCAGATATCGTGTTCAACTTGTACTCTGTACCTGGCAAAGCTCAGGCCTATGTGCCAGCGCTCTTGGAGAAGATCGGAATGCCCTATACTGGCTGTAGCGCCCTGTGCCATTTTTTGGCAATGCATAAAGGACTGGCAAGCAAAGTCCTTCGCTACGATAAAATCCCTGTACCTCCATTTGTCTTAGTGAGCCGCAAGGAACGAAAGTCTTCTCGGAAATTGGAATTCCCGGTTCTGGTGAAGCCCTGCTCATTAGGGGCAAGCGAAGGGATATCAGAACAGTCTTTTGTCGAGTCGGCCGAAGAACTGCCCGAAGCCGTAGAAACCGCTCTGGCTGTAGATAAGGAAGCTTTAATAACCAAGTACATCCCTGGCCGGGAGCTAACTGTAGGAATCATCGGCAACAGAAAATTGCAAATCCTGCCCATCCTGGAGAAACATTTCGAAGCCAAACCCAGCCCTCCCCGTATTTTTACTGAAAAGCTGAAAAAGAAAGCTGACCACTGGCATACCAAAGTGACAGTCCCCAAATTGTCAACCTTACAGGAGGACATAGTGAAGAAAGTCGCCACTAGAGCCTATCGTTCGATGAAATGCACGGACTATGCGAGAGTCGATATCCGCCTCGATAACCAAGGAATTCCCTGGGTCATTGATGTGAACACCCTACCGGGAATATTTCCAAAATTCAGCCCCATGGCCAAGATGGCCAAGGAAATGGGGAAAAAAGCCGAGTATCTGGCTATGCGAATCCTAGAAGAAGCCGTAGAGAGGCATGATCTATAAGCAGCAACCCCTGCGAGTACTGAAGAGCGTATCTAATCTGCTTTATATTCATAATGGACACAAATTAATAAAATTAGCTAAGAAGACGGTTACATAAAGGCGCGTTTGTCAGAAAAGAACGGTTTGACTCCTGATTTTTTTGATGCTAAAAAAAATTAATTAAATTGAACACCCAAGGAAATCTTTTGGAACGTATATATAGGAGACTCAATATATGAATAATTTAGATGATTATCTTCCTCTTGTTGGAGAAAAAACAATAGGGAATATTTATCAAAAAGCTCACCGTCTGAGCAATAAACATGTTGTCCATATAAATTCTACCGGCCATGGAGGAGGTGTAGCCGAAATACTGAACAGCCTTGTTCTTTTGATGAATGATATTGGAGTAGACACAGGTTGGAGAGTTTTATTGGGCCCCATGGATTTCTTTTCCGTGACAAAGAAATTTCACAATGCTCTTCAGGGAGATTCAATTAATTTATCAGTCAACAAAAAAAACCTTTATTTGGATACAAATAATCGGTTTTCCAAGTTTACTCATCTTGATCACGATTGTGTTATAGTTCATGATCCTCAACCCCTCCCTCTGATTAAATTCAATAGGAAAAAACAGCCCTGGATTTGGCGATGCCATATTGATATCACTAATCCTGATAAGGAAATATGGAATTATATCAAGCCTTTTATTCTCCGATATGACCTGATGATAATTTCAAGTAAACGTTTCAAAAAGGATGATCTTTTTATTGATCAACGAGTTATTCCTCCTTCAATCGATCCTCTTTCTCCCAAAAACATGGAAATATCAGACGATACTATTTCAAAGATATTCAAGAAGTTTAATATTCCAACGGATAAACCCCTCATAACGCAAGTAGCTCGTTTTGATCCCTGGAAAGATCCCGAAGGCGTATTAAGAGTATTTGAAATTGTAAAAGAGGAAGTCAATTGCCGTCTTGTATATTGCTATAACATGGCTCCCGATGATCCAGAAGGCATTGTTATGTACAATAAAATTGAGAAGAAAGCCAGAAAGTATTTGGAAAAGGGAGACGTTTTATTCGTTTTAGGAGATAACCAGATTTTAGTCAATGCTCTCCAGAGGAAATCTTCAGTCATCCTTCAGAAATCCACAAGAGAAGGATTTGGCCTATCAGTGGCTGAAGCTCAATGGAAGGAAACCCCTGTAGTTGCCTCGAAAGTCGGTGGTATCCCAGAACAAATTGTCAACAATAAAAATGGATTTCTTGTTGATCCCCATGATATTGCAGGATGTGCTGATAAAGTCACCACGCTTCTCAAAGATAAAAAACTTTCCAGAGAAATGGGAAGACTAGGAAAAGATTTTGTTAGAAATAACTTCCTCATTACCCGACATCTCTTGGATTATCTAACTCTCTTGAAGGATGTTTTGAATAATTATTAACCTCATAAATCCTTTTTTTCTTCCATAATTGATTCCTTCTCCCCAGATATAAGCCAGGATACTGTTTACTCTGATGGTTTTATTTCAAAATTTTGTTTTATAAATTAATCATGCTAAGCACTAATGAGATAAATAGAAAAAAGAGAGGCAGTCGTTTCAGGTTAATTTGAAATTATCTCTATTCAAGAGTAAACTAAAAAGGTATTAACAAAAAATTGGTTATAAAAGAAAAAAAGACATCAAAGAGCAAAATCATTTTTGTTTCTAATAGACTGCCAGTAACGATATCCAAAAGGAAAGATGAGCTAAAAATTCAACAAAGTCCAGGAGGTCTTGCGACTTGTCTCCGTTCCTTGCAAGAAGAGGGAAAAGCTGTCTTTGTTGGTTGGCCTGGTTATTGGCCTATAAATGATAAAGAGAAAAGGTTTATTGAGAATAATCTAATAAATCGTTATCAGAGCTATCCTGTCTTTATATCTCCAACAGAAATTAGCAAATATTATCATGGTTTTGCCAATAGAACCATTTGGCCTCTTTTCCACTATTTTTCAACATACTGTGCTTATGAAGAATCAGAGTGGCAGACTTATAAAAGAGTTAACCAAAAATTTTTTCAGAAACTTTATGAAATAGCTAATCCTCAGGATGTTTTATGGGTCCATGATTATCATCTTATGCTGCTTCCCTCTTTGATCAGAAAAGGCTTTCCTCAAAGTTCAATTGGGTTTTTTCTTCACATCCCTTTTCCATCTTCTGAAATATTTCGCATACTGCCCTGGCGAGAAGAGATACTTGAAGGTCTCCTCGGAGCGGATCTCATAGGTTTTCACACCTATGAATATGCGCGGCACTTTTTAAGTAGTGTGTTGCGATTATTGGGGTATGAACATGAGTTTGGAGAGCTCCTTGTGGACAATAGGATTGTAAAAGTAGACAATTTTCCCATGGGAATCAATTCCCTACATCTAGAAAAGATTCTTCAGCAGTCATTAATCCAGGAAGAAATAAAAAAGCTTGAAGAAAAAATAAGTGCACCAAAGAGAAAGATCATACTTTCTGTTGATCGCTTGGATTATACCAAAGGAATTCTTCAACGTTTAGAAGGCTTTGAATTTTTTTTAGAAAAAAATCCTGAGTGGTTCAACAAATTTACATATATTATGTTATGTGTTCCCTCAAGAACTAAAGTTAAGCATTATTCTCTCATTAAAAACGAAGTTGATTCCCTAATTGGAAGAATTAATGGCCGCTTCGGCATGCCAGGTTGGATTCCTATTCAATATATGTATCGTTCTCTTCCTTTTGAGAAACTTATGCCCCTTTATTCTGTGGCTGATGTAGCGCTCGTTACTCCTTTGCGTGATGGGATGAATTTGGTGGCTAAAGAATATGTTGCTTCAAAAAAACATAATAGGGGAGTGCTTGTGCTCAGCGAGACGGCTGGAGCTGCCTCTGAATTGGGAGAAGCTTTACTTGTTAATGTGAATAATAAAGAAGACCTTGCAGCTGCATTAACTCAGGCTCTTGGGATGAGTGCAGAAGAACAGTCGAGAAGGATGGAATCCATGAGAAGGCGCCTCTTTGAATATGATGTTTTCCGCTGGGCCAGAAGTTTTGTCGAAAGTATTAAAGACATTAAAAAAATACAGGCTCAACATGAACATCAAAAGCTTAATGAACAATGGAAAAAGAAACTTATATCAGATTTCAAAAAGAGTAAGAAACGACTTTTGTTCCTGGATTATGACGGCACCTTAGTTCCTTTTGCAACAGAGCCTGAGCTGGCAAAACCAGATGTAGGATTAATGAGGCTTCTTCTTTCTCTGGCCAGAGATCCTCACAATTTATTAGTTATCGTTAGTGGGAGGGATCGAGCAACCCTTGAGCACTGGCTGGGAAAGATTCCTTGCGGTCTGGTTGCTGAGCATGGTGTCTGGATAAAAAAAGGCCCAAAGCAGAACTGGGGGAAACAAAAGAGGCTCTCTGCTGTTTGGAAAGAACAACTGAAGCCTATTCTCAAGGATTATGAAGTTCGTGTTCCAGGATCACTGGTGGAAGAAAAAGAGTATGGACTTGCCTGGCATTATCGAAAGGCTAATCCTGAATTGGGTCAACTCAGGTCCAGTGAATTATTTGATAACCTCAATGAATTTCTGGCTAATACAGACCTACAGGTCATGCATGGCAATAAAGTTATTGAAGTTAGAGTTTCTGGAATAAACAAGGGCAACGGGATAATGCCTTGGCTTTCAAGGGATAAGTGGGACTTTATTCTCGCTTTAGGTGATGATTGGACTGATGAAGATTTATTTAAAATTTTGCCACCAAAGGCATATTCAATCAAAGTAAGCTATGGACCCTCTCAAGCTCGTTTCTATTTGGAGTCTCCCCAATCGACCAGGAGTTTACTCAAGGAGTTAGTTAAAATTTAGAAAAAATAAAATGCTACTGCTCCTATCGTAACAAAGGTTATAGTGAGAATCGAGAGAAATAAGTGTTGATCTAAGAAAATTATAATGTAAATTATTCTAATTTATTATATTTGCAATCTAGGAATGCGTATTTTTAGTTTAAATTTGCATCTTTATTCAGAATATGTAAAGATATCAAATAATGAGTCTTAAGAGGCACGTTAGAATTAAATTCATTTAAGTCAGCCTCAATCCCCCTATTTTGGTTGGATAATTGAAGTGATAAATTTTTTTCTTTAATTTTTTTGGGAGGTCAGATATGACATCAACAGTAAAAACAGGGGATACAATAATGCTTCATTATACAGGTAAGTACAAGAATGGCAAAGTGTTTGATTCTACTAGGAAGGGGAATCCGATTCCGGTTGAAGTTGGAGCCGGAGAGATAATAAAAGGATTAGAGAATGCTGTGATAGGCATGCAGCCTGGGGAGAATAAAACTGTGGTTGTTCAACCTGAAGAAGGCTTTGGTAATTATGATGAAAAACGTCTGATTGAAATGCCGAAAAAGAGCTTTCCTGAAAATATTTCTCCTGAAATAGGAATGGAGCTTCAGCTTGTTAATAAACAAGGACAAGCCTTCAATGTTGTTGTCGTTGAGATACTTGATAAATCGATTATGTTGGATGCCAATCATCCCCTTGCAGGAAAGGTGCTCGTATTCGATATCGAGCTTGTAAAGATAGTATGAAAATAGTAAACATGCTTTCGCCTCTATGGAGGCGAAAAGGGAGGATAAAAATGTTACCGTTTAGGAAAATTCTTTGGCCAACAGATTTTAGTGGTCCATCTTATAAAGCGCTTAAAACAGCGAATGAACTGGCATCACATTTCTCTTCTAAGCTAAATATTGTTCACGTCATCACACCAATGCCTCCTATTGTGGAAATTCCCCCAAGTCGTCCGAGCTTCAATGTTTCGTTGTATCAGGAGGAACTTAAGTCATCTGCAAAAAAGTCGCTTCAGGAAGTTATTGATAAAAAGATAAGCAAGAAGATAGCAGTGCATGCAATTGTTACAAATGGAAATCCTGCTGTTGAAATCGCGCGTATTGCTGAGAGCGAGAACGTTGATCTTATTGTTATTGCAACTCACGGCACGTCCGGATGGCAACGTTTCTTCTTTGGATCGGTTGCAGAAAAGGTGGTACGGATAGCTTCAAGTCCGGTACTCACTATTCGAGGGCCTCAAAAAGATAAGTGAGTAACTTAGAGATTGATTCATGAAGTATAAGGGAAGGTAAGTATATTTTGGCAATGCAGTTTGCATGGAAAAATGGTGGGGCAGCCAGAGCAGTGGTAGATTCCGGAAAAAGAAGGAAAGCGTGAGGCGTGAAAGTATGTGGTCGTTGCAAATGGTTTGAGTTGATAAAGGAGGCTGTGGGAAAGTGCAGGAATCCTTCGATTACTCGTCGTATAGTTCATACTGGAGATAAGGCGTGTTTGGCATTTAAGTCTAAGGACAAAGAGAGCGAGGCAAAAGAGAAAAAAGAGAATGATTATGAAGGCTAAGAGGCAATAATTCTTGAGAAATAAAAAAGAGGCTTTTCCTAAAAGAAAAAAAGGTGACCTCATTTCCCTAAGAGCTCTAGGACGAACCACTGATCCCGTGAAACTCTATCTTCGAGAAATGGGCAACATTCCGCTTCTGACTCGTGAGGGAGAAATAGCTATAGCAAGGGAAATCGAAAGAGGCGAAAAAATTATTATCAAAGCCTTCTCTAAAACCCGACTTGTCCTCAAAGAAGTTCTTGATTTGGAAGAGAAGATAAAAGAGGACCCTGAAAGCATTAATACAATGTTCTATTGCATTGAAGATGATATTACAGAGGATAGACTTGCCGAAAAGAGGAAGCATATTCTGGACAAAATAAAGAAGATCAGAGAACTAAGTTCTAGATTAGAAAGAATCCCTTTGACAAAAAAAAATACTATCGCTCGTTGGCGCCTCGTAGTCAGAATGAGCCGTCTTATTAGAGATTTTAATATTCCAACTTCCCGCAGGGAAAAAATCATCGAAAATTTCCGCGATAAACTAAAGATAATCAACGAATTAGAAAAAACAAAGGAAGAGTTGGATTTATCGCGTAACCAATCAAAAGGTGAAAAAGCAGAACTCAAGCTGAAACAAAAAATCAAGGAGATTAACAAGCTCCTGAGAATATACCAGAAAGATATAGGCTTAAATTCTCGAGGGTTAAGAAAAACACTTCGGACTATCGACACGGGAAAGAAGATCAGAGACAATGCGAAAAAAGAGCTAATGGCAGCTAACCTTAGACTTGTGATTTCCATTGCCAAGAAATACAGTAACCGCGGAGTTCAGTTCGCTGACTTGATCCAGGAAGGAAATATTGGTCTGCTGAGAGCCGTGAATAAATTTGAATACCGTAGAGGGTATAAATTTTCAACTTACGCGACTTGGTGGATAAGACAAGCTATAATACGAGCCCTCGCTGATCAAGCACGGACAATAAGAATCCCAGTGCATATGATAGAAACAATAAAAAAGCTAAACACAATATCACGAGCTCTTGTCCAGAAAAAAGGTAGAGAGCCTACATGCCAAGAAATATCCGAAAAGATGAATATGCCTATCAGTAAGATAAGAAAGATCATAAAATTCGCTCAGGAGCCCATCTCTCTCGAGACACCAATAGGAGAAGAAAAAGACAGCCGTTTGGGTCAATTCATAGAAGACAAAGATATTCCTTCCCCTCCCGATACAGTCATTCATAACAATCTTAAAGAGCAAATCAGGGAGGTGCTAGAAACTATCCCTGAAAGAGAGGCAAAAATTTTAAAGATTAGATTTGGGTTCGGCGATGGTAACGAACATACTTTGGAAGAGGTAGGACAACAATTCAGAGTTACACGTGAGAGAATTAGACAGATCGAAGCAAAAGCCTTGAGAAAACTAAAACGTCCTAGTCGCATTCAGAAATTAGAATCATTTAAAAATAATTATTGAAAATGATAGGTGATAAATTCGCCTTCGTTTTAAAAAACGATAAAAACTGCAGCAAAAATTATTACCTTTTTTTCAATCCTTGTTCAGGGTAAAAGATGATAAAAACTGTCGTTATTCTCGCTATGCCACGCAGTGGCTCCTCTCTTCTTGCAGGTATTCTTCATCGTTTAGGAGTATGGATGGGCGAAGATGAAGATATAAAAGTAGGCAAACATTTAAACAGGTATGGTTGTTATGAAAATCAATCTTTTATAGCATTAAATGAAAACATCCTTTTCCAAGCCAAAAGAGTAGTAGATCATTCCCGGCGATTAAGTGATGATTATGGGTTAGTTGAATCTGTTGTTAAAAGTTATGAAGGGAAAATCAAG
>Ga0209636_10001514_pt1 | contig 23567 bp, 16 predicted proteins | sample DeeMarSWOR152_54_FD_187464 | JGI IMG/M metagenome (GOLD analysis project Ga0209636, IMG submission 187464) | Marine sediment microbial communities from White Oak River estuary, North Carolina - WOR-1-52-54 (SPAdes) (version 2) | ecosystem: Environmental > Aquatic > Marine > Intertidal zone >...
ACTCGATGAGGCTCTGGAGACGGACGCTTCCGATGTGAAGGCAATTGCCGATACCCCTGATGTGAAACATCTCCTCAGACGATTCGACGAGATGTACCAGTCGCCGGGTACGTTTGCGGAAATGGAGGTTGAGATAGTCACGCTGCGAAAGACCAGGACGATGCGTGTGCGTGCCTGGAGCAAAGGTGAAGACACAGCGCTTCTGGTGATAGACGCTCCGCCTCGTGACGCTGGTACGGCCACGCTCAGGGTCGGAAACAATCTCTGGAACTACCTGCCCAAGATATCTCGCACGATTCGTGTTCCTCCCTCCATGATGATGGGGTCATGGATGGGAAGCGATCTGACCAACGATGACCTGGTTCGCGAGTCGTCGTACGAAAAGGATTACGCGTCCGAATTTGCTGGATCTTCCACTGACCCTTCCGGTTGGAGAGTGCGACTCGACGCCCGTCCCGATGTCGTGGGGCTCTGGAACACCGTTGAGATCGTTTTCTCGCGCGACAATGAGCTTCCAGTTCAGGTGCAATATTTTGACCGCAAGGGCCGTTTATCTCGAACCATGCGTCTTGAAGAAGTGAAGGAATTCGGCCGTCGCCTCGTACCTACTGTTATCACTATCGTTCCGGAACGAGAAGAAGGGCGACGCACTCAGCTTCGCTATCTTCACGTGGAGTTCGATGTCGAACTGGACGACGGTATGTTCAGTCTTTCCCATTTGGAACGCTCGCGCTAGCGAGCCAGTTATAAGCGAGACGCAAGAACAGGAAATGCAATGCTGTCTACCCAGACACTGCGAATAGCCTGGCGTAATCTCGGGCGTAACCGCAAGCGCACTCTTCTCGCGCTTGCGGCCATAGCGGTCGGTCAATTTGCCTTTCTGTCCAGCTCAGGTCTTGTACGCGGTTACGGAGAGAAATACCTGGACTCGGTGACAGGACCCCTGGTGGGGCACATCCAGGTACACGCGCCCGGATGGCGTGAAGACCGGCCGCTGGATTTGACGCTTGGAAATCTCGAGAACACCATCTCAGAAACTCGAAAAGATCCTCAGGTTAAGGATGTTTCCCCCCGCATCTACGCGCCCGCCCTTGCAGCGCTGACCGACGAGGGATTCATGGGAGTGGTGGTCGGTGTTGACCCGGACGTTGAGTCGCACGCGTCCGGGCTTCTGGTCGAACAGGATTTGTCCCGGAACGTCGGCGAGCACCGTGTTCTGGTCGGGAGCGTCTTTGCACAGAAACACGATATTCGGCCCGGAATGGAGATAGCCATCATCGGCCAGGACGTGGACGGTTCCATTGCCAACGATCTGTACGTAGTCTCAGAGATCATCTCAACACCTGTCGATATCGTGAATAGCCTTGGGATCGTGATGAAGCTCCAGGAAGCGCAGGAACTGTTCTTGATGCCCGACCAAGCGCACGAGATTGTCATCCACGTAGCTGATACTGATCTCATTCCGGACACAGTAACACGCCTGTCGATGCTCCCTACGCTGAGAGAAACAGAGGTGCTGCCGTGGCAGGAAATTGTTCCGCACATTGTGGCCCTAGTTGAGATGGGGAGTTGGTTCAGATTCGTTGTCTTGCTGATAGTGTTCATTGCGGCAATCGCAGGTATAGCCAACACGATGCTGATGTCAACCTTTGAGCGCAAACACGAGTTCGGCATGTTGCTCTCTCTCGGATGTAGTCCCGCTCGGTTGAGCAGAATGATTGCCATAGAATCGGCCATAATGGGTTTGATAGGGGTCGCTGTAGGCACTGGCCTGGCGCTGGGCCTTGTCTTTCTCACATCGGAATCAGGGATAGACTATGCTGCTCTTGGCGGAAGTGACACCTCCTTCGAGGCCACCTACAAGGGACTTCATTTCTCGTCCCATGTGATTCTCCGTTTGTATCCATCTGACGTTGCCATCGGGATAGTCGCAGTGCTTCTCACCTCACTTGTCTCGGTAGTCTGGCCGATGCTGCACATCTCTAGGATGCATCCCGTGGAGGCGATGCGGCCATGAGAGTATCGCTTATAACTAAGTTCGCGGTTCGTACCCTCAGACGAAAGGTGCGTAGAACACTGCTCTCCGTCATAGGTGTGGGTTTCGGCTGCGCAATCGCCGTCTTCATGATTGCCTTCATGCGCGGTAGCGGCGAGATACGGATTCGGTCGATTGCCGAAAGTGGATTCGGGCACATTAGAATCGCGCCCGCGGGCTGGGAAGAGAGCGACGAGCATGAACTTCGTCTGCAAAACTGGAGCGAGGACCTGGAGGTCGTACGTTCAATGAAAGGGATAAAGGTAGCGGCTCCGCATGCGCGCTCCTCGGCGCTACTGGCCTTTGGCACTCGAGTAACCGGAACAGAGATGCTCGGCGTTGACCCTAGCGCTGAGCACGAGATGAATCGTCTCGTCAGAGCTGTCAGCGAGGGAAGATATCTTCAGCCAGGCGATAGGGATGTGACTGTGATAGGAAGCAGCATAGCTAAGCGGCTCGACGTCGAGCTTGATGATGACCTGCTCCTGACTGTGGCTGGCGAAGACGGCAGCGTGGAATACGCCATGCTACGGATCGTTGGAATCGTGAACACGGGTAGTCGCGAAATAGACGCTTCAATATGCCACGTCACGCTTGACGACGTCGAACAGCTGACGGGGCTCGATGGACCAGCAGAGATATCTATCACGCTTCATGACTATAGAGAGATAGATCGGATGGTGCCCCGAATCCAGGAGGCAATACCTGAAGGTGATGTGGTTCTAACTTGGAAAGAGGTTGTTCCCAGCCAGGGGGGGGATGCAGCCAGCGATAGGGCCTTTATGAATCTTATGATCGGCATCGTCATTCTGGTTGTTGTTCTAGGGGTGACGAGTGCTCAGTTGACGGCAATACTTGAGCGAAAACGCGAGTTTGCAGTTCTCACTGCATTGGGCATGAGGAGTACGCAGATCATGCGGCTGGTTTTCCTTGAAGCCGCTGTGGTGGGGGTATTCGGAGCGGCGGCAGGCCTGCTTCTCGTGACGCCACTGGTGTACCACACAGCGACCAAGGGACTCGATTTTGCTGGAATGATGGGAGGAGAGGTTGCCATGTCTGGGGTGCTGTTCGAACCCATAATATACTCAGATATGGGGTTCTGGATGATCCCGTATGCTTTGCTACTGGCGCTCGCCTCAACCGTCATAGCCGTGCTCTATCCAGCATGGTTCGCAGTCAAAGTAAATCCAACGTCGGCTCTTAGTCTGAGGGAGGCATAGCAATGGAAAACGTTCTTGTGGATGTCAGGAGCGTCACAAAGGATTTCTACACTGGCAAGGTCGTTGTTCATGCCCTGCGCGGACTGGACCTGCTTGTCAAGAGTGGAGACTTCTTGTCTATAGTTGGGCCTAGTGGCAGTGGGAAGACCACTCTCCTCAACCTGATGGGTGCGCTGGACGTTGCCACCGGCGGCGAAGTGAAAGTATTCGGTAAGGAGCTTTCAAAACTCAGCCGAAGGAAGCGCGCCGAGCTTCGCCTCAAGCTGCTCGGGTTTGTCTTTCAGGCATACAATCTAGTTCCGGTGTTGACGGCGCGAGAGAACGTCGAATTCGTGCTGGAGCTACAGGGGATTGGAAGTGAACGGCGCACGAGGGCGGAAGCCATCCTGGAGGAACTCTCACTCGGGGAACTTGCGGACAGAAGACCCAGTGAGATGTCCGGAGGACAACAACAGCGCGTGGCCGTGGCACGCGCCGTTGCTTCGCGACCCAGGCTCGTTCTGGCCGATGAGCCGACTGCTAATTTGGACAGCAAGAACGCTGAGGCGCTGCTTCAGATGATGCGGGACCTTCGGGACGAGCACAGCATGACGTTTGTCTTTTCTACTCACGATCCACTCGTTGTTTCGTATGCTTCGCGCGTTGTGACTTTGCGTGACGGTGTTGTCGTCAGCGATGAATCGAAGAATTGAGAGCGAGTTGCAGAGAATACCGTATCAAATTCATTCCATCAACGTGGTAACCCGAACGCGTTTTGAGAATTCGAACCACGCAGCGAGCCGACTCATGCACAGGAGGCATGGCATCACTCATAGAAATGCGGAAGTGCTCCTCATTTGCCTTACGACCATGGCTTGTCTTCTTCTCTCAGTTCGGGCCGCCTGTTCTGTGGAATTATGGTCGAGCCATGAAGGTGAAGGCCGCTACTTTCTTAACACCTCGCTGAAGTGGACGTCTCTTCTCTCGCACGCTCCCGAAGATTCGATGCTCTATCCTGAGCGCTGGAGCGCCGCAAGTCTTTGGCGCATGAGGCTTGTTCTTGGCGCACGGCCTGTGTCCTGGCTCAGCGCGGAGATAGCATACGAGCAACGCGCCCGATTCGTCTCCGAAGCCTCGGGAGCCGGTGGCGGTACAGGGGTCCTTTTCTCGGACAGCCACGCCGCATACCGCATTTCCCAGTTGGACAAAGCACTGGTAGAGGTTGGCAGTACATTCGCATACAGGCACGAGCTTGACCGCGCTTTTGTTGCCGCGAATCTGGGAAGGGCCGATGTCGTTTTTGGTAGGCAGGCCGTCGGTTGGGGCCGGGGCGTGTTCTTCGGCGCAGTTGACATTTTTGCCCCGTTCTCTCCCCTGGAGAGCGACAGGGAATGGCGGAGAGGCATCGACGCAGTGCGGTTTGGAATGCATTTGACTGACGTCATCTCACTCGATGCAATCGCCGCAATCGGCGAAAAGGAGGAGGAGTCCTCTTTTGCTGCCCGCCTCTATGGATACACGGGCGATATAGACGGCGAACTCATTTTTGGAAGACGGTGTGAGGATTATCTCTATGCGGTTACTGCATCCTCCCCGGTTTATGATGCCGAGCTGCACGGCGAGTTTGCCATATTCAAAACGCCCGAACCGTTTTCGGAAGGTGGAATCTTCGGAAGAGATGACCTTGTCGCTAAAGCAGTCGTTGGCGGTTCGTACAGCCTGGATACAGGAAGTGGACTCATGCTTCGTGCGGAGTATCATTTCTCCGGGTTTGGTATGAAGGAAGTAGAAGAAATGTGGTTCCGCTTGGAAGATGAAGTTTTTCTCGAGCGATTCCTCCGTGGGGACTCACAAATACTGGGAAGACACGCCGCGGCTCTTCAGGCCGCGTACGGAATCCGAGGAGAGTCCACATCCAGCCTCTCCTGGATACTCAGCCCCACGGACGGTTCCGGCGTGATGATTCCTGCGTTCACTTGGAACTTCTCGGACAATGTGATTCTTGTTGCCCAGACTTACTTCCCTTACGGCGCAGGCCCCAAAGACGGGCAGATTCGTAGCGAATACGGCGGCACGCCGGTGAGCGGCCTTGTGCACATCAGTTTTTGCTACTGATGTCTGCGGTTGTTTTGGTTACACGCCTGATAAGGCAGCCTGTGTAGCTGTGAACTAGTGCGTGTGTTAGGTCGACAGAGCTGGCGTTGGGAAAACTTGCCTCTTTCGGCCCGTATCTCTGTTACTTGAGCCCAGATAGCCCCGTGCCTAGCAGCAGGACAATCCCCCGTGCACGGGAACTGAGGTCCTCTCAGAAACCTTCCTTGTCAGATATTGAAGTGGATTGACAGAAAGGGGGGTATCTGATATTATGGTTTAGACCCTCAAATAGAGGGTTAAGCCGGGCTCGAGCGTGCGCCATCGAGCTAGTAAGAGGGTTTAACAGGACAGGCTGAGTTTTCTGCTCTCAGAACCAGGACGATCCGCAGTAAGTTTTCACACGAGATCTGCCTCTAGGTTCCACTCATTCGGTTCTCCTCTGCTAGGACTCTGGATAAATGTACGTTGTGAACTGGACATGTGTCATGTGAACGGATTGCCGACTACCCAGGGGGTGAGAAAACAGAATAGTTGACTCTTTCGGAATGATGTTTTGATTCTCATTCTCTTGTGTTTGGTAATGTTGCTTGAAGAGAGGTCTGAATTGCTATTTTGCTTCTGCCTCCCGAAGAAACATTATTGGGCAGAGAGACAAGTAAGAAAGGGAGAATTTAGAATGCAAGGTAGCAAATTGTATGTAGGAAATCTAACCTACTCCGTTGTTAGCAGTGAATTGGAACAGCTGTTTGCTAAGCACGGTGAGGTCAGGCAAATCAACATAATCGAAGGTAAGGGCTTTGGGTTTGTTGAGATGTCTAGCGTAGCGGAAGCTGAGAAAGCGAAAGAGGCGCTGGACGGACAAGAATTCCAGGGACGCACTCTGAAGGTTGATGAGGCTCGTCCGCCCAGGAACAGAGAAAGAAGAGGTTACGGAAGATACTAGGATCATCACGAGATGACCCTGATTTGGTAGTATCAGATCGGCAATTTCATATGACAGCAGATTGGGAGGAAATCTTTGGTTTCCTCCCAATTCGTTTTTTGCCAGATCTGCCTTACTCGAGACGAGTCAACGTTAGTCTGCCGTCCATGAGTGAAATGGCTTCTATCAGACCTTGCTCGTTCTTGACGAAGGTGAGTTCGATGCCGTCAAGCTGCTGGTAGAACAGAGAATCCGAGGCGCGTATCAGTACGTCTTGGCCTTCGGAGTGCGAGATGAGCAGTCGGGCGTGGTCAATACCATCAGCGTCACCATCGCGGTAGACATTAAGGCCTTATTCATGGCTGCCTCCACGATTGCTTTGAGTCTCACCTTATCGCTTTTTGTCTGATTGGAAAGGCGAGAAAAAGGTAGTCCAGCGAAAGAATTATGTAGATGACAAATCCGGCCATCACAGCAAACCTCATTTCGACGCGTAGGGAGGCGACTGGAGTTTTGAGAGAAGCGAGCGCTTCGATAGCCAGGGAGAAGTAATACGCAAAAGCATTGAACACATCTCCGAAATCCGGCCTTGGCCCACCGAGTCCGACATACGCCCACGCGGCCACGGCCAGGGCGATTGTGATCCCTAGAGCTCCAACGACCGTGTCCAGGTACTCTCGCAGAGGTTTGTCTTTTTCCGCGATTCTCAATTTCCGGAGCGTCTGTTCTGCCAGATCCATCGCAGGGGCGAAACACTCTTCGTCAGCAAGCGCATCATATAGGTTACGGTACTCCTCGAAGACTCTCCGGCAAGCTGGGCATTCTCTGAGATGATTCTCCACCCGAGCCTTCTTGGCAACGGCCTCACCTTCAAGATAGGCCTGAATGTCCTCGTCACTCAGATGATTCATGGCCGAAGTTCTTCCTCCCCATACTTGGCCAGCAGTCTGTGCTTAAGAAGCTTCCTCGCGCGGAAGAGATAGCTCTTGACCGTGCCTTCAGGAAGGTTTATTACCTCGCCAATTTCGCGGTAGCTCATGGACTCAAGATGGTAGAGCGTGAGTATCGTCCTGAATTGAACGGGCATAATCTTGATTTCCGCCTCAACGCGCTTGGCGAGGTCGGCTCCCTCGACTTGATTATCCGGCCGGGAGTGATTCTTGAGAAGGCTGTCCACGGGTCGATCGTCCGGGAGTAAATCGTCGAAGAGAAGTTCCCTTTTCTTGTTCAGATGGTTGATACAGGTGTTATAGGCGATCTTCCCGATCCACGTGGACAACTTTGCCTCTAATCTAAAGCGAGGGAGCGCCTCGTACACCTTCATGAAAACCTCTTGATAGGCGTCCTCTGCGTCGGATTCATTCGCGATCATTCGATGCACGATGTGTACGACCAGACGCTTGTACCTGTTGAGAAGCCTCTCAAACGCCCCCTGGTCTCCCCTCAGCGCACCCTCAACGAGATCCCTGTCCTTTGCCAATCGTTCACTCCCGGTCCCTACTGAATATCTGACAGGTAAGCCCCGACAATGTTGCATAATCTTCCGCGCCCATGCAACATTTCCTCTTCTGGATTGTCAGATGAGAATGAGGAATCAGGTTAGTCCGGGGAGCAACCGGGAAAGGAGGAACCAATGGACGAACTTGCACCTCTGGCTCTGGGAATCGCGCTCTTCATACTTATCGCCGCTATCGTGAAGACGATATCTGATAACAAGACGAAGCGCCGTCTCATTGAGAAGGGGGTCGTGGACGATAAACTAACGACGCTTTTTGACGAAAGACCAGAGCTTCGTATCGTTGCTGTTCTGAAGTGGGCGTTCGTACTCATCGGGATAGGTGCGGCCGTACTGCTCGGACAGTTGGCCCCGCAGCATCAAAGCCGAGAATACATGATGGCGCTCATGTTCCTTTTTGCGGGGATAGGGCTTGTCCTTTATTACGTGATCGCCAGACACACCTTCAAATCAAAGTAGAGGCACGCTCCTGGAAAACCTTTGGTAAGTGGGCGGCGAGGTCGGACCGGGCCGCCCTCTTTTCCCTTATCTATTTCAGCTCCGTTATCTATTTCTGCCCTTATGCGCACGTCTCCTAATTGCCCTTCCGCTTGGTGTCATGCCTCTCCTGCCTTCGCCCCTTTCTGGTCTCAGCGAGCCCATCGATTTGCAGTCCTTGCCGGGAGGTGAGGGTGTGTGATAGAGTGTCTGTCTCGTAGAGTTCTCGCAAGTGCACGGCTGTTCGCTCTCTGGACTGAGACACCTGGGGGTTAGATGAGAATCATATTTTCAGTAGTGTTTTTGCTGGTCCTGGTCTTTTCCTGTCCCGGGACCTTATGTTTGGCGTGTACTTCTTTTTGCCTGGACACAAGAGACGGACCCGTCTTCGGTGCGAACCTGGATTTTACCATTGGGGAGGGGTTGGTCTTTGCGAACAAGCGAGGGGTCTCGAAAGGAGGATACCTGGCAAGCACCGCTGGTGAGGTGGCCAAGTGGACGTCCAAGTATGGCAGCTTGACGTTCAACCTTGTAGGCCGGGAATTTGCCTGGTGCGGTATGAATGAAGCCGGACTTGTAGTCAGCACTATGTGGTTGGAGCAGTCCGGACTCCCGGCTCCGGACGAGCGTCCGCCCTTGGTCAGCGGCTTCTGGGTTCAGTATCAGCTGGACAACTGTGCCACCGTTCAGGAGGTCGTGCTGACGGATTCTCTGGTGAGGCTGGCACAGGATCCTTGCCACTTTCTGGTGTGTGATGCGCAAGGGGATTGTGTCACGATCGAGTTTTTGGACGGTCGTCTCGTATGCCATGCCGGAGATAGCCTGCGCGTCAAGGCGCTCACTAATATCCCGTACGCTGAGGCGTTTCCTTATCTGGAACGGGACACACTCCCCAGGGAAGATCCCGGAGCTTCGGTGAAACGTTTTGTCGGCGCAGCTAGGGACCTTAAGAGTTACGCTGAACCTTGCTCCGTCTCAGCCGTTGATTATACGATGCACACCCTTACCGGAACCGTTGTGGCAGATCACACCAAATGGAGCATCGTGTTTGATATCCCGGAACGCGAGGCGTACTTCCGGACAGCCGTCAACCCTTCGCAGAGACACGTCTCGTTTGGGGGATTCGACTTTTCATGTGAAACTCCCCTCATGATGCTTGATGTGAACTCATCGGAGCAAGGAGACGTTAAGAAGTTCTTCAAGGAGTACGATCGTGATGTCAATCTTGGTGTCTTCCTCAACTTCTGCGAGAAGTGGGGCTTCGAGATCAGCGAGGAAGATGCAGAGGAATTCATGGTTTTCCTCGAGAGTTTTCCCTGCGCCATGTGACGTCGCGCTTGACGTTAAGGAATTGCCAGTCCATGCCCGGAATCGCGCAAGACGTAACTAAACTCACAGGCAACACACCCCTTGTCAGGATCAACAGAATGGCAGCGGGACTTCGGTGTACCATTGCCGCCAAGCTGGAGTTCTTTAATCCCCTCGGCAGTGTAAAAGATCGCATCGGTGTCAACATGATAGACGCCGCTGAAAAGGGGGGGGTCATCAAACGTGATACGGTCATAATCGAACCCACAAGCGGTAATACCGGTATCGGCCTTGCCTTTGTGGCCGCGGCGCGCGGTTACCGACTCGTGCTCACCATGCCCGATACAATGAGTATCGAGAGAAGGACTCTCCTTGGGGCGCTCGGGGCCGAGGTGGTTCTAACGCCCGGGGCAGAGGGGATGATGGGTGCAATCAAGAGGGCAGAGGAATTGGCACAGAAGACACCCAATTCGTTCATACCGTATCAATTCAAGAATCCGGCCAATCCAGAGATTCATCGACGAGCCACGGCCGAAGAAATATGGAACGACACCGAAGGAAAGATCGATGTTCTTGTTGCCGGCGTCGGCACGGGAGGCACGATCACGGGAGTGTCGGAAGCAATAAAGGAGCGAAAACCCGGCCTCAAGACCGTAGCGGTGGAGCCCTCGGATTCTGCGGTTCTCTCCGGAGGGCAGCCCGGACCTCACAAGATTCAGGGAATCGGACCAGGTTTCGTGCCGGAGGTTCTTAACAGGGACACGATCGACGAGATCATCCGGGTTACAAATGAAGAAGCCTATGACGGTGCCCGCCGATTGGCGGGTGAAGAAGGGATACTTGCCGGCATTTCTTCCGGTGCGGCCATACATGCAGCCCTCAAAGTTGGAGCTCGCTCCGAGAGCCAGGGGAAATTGATAATTGTGATATTCCCTGACACGGGCGAACGCTACCTTAGCACGGATCTGTTTGAGAGCTGACCACGGCTGCGGATTTCGGACGGACAATTGGGAGCAACACTCGAAAGAAGACTGAGGCTCACCCTGGCTTCCGCGTTCTTTGGCCTCCTGAGAACGAAGTCCCCCGAGGGAAATCCGTTCGAGCTTTCTGCCCCCGGAGCCAGAATTCTTGTCATTCGTCAGCAGAATCAGATGGGCGATATGCTTCTTGCGACCCCCTGTTTGAGGGCGCTGCGGAGAAATCTGCCGAAGAGCAGAATAACTCTCATCGCGAGCGATGAGAACCAAGCTGTCGTGCGCAATAACCCGCACGTGGACGAAGTTCTGGTTTACGACAAGAGGAGCTTCAGGAGAGTTCCACTGGCGTTTTGGAGATTCCTCAGGAATTTGAGAAAGAGAGACTTCGACATCTGCGTGGTTTTGTCAACCGTCTCCTGCTCCGTAACGAGTGTGCTTCTCTGTTTATTGAGTGGAGCTCGATGCAGGCTGGGATACAGCGGGGAGAGCCTGGGTATGGGTTTCGTTGACAGGGCCTTTCATGCGGCTGTGCCGATGCCCGTTGGGGACATGCACCAGAGCAAGTTGGGGCTTAAGCTCCTGGAACACTTCGGGGTCAGTACCGAAGACCTTTCCCCCATCATGCAGCCATCCAAAGAGGACGACGCGTTCGCAGATGAGTTCATGTCGCAGGCTTCGCTGGAAACGGGGCGCGTAGTGGTCGCCGTTCACCCGGGCGCGGGGAAAAAGAAAAACAGATGGCCGGTTTCCGGGTTTGCTCACGTTGCAAGTGAGCTCCACGGTACTCATGGAGCGCAGATAGTCGTGATGGGAGGACCATCAGACCAGGAAGTGGTTGACGCAGTGCTGAAAGAGCTTAAGTTCAGTCCTGTGGTTCTGACAGGGCAGAGTATCGGAAGAATTGCTGCGGTGATAAAGAAGCTCTCGCTGTTGATCTGTAACGATACCGGCGTTCTACATGTGGCCGCATCCGTGGGCTGTCCTACGCTTGCTCTATTCGGACCGACGGATCCTCGCTGGTGGGCGCCGCTCGCAGGTTGTGTGAGAGCACTCAGAGCGCCTCATTCGCAAATCGAGCATTTGGATGCACAATCTGTCCTGGCTTCGGCCGCTGAGTTGTTGGCCCAGAAAGGGTTCTAAGCTTGCTCAGGAGATACTTACCGTTCATCCGGCTGAGACCGGACTTAGCAGAGAAAAGCGGCGTTGGACAGGTGAGAACAGTCTCCCAAGAGAGAAAGACCCATGTCAGTTGATTCGTCCTCATTCATGTCTACATTGGCTTTCACAACGGGGGAGCTTGTTTGGGTTTTTGGCTTCACGATAGCGTGTCTTCTGTTCGTTCTCTACCCTCTCCTTCGCTACCTGCTTGGGAGAAAGAAGGGACATCAACGTACGTACACACACGTGATGGGCGTGCTGGCTATCCTGGGGCTGGTCTTTCTTCAGGGTTTACTCCTTGGCCGTGAGGACTCCCCGACTTACGATGAACCCAACCACGTCACATCGGGTTACTCGTATCTTAAAACGGGCGACTTCAGGATGAGCCTCGCGCAGCCCCCGGTCGGGAGGATGTTTCTTGCTCTTCCGTTGCTTGCGATGAGACTCGATTTGCCGGTAGGTAATGAGAGCTGGCGAACGGCCGACGATTGGACGTTCGCTAGAGAGTTTCTGTTTCATTCCGGAAACGACGCAGACCGCATAATGTTCTGGGCCAGGTTCCAGGTGCTCCTGTTGTGGGCACTTCTCGGCCTCGTCGTTTTCGCGTGGTCCAGAAGACTATTCGGACTCAGGGCCGGCTATTTTTCTCTCCTGCTGTATGTCTTCTCACCAAATATTCTGGCCCACGGAAGGCTGGCCACAATGGAGATTCCCTTTGCTTGCCTCGCCTTCATCTCGGCGTACTTCTTCTGGAGGCTTCTGGAGAAACCGAGCGCGAGATTCGTAATCACCTCCGGTGTGTTCGTGGGACTGGCACTCTCGGCGAAGTATTCCGGTCTTGTCCTCGTGTTCTCTTTCCTCATTTCGGCGGTCGTTTGGGACCGCTATCGGAAAGCAGTGTGGACCGATGCCGCGAAGGTCGGTGATACCCGTCCCCAAGGCTCTCTCGCCCTGAGCGATGACCCCGACCTCCCGGCTGATGATGCCGCGGTGAGTGCAAAGGACGCGGGAAACGCAGGCAGTGCCGGAGTGCCCTACGGCACCGGTTATAATGGATTGTCTCTCCGTGGAACAGTAGGCTTCACGATCGCAGTACTTGTGATTGGAGGCGTGATCGCGTTGCTGAGCTCGGGGCCAGGGATGAGGCCCGTTCTGGATTACCCCGCGGTCCAGGCGAAGCTGGATAAGTTTGGAGAAGAAGGTGTTTTTGTTTTTGAAAGTGATAGGGCGGACGAGCTGGCGCAGAGATTGGCTTCGTCCTTGCCGCTTCCAAGGTACGTCGTCGGAATTCTGTTTAACCACTTTCATTTTAAACGTGGACATCCGGCCTACCTGGCGGGTGAGTGGAAGAGCGGGGGATGGTGGTATTATTTTCCGATTGCCTTCGTGTTGAAGGTGCCGCTATCGCTGATCATTCTTCTGGCTTTTGCATTCTTCGTGCGGCTGAGATCTCGTTTGCCTCTGTCATCGGCAGAAATCGTACTCGTGTGCGTTCCGGTCGTCTCGTTGCTGTGGAGCATGGGGTTCGTGAGGCTCAACATTGGCTTTAGGCACATCCTGTTCGTTCTCCCCTTCGTTCACGTGCTGCTTGGACAAGTAGTGAGTTCTTACCAGGGAGAGAAACGCTCGGGGCCGTTTCGTGGTAGCGACTATACGAAACTGAGCGGACTGGGAAAACTCGTTCCGGTGCTCCTTCTCGTCTGGTACTGCCTCGCGAGTGTCTCGGTTAGTCCTCATCACCTGGCCTATTTCAACGAACTTGCCGGTGGACCCAGAGGAGGCGTGAACTGGTTGGTGGATTCAAATCTGGATTGGGGTCAGGATCTGAAGCGACTAAGAAGGTACGTGGAGGAAAACGGAATCACTTCTCTCAGGCTTCTTTATTTCGGCACTGGCGAGCCTGCCTACTACGGCATTCAGTTTGAGCCGCTAACGTTAAAGGATTTTGAGAATCTAAGGATGCCTGATGCCCCCGAGGTGCCTGAGGCGGGCGAGCTGTCCGAGCCCGGCGTGCCGTACGAGGGGGGGCAGGTGACGGATTCGGGGCAGGTGTCCGACGCGGAGCAGCCATACGGCGGGGGCCGGGTCTCGCACGTTGAAGCGCAGTACGCAAATGAGAAGTGGGCCATGAGCGTGACGAGCTACGCAGTTCTTCTCAAACACGCGCCGTGGCTCAAGCAGATACAGGGCCACGAAGACGCAAGAATAGGTCACAGCATCTTCATCTTCAGTCCTCTTAAGCTCAGGTCGGTGCTTCGAGGCTCAGTCGAACCCCAAAACTGACCTTCCTCCTTTTTCCATCCCGGTACACCAGCGCGTTAGTCCGCTTTGCCCTGGTAACTTAGCTCGATTAGTGGTATAATAATTGTAGGTTTTGGGGTAAGGAGTAGGGAATTGGGGGTACACCGTGCGCCACATCCTGCAACTCTTTTTGCTGGTAGCTGTTGGATTGGTGTGGTTGATTCCGCAGCCGCTCTCTGCTGAGGCCCTTCCCGGAAGCGGACCCTACGGGTGGATGGAAGGGTATTCTCTCGTGCTTCTTTCCACGGACGATTTACATACCTTCATCGCGGCCAGAGATGGCATTGAGGCAAGTGGGGGCAGGGTCGCCGTGGCCGTTCCCTCCAGAGTCATCCTCGGTTGGATTCCTCCTGGATTGTCCGCTCAAGTCTCTGCAATTCGCGGTGTAGAAGCTGTATACCGTGAGCCTGTCTCGGAGACGGTACTCGGACTTGCTGACGAGGTAACTGCCAATGCGATTCGTTTTTTCAACTCCGTGGCTTCAGGAGAATTGAGAGAGATCAAGGAACGAATGAGGCAGGAGGGACTAAACGGGGCCGGAACAGAACCCTTGCGCAGACCGCTCATAGACGATGCCTTTGAACAGCCCCCGCTCGAAATAGATGCTTACATCGAGAATCTTCGCTCTGCGGGACTAGACGTGGAACCCGAGCTCTTCGGGCTTTCTGAAGGCGGTTCGGTGTTCGGTGTGCTTGGAAACAGCGACGACATGGTAGGTACTGTCACGGTAACCATGTTTTTTGTTGAAAGTGATGGCTCCTTGGACCCGGATCAATACACCTGGACTACGGCTTCTGTCAACGCCACGGTCAGCGACGCGATAGCCGGGCTCTCCTGGTGGTCTTCTCAGGCCGCAGCCTACGGCAAGCCTCTCTCCTTCACGGTGCACCACTACCCAGGCACAGATTCGCGGTGCCAGACCGGATACGAGCCCATCCTGCACTCTTCGTACACAGTCCAGTTCTGGGTCTCGGAGATAATGGCCGACTTCGGCTATTCGTCCGGCTCCCACACAACAAGGGTCAACTCATACAATACCTGGGCAAAATCGAACTACGGCACGGACTGGGCTTACTCGATCTTCACGGAATACAACCCGTTCCCCGCCCCGAATCAGTTCACAGACGGATATGCCGCCTGGGCGTACATAGGAGGTCCTTACACGAACATCCTCTACAGAACGTTCAGTTGGCCGTTTGAGTCGGTGGCTACTCACGAGACAGGCCACATCTTCTGGGCCTGTGACGAGTACTACAGTCCTGGCTACGGCGGCTGTACGAGCTGCGGACACTGCAGTCACGGTGTCGACAACGGTAACTGCGAGTATTGCAATCCGCAGTCCGTGCCTTGCATGATGAAAAGCAACAGCGACGCCCTGTGTGCTTATACTCCTGGCCACATAGGGTGGCTCAACGGTCCCATCGTGAAGTACCTCTCTTACGAGATCGATGACGCAAGTGGGGACGGCAACGGAGGGGCAGACCCTGGCGAAAGTGTGGCCATGGCCGTTACTCTAAAAAACTGGGGTTCGGCCGTAAACTTAGTATCTGCCACGCTGTCCACCAGTGACAGTTACGTCACAATCACGAGTGACTATTCGACCTATGCCGACATGGCCCTCAACGAAACATCCACCTGCAACACGCTCTACGCGTTCTCTTCGTCACCGAGTACTCCGCTGGGGCACACAGCGACGTTTACCCTGGACATCACTGGAGCAGGATACGACACGACCTGGACGTTCGACGTTCACATCGGAGAGGAACCCATTCTCTTGGTCGACGACGATGGAGGAACCTCTTACCAGCTGCGTTACACATCGGCACTGTCGGGTGCTGGCTACTCCTATGCATACTGGAACGTAGACACGCAGGGTTCACCGCCTCTCTCGGAGCTCAACAAGCGGGAGGTGGTCATTTGGTTCACCTGTCAGGAGCGTTTCCTTACGCTCACGGGTCAGGATGAACGTAATTTGAGAGATTATCTCAACGCAGGCGGAACACTTTTCTTCTCGTCTATGGACTACTTCTGGGAGAGATTCGAATGGTTTGCCACAGACTATCTTCACGTCGACGCTTTCACGGCTGACGTATGGAGTAGTTCCGAGACAGGCTTTGCGGGCGATCCCGTCTCGGACGGCCTTAATCTGGCGATGAGTTATCCGTTTACGAATTATTCGGATGACATCACTCCGGGTACCGGTGCCGTCTCGATTTTCACCAATTCAACAAGCAATCCCGGTGCCCTCCGCTATCCCGGAGTGGGCACGGCACCGTACAAGGTGGTGTACTTCGCCTTCCCGTTTGAGGCGATTTCAAACGGAACCTACCCGAATGATCGCACCACGGTGATGGACAGAGTCGTGACCTGGTTACTCGAACCTCAGGATTACGAGCCGCCCTACGTCGCCTTGAATGCCCCCAACGGAGGGGAGCAGTGGGACGCCGGAAGTGAACATGACATAACGTGGGTAGCCTCGGACAATGAAAGCGTTGATTCAGTCAGTCTTTACTGCTCTTTCGACGGAGGCGCTACTTTCCCGGATACGATTGCGACGGGAGAGGAGAACGATTCGACCTACACGTGGACTCTGCCTGACACTCCGTCAGACAGCTGCGTCGTTAGGATAGTGGCTCACGATAGCTCGCGTAATCCAGGTGAGGACGTGAGCGATGCGCTTTTCAGCATTAAGAGCACCACCAGCGCCGGTGAGGTGCCGGAGGTCGTCTGGTTTGGGCTGTTTCAGAACTATCCCAATCCCTTTAATCCGTTGACTCGCATAGAGTTCAGTGTAGGCCGGACATCAAGTGTAACTCTTAGGGTCTACGACGTCTCGGGCAAGCTCGTTAAGACCCTCATTCAGCGGGTTGTTGAGCCTGGCAGACACACGGCTTTTTGGAGTGGCAAGGATGAGCGGGGAAGGGCAGTTGCTTCAGGGGTTTACACTTACAGGCTTGAGGCAGACGGGAATACTGCAACGCGCAAGATGGTACTGCTGAGATAAGTAGAAGAAATAAGAATATTGCGACCAGTAAAGGCTGTCTTTGCTAAGGCGGCCTTTACTTTTTGCCGATAATACTCACGAAAGACAGGCCAAAGCACAAAGGCCGGAAAGAACTACTCTTGGGTGTACTTCGGAGGCGCAATGGAAGAGCAGGACATCCAATTAACACGAAATTGGAAGCAGGTATGCGAGATTACCACTGCGCTGGCCAGGGCCTACAAGAGCAGGCAGCTCTACGCAGCAAACAACCCTGTTCGTCACACGAGCCTTGACTCTGTGTTCCTCGCGCTCACGGATTTTCTACAGCAAAACGAGATGCTTACTTTCTCTGTCACCGAATCTCAATTCATCTATTACGGAAAAGCCGTCTACTCAAATCCGGATAGGCGTGAGAGCCCCGTCTTCAGACTGTATCGAGACGGCATAAGATTTCTCAGTTTTCACGAGGGAATCACTCGTGAGGAGTTGGGCGAGCTACTGGATGCACTGTCAGAGGTTAGTCCTGAAGGTGGGGAGGGTGACATGGACGTTGTGACTCAGATCTGGGAACGTGACCTCGCCCACATCACCTACATCGCGGTGGACGATTGCCTTGATTTTGACGACTCCGAATTGGCTGCTTCGCCGGAGCCTCAGTCTTCGCAAGCGGGTCAGCCTTCACAAGGGGTGGAATCGCTAGACGTTGCGGAATCGCCAGAGAGCTTTGAGCCATCACGGCCCGCCTATTTGCCTCCCGAAATGAAACAGCCGACACTGGGCGTTGCAACCATAGTGGATTCGCCGTTCACGGAGGAGGAAAGAAAGTCCATTGCCAACGTTTTCCTAAGCGAGGAAGACCTTGACGAAATTGGACAGCAAGTCCTGACGGAGGACCGTCAGAGCCCGCGTGAGAAAGTGTCTGAGATATTCCTGGAAATCCTTGACGGTTCTTGGGGGAGTGAGGTGAAGACCGATGTGACGCGTGGGCTGGGAGTCCTTTGCGGAGACCTGCTAGAGGATGGGAATCCTACCCAGGCGACAAAGATACTCAGGGAGATGAAGGAATTTGCCTCTCAGGAAGCATCGCTGCCTAAGGATTTCGTGAAAATGGCGAAAAACTTCGTCCAGGCGCGAGGACGCGAGGGAGAACTGGTGCGATTAGAACCCAGACTCGAAGAGGCTAATCTGCACGAACTCGAGAACTACGAATGTTATCTCTGTGAACTGCCGACAAGTGCTATCCCACAGGTATACGGAATACTTGCGAGAGCCAGGGGCAGAAAGGTCAGAGAAATGCTCTGCCGCGTCTTGAGCAAAATGGCAAAAGGGAATCTGGACGCGCTTGCGGACATGATCACGGACCCGAGATGGTATTTGGTTCGCAATCTGGTAACAATATTCCGATTGATGAAGGACAGGCGAGCACTGGTATACCTGGAAGGTCTTCTGTATCACGAGGAGACCAGAGTGAGAGCGGAAGTAGTGCATTGCCTTTCTGAAATCGGGGGACAGGAAGCCAACATACTCCTCTGCAGATGCCTGCAGGATTCCGAGAAGTCAATACGCATGCTGGCTGTGAGAAAGCTGAGTAGGGAGAGAGAGGAATTGGGGGCCTCGGCCATTGCTGACTCCATCAAGGAGAAATCCTTTCGCAAACGCTCCACAGACGAGAAAAGGGAATTCTTCGACGCGCTTGGTCGATCTGCAAGCGACGACCTCATACCTTCCCTCGAAGAATTCATTACTAAGAGATCTCTTTTCCACGGTCCCGAGGCTGACGAAATGAGGAGGTTCGCCGCCATGGCTCTTGCCAGAATAGGAACAGAGAAGGCGATCGGACTCCTAGAGAAAACTGCGCAGTCCGGTAACAGCAAGGCTCGCAAGTACTGCACGGAGGCACTTAAGCTCTACAAGCTCAGGTCTTCAGTCCAAGAGGAAAAATCGCAAGAGCATATAGTTGGTGCGAATCAGCGAAGCGACGTTGCGCGGGAGAGGTGAGATGCCTGAATCCACAGCCAGAATTGACACAAGGATGTGCCGGCAACTGGTCAGCCAGCTGTATGTTGTCCTCAGGATTGTGAAAATCTACGAACCCAACAATGCATCCGTGGCCAACGCGTTGAGCTCTTTCATGGATATTCTCCGCAGTGTGGCCGAAACGTGGGAGAGCGTCAATATTGAAGCCACGGCGGGTTGTCTGTACGTGAACGGGGTGCGTCTGAAGGTTGATGTCTCCGGCTATGCCAGCCATCGTTACATCGTGGAGCAGATGGAGAAATTTGGTCTGCGGGGTATCATTTTTCTTAACGCGTTGAGCGAAAAGGAACTTGCAGCATTTGCGTATGAGCTGGCAGAGTCGGATCCGAAAGAGTCCAACTTCGATGAACTAGAGAGACGTCTGAAGAAGAAAGGCATATTCAACATTACGATCAGCAAGGCATCTGGTTCGGTTGAGATGGAAGAAGAAGACGTGACGCGCAAGGCAGAAGAACAGGCAAAGAAGACGTACTTCAGCACAATAAAGATAGTCAGACAGATAATGAATTCGGCCTCACGCTTTGAAGCCGTCAAACTTCGACGCGCCAAACGGGCGGTTCAAGCAATAGTAGATAGCGTTCTGCATGACGAGAGCTTCTTGCTCGGGCTTACAACCATCAAGAACCATGACGAATACACGTTCAATCACTGTGTCAACGTCTGTGTCTATTCTGTGGCTTTCGGTCAACGACTGGGTCTAAGCAAGTCTCGTCTCGGACAGCTGGGCATGGCAGCGCTCTTTCACGACCTTGGCAAGGTGGAGATAGCCTGGGACATACTAAACAAGCCCGAAGGTTTAAGCCAGGAAGAGTGGGAGCTCATGAAATCCCATACCGTACAAGGATCGAGGCTTCTGGCAAAGCTCTGCCGGATGGACGAGCAATCTCTGCGGGCCATAATCGTCGCGTACGAGCATCATGTGAACGCTGACTTCTCCGGGTATCCATCACCTGGCGAAGCCAGGTCTCTCGATCTTTTCAGCAAGATAGTTCGAATAGCCGACGCATTTGACGCGATGACGACAGCGAGAGTCTATAGGATGATACCGCGCGATCCTCACGATAGTGTGCTCTTTCTTCTTAAGGAGGCAGGCAAAGGTTTCGATCCTCAGCTGGTCAAGGTTTTCGCGTCGATGATCGGTATCTATCCCGTGGGCACTGTGCTGCAGCTTGACACGGGGGAATACGCCGTAGTTGTGAAGCCCTCAAGAGACATAGCGGACATCGGGCGTCCTTTCGTGAACATAATTGCCGGTTCCGAAGGCATGCAGTGTGGCGGTGATCCAGTGAGTCTTGCTGAAATGGACGAACACGGCAATTACAAGAGAAACGTGAAGCGAGTCGTGGACGCAGAACAGTTTGGACTCAACGTCCCCGAGCTTCTGCTTGGTCCTCTCGGCGTGGAACCCGTAGAAGCTCAACAGGCCGACAGCTAGCAGTCCCTTAGGCCCACTCCAAGACCCAAGGCGTTCCGGTGACGTTCGGAGGAAGCACCCAAGACCCGAGGCGTTCCGGTGACGTTCGGACGCAGCACCAAGACCCGGGATGTGCCCCTTTACCTCCTGGCCGCCACTCAAGGCCCCCAAATGTATGCCTCAACCTCAGGCCCAGGACCCAAAAGCTCAAGTCGCAACCACGGAAAGCGAGAGTCGGTTTTTCCTTGACGCCTCGCTGTACCTGGCGTATGATAGTACTGATATAGGAAACTAAGGCTGCTTTGTTGCCCTTTGTTGATGCGCGTTGGACAGGACCGCCGTGGCTGGTCCTGTTTGCGTTTTCTGCTCTTTTCTTGCGCCTCTTGTCTCTGTCCACCAATTCAGGAGGTGAGTTCCGATGTGTCGTTTCGGCTTCTCAACTCTTGGTGCTCTGCCTCTCGCTGCTGTTACGGTTCTCGTGGGACTTACGCTTCCCTTGCTGGCTGAGGCCAACATCCAGGAGGTCGGAGTGGTGCCGCCTCAACCTTCGATGTGTGACTCCGTGAGCTTCCACGTGACCGGATACTTCACAGATGGCTGCTGGCACTACGACGGCTATGACGTGACGATATTGCCTACCATGGGTCCCTTCACGGCTTACATGATGCGGATTCTCTGCCATCGGGAAGACGGCGCCGCCTGTCCGCTGGTGATCGTCCCGTACGAGGTTTCTCACGACCTGGGGACGCTTTCACCTGGTCCGTACACACTTCTCGTCGTAGAGGTGGATTCGCAAGACTCCACCACGTTCTACGATCAAAGAGGGATTTCCTTCAGTGTAAGTGAGTCCTGCGGTCCTGTTGAGCCGTGCGTGTTGCCAGGATTCACCCCCTCTCAGCAGGGGTGCAATGCGGTTGTATATCCCGGAAGGCCTGGCTTTCTTACAGTGACTCTTACAAACTCCATGCCTGTTGCCGGTGCCGAGATGTTCATCGAGGACATTCAGCAGTTCCGTGATGAGTATTGTGGCTCGGGGAGTCGATGCGGATTCATGACGAGAGTTATTGAGGTGGAACCGATTATGCGGGCGTTTGACATGGGAGTTGACTGGACGTTCAGCGGTAACAAGCTACACTTCATGCTCCACCCGTTTTCCTCGGATCCCCGTGAAACGTCTGGCCTGCCCGTCATAGAGCCTGGAGACGGTCCTGTTGCCAGGGTGTGGCTAGAAGTGGTAGTTGATAGCATAGCCTGGGCCACACCGATACCTGAGGTGACGTTTGATGTCATTCTGACCCCGGTCGCGTTCGCAGACGAGTACGGCCAGAGCATTCCTGCGTGTCCTACCTTCGCACCCATCAATGGAACGGTCTGTATCAGGAACGCTGTGAAATGCGACGTGAACGGTGACGGGCGCGCCGACGTCGTGGACATAGTCAGGATGATCCAATGCATAATGTGCCCCATTCCTGAGGGGTGCTGCAGTCCCGAGGAGATTGCCAGGGCCGACTGTAACGGTGACAACGTGCTGAACGTGACGGACGTCGTGTGTTGCATCAGGCATATCCTGGATTTCTCCTCTTACAGGTACGAAGAGGAACAGGCTCGGGACCCGGAAACCCTCGGGGGAGCTGCGGCGATAGGCTTGTCCAGCCAGATCTTGTGGGAGAACGACAGCCGTTTCAGCGTTCCCCTTACGTTTTCCTCTTCGAAAGAAGTTGGGGGCGTTGAAGCCTGGATACGTTACGATCCGACCGTTCTTTCGGTGGATGGCCTTACTCTGTCGGAATCACTCAGTGATTCCGAGCTGTTCTTCTCCGCCTCGGAAGGAGTGCTTTCGTTCATGATCGTAGATGTGGAGGGCGGCTCGATTCCTTCCGGAGACCGCATTCTGGGTGAAGTCTCATTTGTGTGTAAGGCCGCTACGGGAGGCGAGACAGAGCTCATCATGGAAGGAGCAGCGGCTGCCGATGGGGAAGGGGCTCGTCTTGACATAGTTGTTTCGGGGAAAGGACTTCCGGTGACGATTCCCTATGTTCCTACGGCGTGCCTGGCGAGTAGACCCAATCCCTTCCACAACTCTGCTGACATCAGCCTTTCCGTCGTGAGAGAGCAGAAGGGCCTGCTTGCCGTGTATGACGTCTCTGGAAGGCTTGTTCGGACCCTGCACGAGGGCAACCTGTCGCCCGGTGTGAACACCTTTAGCTGGGACGGGAGAAACGGCGAGGGACTCGAGGCCGGGGCCGGAATTTACTTCCTCAGGTTTGAAGGAGAAAGGGAGGCACTCACACGAAAGCTGGTACTTCTTAGGCACTAGTCACTTTCTGCCGGGGGAATGAGAGACCTTGCAGTCCAAAAAGACGTGGGGCATAGAAAAGGCAGGAGCAAGGACAGCTCCTGCCTTTATCCTTTCAGCGCCCTTCAAGCCAGCGCCTGTTCAGTGTTTATCTCAAGAAAAGGCTCTTTATCCTACCCCACGTGACTGCTTCCACTGGAGTTACATCAGCAGGCAACTCATGCGTAACGCCCGGTTCAGATTCTCCAGAGGCAACCAAATCGTAGTTCTGAGGTGGAGGAAGCATTAGCGGGTCGGTCCACGTGAACTCAACTTCAAAACCACAGAGACTGTCGCTAGGCATTACGTACTCAGCCGGATCGCTCGTCCGAAAACGTACCTTCCAGTCGTAGAAACCCGTCGAGGGTGCAAAGTATCTAGTGCCCCAGGTTCCGGGAGCCACCTCGGAAACATACTGGGCCCTGTCGACGTTGTCTGAGTTGAAGAAGATCCACCACTGATAGACACCGTTTTCCAAAGCACCAGGGGGTGAACCAGGCGGGTCGTTGTACACGCAGTACGTGTACTTCCACAAGTTCGTTCCCGGATTCGCCCCTCCCGCCGGGAATGCATCACCTTGGCTGTACCTCACCCAATCAGGGTTTTCGTAGTGATACAACTTGTACCCCACGGCTCCCTGGGGCAAGGCGTCGGTCCCAACGGGAACAAGGAGAAGCCCAACCAGCAAAGTGAGAAAACAGGGCAATAACAAACGCGCCATACTCTCGGCCTCCTTTCCCGCAAAGAAAAATCGTTTGCTAGACAATTGCGGGTTGGAGAGGGCGGCTTCCGCCGCCCTCTCAGCGACTCT
>Ga0209636_10001515_pt1 | contig 23566 bp, 22 predicted proteins | sample DeeMarSWOR152_54_FD_187464 | JGI IMG/M metagenome (GOLD analysis project Ga0209636, IMG submission 187464) | Marine sediment microbial communities from White Oak River estuary, North Carolina - WOR-1-52-54 (SPAdes) (version 2) | ecosystem: Environmental > Aquatic > Marine > Intertidal zone >...
AGGAATAAACTAAAATAGAGCAAAATCAAATACCTTTGTTAAATGCAGACGCCCTCGTTTGAGGGTGTTTGTATTTTGCTATTGACCCCCACACCATAACAATTACCAATTTCATTATTTGCCCTTCGGGCAGTAATTGTTTGGTGTAGGGGTTGACAATATGTTTTAATTTGATAAAATATACACAATAAAAGCTAATGCAAAAATTATTAACCAATAACAATAAAGAAAATAAGGGAAGCGGATAATCTCTGATTTTGAGATTTTTAATTGCCGCTTCTCTGCAAGCGGTTTTTTTGTTCTTTGAAAATTAAATATAACAATTTGTGATTATTAATTGTTAGCCAACATTTAACTCTTCACCTTTACCTAAAGGTGAAGAGCTCAAATAATTTATTTAAGGGCAAATGGAGAATGCCTTGGGATATTGAGGCGATGAAGGACGCGGCGTGGCTGCGATAAGCCTCGGGGAGGTGCCTAGCAACCTTTGATCCGTGGATTTCCGAATGGGGAAACCCAATCTCGTAAACCGAGATTACCTTGTTTTCGGAGTTTACTCCGAGTAAAGCGAGGAGCGAACCCGCTGAAGTGAAACATCTCAGTAAGCGGAGGAAAAGAAAAATAATTTTTATTCCCCTAGTAGCGGCGAGCGAAAAGGGAAGAGCCCAAACCGCGTTAATCTCGCAAGAGATTTTACGCGGGGTTGTAAGGAGGTAGTGTCAGGAGCAATCCTGAAGGAGATTAATAAGACGAATATTGGTTAGAAGAATGTCCCTGGAAAGGGCAGCCAGAGAAGGTAATAGCCCTGTACTTGAAAATCTATTCGTACTCCTTGCTATCTTACTTGAGTATCTTGAGGAAAGAAAACCTTGAGAGAAACAGGCCGAACTATTGGCCAAGGCTAAATACTCAATATCTCCGATAGTGAACTAGTACCGTGAGGGAAAGGTGAAAAGTAGGGGGGTGACCCCGGTGAAATAGAACCTGAAACCATTCTGCCCACAAGGAGTCAGAGTCCGCCCTCGGGCGGATGATGGCGTGCCTATTGAAGAATGAGCCAACGAGTGTCCGTAGGCAGCTAGCTAATCTCTTCTGGAGAGAAGCTGAAGCGAAAGCAAGTATTAAAAGTGCATCTTTTAAGTTGTTTGCGGACGACCCGAAGCCAAGCGAGCTTGCCATGGCCAGGGTGAACTCCGTAGAAATACGGAAGGAGGCCCGAACCCGTGAGCCGTGCAATACTCTGGGATGAGCTGTGGTAAGGAGTGAAAAGCTAATCGAGCTTGGTAATAGCTGGTTCTCCCCGAAATAGCTTTAGGGCTAGCTTTCTGTGAATGTTTCTGGGGGTAGAGCACTGAATGGGATTTCTTGGGCTTTGCTCGGACTTTCCAATCAAACTCCAAATACCAGAAATTTATGCAGAAGAGTCAGACTGTGGGGGCTAAGCTCCATGGTCAAAAGGGAAACAGCCCAGATCTTAATCTAAGGTCCCTAAATTTAAGCTAAGTGTTCTTAAGGAAGTGATATTCCTCTGATAGCTAGGAGGTTAGCTCAGAAGCAGCTATCCTTTAAAAAGTGCGTAACAGCTTACTAGCTAAGGAATTTCGCGCCGAAGATTTACGGGACTAAAGCTTAATACCGAAGATAAGACCCTTCACCTTATTTATAAGGTGAGGGGGGTAGGGGAGCGTCCCTCACCTGTTGAAGCTAAACTGTAAGGTTTAGTGAAAGGTGCGGGAGTGAGAATGTTGGCATGAGTAACCGCAATTCCGACAAGATCTCGGAACACCGAAAACCTAAGGGTTCCTTGGCAATGACAATCATCCAAGGGTTAGGCGGGCCTAATCCGTTTACCGAAAGGTAAACGAGAGATGGACAGCCGGTTAATATTCCGGCCCCGTTGCTTATTTCAAACAGTGACGCAGATGACTAGTCTGAAGGGATTATTGGATTTCCCCACTCTCCGCCACGGCGGAGGGGTTTCAGACAAATCAACTGCCCAGAAAAGCTGGGAGAGCCAAGTAAGCAATGACCGTACCGAAAACCGACACAGGTAGGTTGGTATAAGAGTACTAAGGTGAACGAGTGAAAGCTCCTGAAGGAACTCGGCAAAAAAGCAGGCGTAACTTTGGGATATGCCTTTCCCCCACCAATTTTGCTTTGAAAAACACGCAAAACTTGATATTACAATAAAATTTGCAATACAAGTGCGGCACTGTGCCCGAATAGGGCAGGGCTATTCGCCCTTGTGCCGCCGTGAATTTGACGGCAAAATTGGTGGGGGACGCAGCTAAAGTACCCCTGGCGACTGTTTACCAAAAACACAAGTCTCTGCTTAATTCGTAAGAAGATGTATAGAGGCTGAGGCCTGACCAGTGCTGGAACGTTAACAGCGGCGGTTATCTTATTTCGGTAAGATAGCTAACTGCTCGAAGCGCCAGTGAACGTCGGCGATAACTATAATCGTCCAAAGGTAGCGTAACCTCTTGCCAGGTAAGTTCTGGCCCGCATGAAAGGCCTAACGACTGGGGGACTGTCTCCAGGAGCAGCTCGGTGAAAATGCAGTACCGGTAAAGATGCCGGTTACCTGCGGCTAGACGGAAAGACCCCGGGAGCTTTACTATAGTTAGACATTGGGTTTTGGTTTTAGATGCGTAGCGTAGGCGGGAGACTTTGAAATCCGCCTTTTGGGGCGGATGGAGTCGTCAATGAAACACCGCTCTTTTAAAATCTTAATCCTAATCCTTCAACTTTGTTCAGGATACAGTGTTTAATGGGTAGTTTAAGTGGGGCACTTTTCTCCTAAAAGGTAATGGAGAAGTTTAAAGGTCAGCTAGCTCCGGATGGAAATCGGAGTGGTCGTGTAAAGGCACAAGCTGGCTTTACTGCAAGCAGTATATTGCGCGCAGTTGGGAAACCAGAACTTAGTGAACCGACGAATTTTTTATAGAAAATTCGGAGATTATCAGCTAAAAGTTACCCCGGGGACAACAGGCTAGTAGGGCCCGCGAGTCCACATCAACGGCCCTGTTCGGCACCTCGATGTCGGCTCAACGCATCCTGGGGGTGAAGCAGCTCCCAAGGGCATGGCTGTTCGCCATTTAAAGCGTTACGTGAGCTGGGTTCAAACCGTCGTGAGACAGGTTGGTCCCTATCTACCGCAGGCGTTGAATCTTGAGGGGATTTGGTTCTAGTACGAGAGGATCGAACTGAACTGACCTCTGGTCTACCAGCTGTTCTGCCAAGAGCACTGCTGGGTAGCTAAGTCGGGAAGGGATAAGCGCTGAAAGCATCTAAGCACGAAACCCACCCCAAGATTAGGATTCCTGCCTGCCGTCAGGCAGGCATAGATTGGTCGGAGAAGACGACCTTGATAGGCTGCAAGTGTAAGCCCGGTAACGGGTTTAGCTGAGCAGTACTAATAAATCATAATTTCTATTTGAGCCCTTCACCTTTAGGTAAAGGTGAAGGGTTAAATGGTGGCTAACAATTAATGATCACGAATTACGGATACTATAAGGGAGCTATGCTAGGAGTGCTCCACCTGTTCCCATCTCGAACACAGAAGTGAAATCTCCTAAGGCCGATGATAGTACAATTGTGCGAAAGTAGGTAGCTCTCTTATAGTGTTCGTAACTAAAAAGCCTGTAATTTGATTTATGGGTTTTTTTAGTATAAAATTAAATATATGAAGGTTTCTTTTAAGAGAAATTATTTTTGGGTATTTTTAGTTATTATTATTTTAGCTGTTGCTTTAACAAATGTTTTCCAAAAACAAGTAAGGGGCTTTTTTTATTGGTTTTCTGCTCCTGTTCAAGAAAGTTTGTGGGAAGCAGGACATAATGCATCTAATTTTTCTGAAGGGGTTTTTAATTTTGCCTCTTTGAATAACAAAATACAAGAACTTGAACAAAAGAACCAAGGGTTAATTGCTGAAATAATTAAACTAAAAGAGCTAGAAGAAGAAAACAAAACACTTAGGCAAGCTCTTGACATTGAATTGCAAAAAGAATACAATCTTTCTGTGGCTAAAATTATATCCAAAGATCCTTCCCAAGACTTTATATTAATTAATAAAGGAAGCAAAGATAATATTTTAGAAAATATGGCAGTAATAACAGAAAACAAGGTATTGGTAGGCATAACTAAACAAGTTTATAATAATTACTCCAAAGTAATGCTGCCTTCTCACAAAGATATATCTTTTGATGTAAAAATAAAACAAGAAGAAAAAGAAATATCTGCTGTAGCTCAAGGTCAGGGCAATTTAGAAATAATCCTAACTTTAATACCTCATGAAGAAGAGATTTTTCAAGGCGACATTGTTATAACAAGCTCTTTGAGCGGAATTTTCCCTGAATCTTTGTTAATCGGTGAAATAAAGAGTGTTGCCAAAAACGATATTGACCCTTTTCAAACAGCAAAAATAGAAAATGCTTTAGAGGTTTTTGAATTAAATAACGTTTTTATAATTAATGATTAAAAAAATCCTAATTTCAATAATTATTCTTTATTTTTTAACTTTGTTAGAAACAAGCTTTTTTGTCCTTTTTAATGTTTCAAAATGGATTCCCAATACTCTTTTGCTCTATATTATTGTTTTTAACATTATAGAAAATCCTAAAAAATACGGAGGAATTTATGTTTCTTTTATTGCTGGGTTTTTATTAGATATATTTTCATCTAACTTTATCGGCTTTCATATTATAATATTTTTAGCAATATCTTTACTCTTAAAGTTTGTTTTTAACCGCTATGTCAGAATATCGCTTTTTGAAAAAACTTAAAAAGATTAAAAGAAAAAAAGAGATAGAGCCTCAAGAAATATTTTTAGATAAATTAGCCTCTAAAAAAGAGGAAGAGTCTGGTTTGTCTGAAAAAAAACTTGAAGTGCCTGTTTCAGAAAAAATAATCTTAGCCGTATTTTTCTTTTTTATTATTCTTGTTCTGGCTTTGTTTGGAAAAACATTCCAATTCCAGATTTTAGAAAAAGACAGCTTTTTGGCTCAGGCTGAAGAGAACAAATTCATAATAGATTCAATAAAAGCTGAAAGAGGAGTAATATATGATGCGAATGGCAAGCAATTGGCTTTTAATAAAGCTAGTTTTGACTTAATTTTAGACAAAGAAGCTTTAATACAAGGAAAAGAAGCAGAGGTTCTTCAAAAAGCAGGTTTAATTGTTAATATGGATTTAAGCAAAGTTATTAATCAAGAAGGCCGGTATTTTTTAATTAAAGAAAACCTAGACCATCAAACCTTAATTGTTTTAGAAACAAGAATAAAAGAGCTGCAAGGTTTTGAAGTAGTCAAAAACTCCACAAGGCAGTATACGCAAGAACCATGTTTGTCTCATTTAATAGGATATATAGGAAAAATAACATCAGAAGAGCTAAAAACCTATTCTGATATTTACTCTGGCTCAGACTATATTGGCAAAGAAGGACTGGAAAAATCTTATGAAGATATTTTAAGAACCAACCCTGGGAAAATACAAATAGAAAAAGACGTATACGGGAACATAATATCAAAAGAAATAATGTCTTTGCCAGAATCGGGCAACAGCCTTGTTCTGTGGATTGATTCTGATCTTCAAAAGAAAATAGAACAAGAGCTAATAAAAACCTTAGAAAGAATTGGGGCAAAAAAAGCAGTGGGAGTGGCTTTAAATCCCCAAAATGGTGGAGTTTTAGCATTAGTAAATATTCCCTCTTATGATAACAATCTTTTTACTAGGGAAGCTAACCAGGAAGATCTTCAAAATCTCTTAAATGACGAAGAAAAACCTTTGTTTAACAGAGCTATTTCTGGTTTGTATGCAACTGGCTCTTCTGTTAAACCATTTGTGGCAGCAGCAGCTTTACAAGAACAAATCATATCTGCTGATAAATCTCTTAATTGCCAAGGAAAGATTAGTGTGCCGCATAAGTATGATCCTGAAATTATATATGAGTATAACGACTGGACTGTGCACGGACCAACAGATATGAGAAAAGCAATAGCAGAATCATGCAATGTATATTTTTATACTATTGGTGGAGGGTATAAAAATCAGCAAGGATTAGGTCCTACCAGAATAAAACAATACTTAGAATTATTTGGCTGGGGCAAAGAAACAGGCATTGACCTGCCAGGAGAATCTAATGGCCTTATTCCTGACCCGGAATGGAAGCAGGAAAAAAAGGGAGAGGGCTGGTGGGATGGAGATACTTATAATCTTTCAATAGGCCAGGGAGATATAATGATAACGCCTTTGCAAGTAGCTGTTGCATTTTCTGCCATAGCCAATAAAGGCACTCTTTTTGCTCCTCGGGTTGTAAAAGAAATAATTGACAGTAATAAAAATATAGTTAAAACAATTGAGAAAGAAATAATTAGACAAAACTTTATTGATCTACAAAACCTAGAAATAGTAAGACAAGGCATGAGAAGAGCAGTTACTGGCCAAGGGGCTCCTTATGCTTCTTCTATTACTTTAAACTCTTTGCCAGTGGCAGTGGCCTCCAAAACAGGAACTGCTCAGACTCCTTATAAAGAAAAATACCATAACTGGGTTACTGTTTTTGCGCCCTACGACAACCCGGAAATAGTTCTAACTATTATGATAGAAAATGTGCCGGGCGTACAAGTAGCTGCCCTGCCAACCGCTAAAAACATTCTCCAATGGTATTTTACCAAATAACTAATTTATGATAATTTAAAATAATGGATGGGAAGTTGAAACTAATTAAACAAGGCGAAATAAGAACTAGATTTGCTCCAAGTCCAACCGGGTTTCTGCATATCGGGTCAGCCAGAACCTGCCTTTTTAATTACTTGTTCAGCAAGCAGCAAAAAGGCAAATTTATACTAAGAATAGAAGATACAGATAAACAAAGGTCTAAAAAAGAGTTTGAGCAAGATATTATAGATAACCTTAAATGGCTGGGCTTGGAATGGGATGAAGAATACAGGCAAAGCAAAAGAACAAATATTTACGAAAAGTATATTAAAAAACTTTTAGACGAAAAAAAGGCCTACTATTGCTTTTGCACTAAAGAAGAATTAGAAGCAATGAGACAAGAGCAAATGAGTAGGGGAGAGGCGCCAAAATATAATGGCAAGTGCAGAAAGCTTTCTAAAAAAGAAATAGAAAATAATTTAAAACAAAAAAAAAGCTATATTATCAGGTTTAAGATTGATTCAAGAAAGATAAAGTTTAAAGATTTAGTTAGGCAAGAAGTAAAGTTTGACACCAGCTTAATAGGGGATATTGCCATTGCCAAAGACGAAAAAACCCCTTTGTATAATTTTGCAGTTGTGGTAGATGACTATGATATGAAAATAAGCCATGTTATAAGAGGCGAAGATCTTTTGCCTAATACTCCAAAACAAATAATACTACAGCAAGCCTTGGACTTTCCTGAAGTAGAATACGCTCATTTGCCTTTAATATTAGGCCCTGATAAAAGCAAAATGAGCAAAAGACATGGAGCTTGCTCTATTAAAGAATACCAAGAACAAGGATATTTGCCAGAAGCTGTTGTTAATTTTTTAGCATTTTTAGGGTGGCATCCCGCCGAAGGCGAGGCTCGCCATGGGCGGCCCGGAAAAGACAGAGAGATTTTTTCTTTGGCCTCCTTGAGAAAAGAATTCTCTTTGGATAAGGTCCAAAAATCTGGAGCTGTTTTTAATATTAAAAGATTAGATTATATCAATGGCTTTTATATCCGGCACAGACCATTAAAGGAGCTTGTAGAGCTGTGTATTCCTTTTTTGATAGAAGCTGAATTAATAATTCCAGCATTAAAAACAGAACAATATCCTCCAGCTTACGGAGGAACCATAATTTCTCCAAAATATACAGTAAAACAAACCAAAGAAGAAATTACTTTTGAAAAACTAGAGCAAATAGTATTTATTTATCAAGAAAGATTAAAAAAACTTTCAGAAATTGCAGAATTAGCTGATTTCTTTTTTAAAGAAAAACTTGATTATGAAAAAGATTTATTAAAATGGAAAGATATGACAGATAATGATGTTATTTCTTCTATTGACAAATCTCTTAATATGTTGTCTAAAATAAGAAAATGGGGCCTGAAAGAAATAGAAGAAACTCTGTTGAAAGGAATTAAGGCAGAACAATTGAAAGATAGGGGAGAAGTATTGTGGCCTTTTAGAGCAGCTTTGTCTGGCAAACAAGCATCAGCTTCGCCATTTGAAATAGCAGAGATATTAGGGAAGGACAAAACATTAAGACGTTTAAATCAAGCTAAAGAAATATGCCAAAAATAATATCAGGTATTATATTATTCAGCATAGTATTAACTCCTTGCTTTGCTCTGGCCCAAGAAATGCTGCAATCTCCGCCAGCCTGGCAAAATATATGGAACTGGGCTAGAGAAAAAATACTTTTTGTGTGGGATAAAATATATGTTGTATTGAGCAAAGAAGTTGAACAAAGAAAACCAAGCGTAGAACATGAGTTAAAAAAAGAAACAGAAGAAATAAAACAAGAAATAAAAAAAGAAGCGCCCTCTTTGTGGCAACGTTTTCTAGATCTTATAAAATAACTAAAAATTGACAGTTTTTATCCTCTACAGAGAAAAGGGGAATTCTTAGAAATCCCTTTTTATTTGTTTCTTTTTTTTCCACAAAATAAGGTGTTGACAGGCCTAGGGGAGTGTAATATTATGAATATAGGGTTATGAGTATAATAACTCTTACACTCATAATAATATGCTTTACTCCGACAGTGCTATAATTAAACATATTCCTGATTTTTTAGAAGAATATGAAAATAAAGGGTTTTCTTTGAATACAATAATAAATTATGAACGGTATTTAAAAGATTTCGTTTCTTGGTTGAAAAAAAACAAAAAAGAAGATCTAAAACCTCATGAGTTAACTATTAAAGATATAGAAAGTTACAAATTATATTTATCTAATAAAAAAATAAAAGACTCTACTAGAAACTATTATTTAATAGGCCTCAGAGCTTTTCTGAGCTATTTTTCCTCAAAAGACATAGTTTCCCCCCTCCCAAGTAAAATAACACTAATAAAAGAGAAAAAAAGCTTTAAAAAACATTATTTAGATAAAAATCATATAAAAAGAATATTGCTATTGCCAAATATTAGTGCAGAAAGAGGATTAAGAGATAGAGCAATATTAGAAACATTAATATACTCTGGGCTAAAAGTCAATCAATTAATAAAACTTGATAGAAGTTTAGAAAATAGCTACTTAACAAAAAGGTCATTATTTTGGGTTAAAAAATATCTTGATAAAAGAGAGGATAAAAATAAAAGTGTCTTTATTAATTATAAAAATGGGCGCCGCTTGACAGCAAGATCTGTACAAAGAATAACAAATAGATATGGAAGGAAGATAAATCTACAATTCCCACTTACCCCTGAAATATTAAGATGGTCCTTTGTAAAAACAATGATAGATAGAGATAAAAGCCCAATACCTATAAATAAAATATACCAGCATGGATTTTTCTTAGTTGATAATTATAGATACGATGAAAACATAAAAAACGACCCAAGGCTAAAATCGAAAGAATGGAAAGTAGTCGAAAAATATATTTCTAAATTTGAATTACGGAAGATCAGACTTAGGGGTAGAAGAAAACAATCAATCTCCTACAATCTTTATAGAAATCGGAACAGTATCTTTATTTAAGTTATGGTATAATTTAATTACAATGAACAACTCTATATTTATCCTAGCTCCTTACGAAAATTATATTTTAGAATTCAAAAACTAAATAAAACCATGGAGAAAGAACTACCACACATAGATGAATTTCTTTTAGACCTTCAGACAAATAACTATTCTGAAGAGACTCTTTATAACTACGAAAGAGATTTGAAAATATTTAAAAATTTCCTAAATGAATCAGGCATTAATTTTGATAAAATAGACAAAAAGAGCATCCTAAATTATAAGGCCTATCTATTATCTATAGATAGAAAAACCGCTCAAAATAAAGAAAAAAGTAAAAAGAAACTCAGCGGTTTTTCTATAAATAGAAATCTTTCCGCCCTGAGATCATACCTTAAGTTTTTAATAAAAACAGACTACAATGCTCCAATATCCCCTACCAGTATTGAGCTAGTAAAAACAATTAAAAAACACCCTAGAATCTCTGATTTTGAAGATATCGTAAGACTTATCGAATCTCCTTCAAGGTTTGAAAAAAACAAAAGCATTGCTGCGAGAAACCGAGCTATGCTAGAAATTTTATTCTCTACTGGAATGAGAATATCAGAACTACTGAACCTCAAGAAAGAACAAATAGATAAAACTGGCAGAATCTTTATAAGAGGAAAAGGCAGAAAAGAAAGATTTGTTTATCTCACCCCGAGGGCTCAAGAATACCTAAACAAATACCTCGAAATGAGAGGAATAAAAGACTCGCCATATCTTTTCCTTCCCTTTAAGGGCAAGAATATCAATAATAAAGATAGAAAAATATCTCCAAATTACCTACAAGAAAAAGTAAAAAAATACCGAGAATTATTGGGATTAAATGTACCGCTTTCGTGCCATTCAATCCGTCATGCTTTTGCAACTTATTTAGCTGAAAGTGGCGCCAACCCAGCTGCAATACAAATACTCCTAGGACATGAATCTTTAGATACCACCACTCGTTATGTTAATGCTTCAGATAAATACGCTGAAAAAACCCATAGGAGATACCATCCCCTAAAAAAATAAGTTAAATAAAAGAGCGTTCTTGATAATTATCAGAACGCTCTTTTTAATTTAAAAGTTAGTACTCTTCTTCGTCGTATTCAAGCTCTTCCATGTCTTCGCCACCCAAATTATCTAAATCATCGTATTCATCGTAGTCATCCTCCGTTATATCCACTCTTTCCAGGTCGTTGAAAGATAAAATTTTCTCTTTCATGTAGATAGTATATATGTTTTTTATTGTTAAAGTCCAACCCTTTAAAGAAAATATACACCATCCAAAAAACTTGTCAACCCCGCAAAAGTGGAAAACTATTTATTAACAAATACTGTTTGTGTTGGGTAAGCAAATACGATATCCTCCTTTTCAAACTCTTGTTTAATCTTTAGATTAATGTCCTGCTGAGTATCCATATAATCATTATATTCAGAACTATTAATATAGTAAACAACTTCAAAATCTAATGAAGAATCCCCAAGTTTAGTAAAATGAACTCTGTCTAATTCAGTAATTTCTATATCATCAATAATCTTTTTAACAATTTGTAATATCTTTTTTACTTTTTCTGTAGAAGTTTCGTAAACAACTCCAAAATTAAACACTATCCTTCTCTTTTTCATTTTCTTGTAATTATTAACCCTTGTTTCAGTAAGTTCTTTATTGGAAACAATTAGCTCTTGGCCTTGCAAAGTCTCTATTCTGGTAGATTTAATTCCTATGCTTTTTACTGTTCCCATATCCTTTCCAATAATAATAAAATCCCCTACTTCAAAGGGCTTGTCAAAATAAATAGTAAAAGAAGAAAATATGTCGCTTAATATATTCTGCAAAGCAAAAGCAATAGCTATACCGCCAATGCCCAGACCAGCAATAAGGGCTGTTATGTCGTAGCCAAGGTTCTGCAGGAATATTAAAAGAGCAATCCCCCAAAGAATAATTCTGCTTATTTTCTGGAATAAATTAATAACAGTCGGGTCAAACTTCTTATCATCTGCTTCCTGCCTCTTTTTTAAAAGCTTTTTAAATCCGTAGTCAATTATATTCTGAACTCCCATTACAATATAATAAACACCTACTATTAAAATAATATAATAGATAACCTGGCTTATAATTTCAGGAACTGAAATAAACTTTAAAGCAAAAAATAAAGAAAAGAAAAAATAAAACGGCCAGCCAACAGAATCTACCGTATTTATTATTAAGTCATCAAACTCTGTAATAGTATGATCAACAATCTTTTTAAGTTTAGCCAAAACAACCATTTTAAATATTTTCAAGACAATCAAACCAATTACAAAAACACCCAAAGCTATTAAATACTGCAAAACAGTATTGTCCAAAAACACAAAATTCAATACTTTGGCGTTTATTAGCTCCGCTGTTGCATAAGTTAAATCTAACATATATTTTATTATTATAACAAATAAAAAAGGACTAGGTCAATCCCCAGCCCTTATCTTGTTAATCTTTTCATTTACAGATTTAAAAAGCCTACCATACTTAGCCCCCCCTCCAAGACCTTTAAACCACTTTCTAGTTGCTGAATTTTCTTGGCCTGCGCTTGGTAGTCCTAAAATCACTCTGGCAAATCTCATTTCTTCATCTGTAAATAGCTTAGACTTTGCTAAATCCTTTTCAGTTATATCGTTTCTGCGTTTCATTTTAAAATCTCCTTTCAGGGTTTTTTGCTAAAGCCAATATCCCGACTAAAAAATGAAGGATAAAGCAGTTAATAGGATATACTAAGTCCTGATATCGGTCTTCCCAACGTAGAAAGACCACGCTCAAAGTGAATAAATAACCAAACGCCCAAATAAACCAAGGCGTTAGTTTCTTTTCTGTTTCAGGGCTTTTCCAAACTCCTCTAAATGTTGGAGCAAAAGAAGCTATGATCGAAAACTGCATAATCAAATTAGCGTAAGTAGCAGAACTATACTTCAGCCATATCACGATTGAGGCTATGCCGATCCAAAAAGCAACCTTGTCCCAGAGTTCCTCATAGCCGTAAAATTTCTCTTTAGCTGCTGCTTTTAAAAAAACCCAAATTAAAGCTCCTGTGCTGGCTATAGAGATAAATGCCTTTACTACGTCACCTGTCATAAAAATATAGCTGATACAGTTGGTTGTAGATATAAAAACCCACAAAGTCCAAGTTGCTAAATTGGGCTTGGAAATTCCAAGCAATATCTGCTTGTGATATATCACAAAAGCTATAATATGCATCAAACCAGCCAAAACACTCAACATAATGTCTATATTCATTTTTTTATCTCCCAATTAGTATATTTCTGTATATTTCAGTAAATTTTTTGTTAACGTGCTGTACTAAATTATTATATAACTATTGATGTTATTTGTCAACCCTATTTGCCAAATCTTCTGCAGCGTAAAGAATATTCTTTGAATGCCTTGTCTATATCTTTTTTAGTAAAATCAGGCCAGTATTTTTTAGGAAAATATAGTTCAGAATAAACAGACTGCCAGGTTAAAAAATTAGACAATCTCTGCTCCCCGCTTGTTCTGATTATTAAATCAGGGCCTGGAAGACCTTTTGTCCAAAGATTATTATTAATTGATTTTTCTGTTATTGGAAGATCTTTTTTAATTATATTTTTTACTGCTTGCACTATTTCTGGTCTTCCTCCATAAGAAATAGCTAAGTTCAAAATTCCTTTTTTGTTGTTTTTAGTTTCTTTTTCTGCTTTTTTTATTTTCTCTTGCAATGACTTTGGCAATCTTTGTTTTTGGCCTATAACCTGCATTCTCACTTCCCTATTATTAAATCTTTTAATATTTTCTTTGTTAAAAGCTTTAGCTAATAATCTCATTAAAAAATTAACTTCTGCTTTAGACCTGTTCCAGTTCTCTGTAGAAAAACAATAAAGAGTAAGAATCTTTACTCCTTTTTCTAAACAGTACTCCCCTATTTTATCAACCTTGTCAAAGCCCTTTTTATGGCCTTGAAAACTGGGCAAACCTTTTTCTCTTGCCCATCTTCTGTTGCCGTCTATAATAATTGCTAAATGCTTTGGTATCTTTTGCATTTTTTAATTATATAATATTATTTTCTAATGAGAAAGTCAGATTCCATCTTATTTTTCTTAGAAAGAAAAAAGGGCAAATTAAATCCTAGAAAATATATAATGTTTGTACAAGTCTTTCCTAAAAAAACTCTGGGTTTTAATTTTAAAAAAGCTTCTTTTTTATACTTTTTAAAATCAGGAAAGTTTTTCAAAAGAATATCAGCTAAAGTTAATTGCCATATTACTCCTCCGCCAGACCAGGGTTTGGTAAGGCCAGCTGCGTCTCCAGCCAAAGTAACTAAACCATTGTTTGGCAAAGAAAAGCCCTGGGGAACTATTTTAGCTTTGATACTTTTTAAAACAATATTATTCTTTTCTAAAAAGCTAAAAAGAGCTTTTCTAGCTATTCTTTGAGGAGCTAATATGCCGTATTCTACATTTTCTCCTCTTGGTATTTTCCAAATAAAACCCTGCCCAAGGCGGGCCTGTTTTACTGGCCAGGTTTCCACAAAATTGTACGAGGCCCAAGGCGAGGCCCGTCCTCGCCCCTGGGGGCGAGGACGGGCCTCGCCCAATATTCCTAGACGGTATTTTGGAGCTGGCAGATTTAAAGTCTTTCTTACAATTGAATTAGGCCCGTCAGCTCCAATAACTCTGTCAAAACCTTGAGGAATCTTTTTAATATATCTATTCAAAATAATTTTAGCTTTTGTTTCTTTAGCCAGCATTCTGTCTAGTTCTGCATGATCTACCACAAAAAACTCTTTTTGAAAATCAACCCTGATTGTTTTTCTGGGAAAATGAATTAAAACATAATTAATTCTGTTTTTTATCAAGCTTTTACTCTGAGGTATAAAATCCAGTATTCTTTCTGAAAACAATCCAGAACAAACGTTATTGCCGATTAACGCTTTTCTCTCAAAAACAGTTGTTTTGTGCCCCATTTCAGATAATTTCCAAGACAAGTACAGCCCGTTTATGCCTGCTCCAACAATAGCTATCTGCATATTGAACCTGCAGCAAAAGAAACCAAAGATATTATAAACACCACAATAAATAGAATAATATCATTTTTGTTCTGTTTGACAATTTTTAATAACTTTGATAACATAGATAATCATATTAACATTTTAACATACTAACATTTTAACATTACGAAATTTAAATATTGTTTAAATGTTAAAATGCTAAAATGTTAGAATGAATTTATGTCTAAGACAAAATCTGCAGGTGCTACAAAATTAGGAAGAGATTCAAGGCCCAAATATCTAGGGGTCAAGCTTTATGAAGGACAGAAAGTTAAACCAGGAATGATAATAGTCTGTCAGAGAGGAACTAGTGTTTTGGCTGGAAAAAATGTAAAAAGAGCAGCAAACGATACTCTTTATGCTTTAAAACAAGGAAAAATCAAGTTTTCAACCAAAAGAAAGAAAAAGTTTGACGGTTCTTGCAGAACAGTTAAGGTGGTTAGCGTTGAGTAATGCTGGCTTTAATAAACTCTCTAAACAACGGATGAGGCCTTAAGGGCCTTGATTTAAATTCCGGATGAAATTGGGAAGCTACAAAGAAAGGATGGTTTTTTATTTCAATAATTTCTACCAAATCCCTTTCAGGATTAACACCGGCAATTGTTAATCCCTTTTTCTCTAAAATATCTCTATATTTATTGTTAAGCTCGTATCTATGGCGATGTCTTTCTGATATCAAACTTTTGCCATAAGCCTTTTCACAAATAGTTCCTGAAGCAATTTTACAATCATATGCCCCTAACCTCATTGTGCCCCCGTATTTTTGGTCTTTTAAAAGCTTTTTTTGTTCTTCCATTACATCTATTACATTTTCAATATCTTTTTTATCAGAGAATTCAGCAGAAGAGGCTTTTTTTAATTCAGCAACATTTCTGGCAAATTCTATAGTAGCTAGCTGCATGCCCAAACATAATCCTAAAAAGGGTATGTTGTTTTCTCGGCAAAACTGAATTGCTTTAATTTTTCCCTCTATTCCTCTTGTGCCAAATCCTCCTGGCACAATAACTCCATCATACTCTTTTAACTCTTTTACTAATTCTGGGCTCTTTTCATAGCTAGAAGATGTGAGCCAATGAATTTCTGGCTTTTTCTTAAAATAATAGCAAGCATGCTTTACTGCCTCAATAACAGAAATGTAAGAATCCATTAAAGTGAACTTTCCAGTTTCAAAATACTTGCCAACAATACCTATTTTTACAACCTCTTTAGCCTTTCTGATAGAATCAACTAATTCTCTCCATTCTTTTAAATCTGCTTTTGCTTTGCTTTTCAGGTTTAATTTCTCTAAAATTCTCTCTCCTAGATTCTCTTTTTCAAAGTTTAAAGGAACCTCATAAATTGACTCAATGTCTGGAGCTGAAATAACATCTTTTTGTTCTACATTACAGAAAGTAGATATTTTTTTCTTTCTTACTTCGTCTAAAGGAACATCTGCCCTGGCTAAAATAATGTTGGGCTGTATGCCAGCAGAGTTTAAAGACCTAACAGCGTACTGGGTGGGTTTTGTTTTCATTTCTCCTATCTTTTTGGGTATAGGAAGATAAGAAACTAAAATAAAAAGCACATCTTTTGGCTGTGCTAGTTTCATCATACGGCCAGCTTCTAAAAACAACAAGTTCTGGTATTCTCCTACTGTTCCTCCTATTTCTATTATGACTATTTCTGATTTGGTTTTTTCTCCTGCTCTTTTAATTCTGTTTATTACTTCATTAGGAATATCTGGAACTACTTCTACGCATTTTCCATTGTATTGCAGATTCCTTTCTCTTTCAATAACAGACAAATAAACCCTGCCTGTGGTCATATAGTTGTCAGAATATATACTTTCATCCAAAAACCTTTCATAGTTTCCAACATCCTGGTCGCACTCTATGCCGTCATCAGTTACAAAAACCTCTCCATGCTCAATAGGATTCATTGTGCCAGCATCAACATTAATATAGGGATCTATTTTAATAGCAGTAACTTTAAAGCCTTTGCTTTTTAGCACTCTGCCAATAGAAGAAACTGCTATTCCTTTGCCAATGCCAGACATTACCCCTCCTGCAACAAATATGAACTTTCTCATTTTTCTTCTACAACTATAACTGTTATTTCTGCTTCTAAATTATGGTCAAATTTAATTTTTATAGGAAATTCTCCTATTTCTTCAATAGGGTTTTCCATTAAAATCTGAGTTTTTTTAACATCAAAGCCCATTTCTTTAAACTTTTCTGCCACTTTCTGCTCTGTTATTTTCTCAAAGAGCTGGTCTTTTTCTCCAATTTTAACTGGTATAGTGACTTCTAATCCATCCATTTCAGAAGCTACTTTCTGAATCTTTGCTAGCTCCTCTTCAGCTTTTTTCTCTAATATCTCTTTTTGCATATCTGCCCATTCTACAGCTTGAAGAGTAGCTATTTTAACTAAACCTTTAGGAATTAAAAAATTCCTGGCATAACCATCTTTTACCTCTTTTATCTCATATTTCTTACCTATTCTATCTATATCTTGCAGCAAAACTACTTTCATGATAATCATTTTAACATTTAAGCATTTTAACATTTAAACAAAATAAAATCCGTGATGTTAAAATGTTAGTATGTTAAAATGTTAATATGAATTTTATTCTATCTTACTACAAACTTTTAATAATTTCAAGCGCTCTTTTTAGTTGAGGATCTCTGTCTTGCTCATAATCTTGTTCTGTCATCTCAACTACAATATCAGGATCCAAACCTTCGTCTGTAATATGTCTGCCAAAGGGTGTAAGCCAGTCAGCTACAGTAACTTTCAAGCTTGAACCGTCCTCAAGATATTCCAGCTTTTGAACAGAACCTTTTCCAAAAGACGTCTCCCCTATTAACTTAATCTGCCTGTTGTCTCTTAAAGCAGCTGCCAATATTTCAGAAGCTGAGGCTGTTCCTCCATTAATCAAAACAACTGCTGGAAAATCCAAAAACTTATTATTACCCCTGGCTTCATATTCTTCTCTTTCTTTGCCTTGACCAAAATCTTCTATTACTACTATTTGACCTCTGGCTAAAAACCAACCAGCAATATACTGGGCCATTTGCAAATAGCCGCCAGGATTGTTTCTTAAATCCAATATTATTCTGTCTGCCTGGGTTTGCAAAATATCAAACCCGGCATTCTGAAAGTCAGAATCAATATTTTCAGAAAAATGATAAAGCTTAATATATGCTACATTGCCATCTTTCCCGCCGGCTTCGCCGTTCGAGGCGAGTATTTCCCATTTCAAAGAAGGTATTTTAATAACTCCTCTTTTAATAGGAAAGTCTTTAGCTGTCTCCCAGTCATCTCTCAATATTGTTAAAACAACCTCTGTTCCTTTCTCTCCCCTTATCAAGGTAACTGCCTCTTCAATAGTAATATCTGTGGTCAATTTATCATCTATTTTAATAATCTTATCACCAGGCCTTAAACCAGCTTTTTCTGCTGGAGTTCCTTCTAAAGGCGCTATAACCTGAAGCTGGTCCTCTCTAATGCCAATTTCTATGCCAACTCCTTCAAATTCTCCTGAAACATCTTCTAAAAAGGTTTTTGTTTCTTGGGGGTTGAAAAATACTGTATAAGGATCTCCAACTGATTCAACCATGCCAGCTACAGCTCCCCACACCATTTCTTGATCGTTTAAGTCATCTGAATTAAAATAGTCTTGTTCAAGTTTGTGCCAGGCTTCCCAGAGAATTGAAAAGTCAACCCCTTCTGGAGGACAATAAGGGCAGATCTTTGTTTCTTCTCCTATAATAAAACCAGCAACAAAAACAACACCTAGTAAAATTAGAATAAATATTCTTTTAGTCCATTTCATATTTATTTAAAATCCTTTGAGCAATATTAGCAAAAAAACTATTAAAAATCTTAACTAGATTGCTTGGCTTTGTTTGTCTAGCAGCTGAATTCTTGATTCCTTGAGCTATAATTCTTGTTGTTGATGTTAAAATATTATTAAAACCTCTTTCTTTCTTAATTCTTTGGGCAATTGACCTGGCAGAGTTTGAAGAACTTTCTTTTTTTAATATATCTTCGTAGGGCTGAAGTATTTCTTCAATCTGTTTTTTAATTTCTTCATCGTCTATATCTATATCAAAATTCTGCTTATAATCTTGTATTTGCTGATATATTGCTTGTTCTGCCTCTTTTATTTTATTCTCCATAACTTCAATGCTCTCTTTGGGAAGATAACCTTCTTCAATCATAAACTCTAAGCATTGCTTTATGTTTTCTGGATCTTGACAGTATTCATTGCATTCTTGTCTTGTTTTACAACCTCCAGGACCTCCTTGCTCTATAAATTCTTTTATTTCTTCAACCCGCTCTTCAGTTATTATTCCTGTTTCTTTGCCAAAATTAATGCACTCTTGAAAATTATCAGAAACAGAACAATAATCTCTGCACTGTTTTAGACCAACACATTCTCCAGGACCTCCTTGCAAAGCAATATCTCTTATTCTTATTGCTTCAGCTGCCTGGCTTTGAGATATAAAGCCGTGTTCTAAAGCAAAAGCCAAACATTCATCTACATTATTTTCTTCAGAACAGTAGTTTTTGCAATCTTCATGGTTTTTACATTGCCCTGGGCCTAAACCTGCTGTTCTTTTAATTAATAAAGCTTGGTCTCTTGATATTATGCCTGTTTCTTGGCTAAAAACAAGGCACTGGTCTAAGTTTTCAGGTTTAGAGCAAAAATCTAAGCATTCTGCTTTGGTCTCGCAAGGAAGAAGATTTATTCCTTTTTTCAAAGCATTTAAAAATCTCCTTGCATCATCTAAGTCACACTGGGCTAAAAGATTATGCTTTTTAGAAAAATTAAAACAACTTTCTAAATTGCCTATTTTATCGCAAAAAAGCTTGCACTCTTGCCTGTTTTCACAATTACCCAGCTCTTCAATAGGATACTCTATATTATCCAAAGATTGTGCCGAAATAAAAAACGGGACAAAGAATAATGGAATTAGTAAAAAAATCTTTTTCATTAAGAATTTCTAATTTCTAATTTCTAATTTTTAAAAACGGAGAAAAGTGAATTTTTAAAATATTAGGCTCCCCGCCTTGGCGGGGAAGGGCGGAGTTAAAAACTTACTCAAAAGGATTTACTGACTCTTCAAAAGGATTGGCTGTTGGCATGTTTTCTATGGGATTAGCCACAGCATCTGCAGGATCTAAATAAGTTGCTGCTTTTAAAGTATCAAATCCTTGTTGATAGCCTGCATTAAATCCGTTGTCATAGCCCTTGTTAAACCCTATCTGCTCTCCTGCAAAGTAACCTACAGCTAAAATAAAAAAGCCTATTACGAGCAAAATAATAATTTTAACTATTTTATTTTTCACCCCTACACCAAACAAGCTTATGCTTCAAGGCTGCTCTTGATTCTATTTTTAAGCTGACTTAAAGCTTTCGCTTGCAGTTTTAAATTATGTTCTCTTTTAACCGCATCTTGTTTTGAAGCGTATGCTTCATAATAAACAAGAATTAATGGTTTTCTTGGCCTAGTTGATTTAACTAGCCCTGAATTATGTTCTTTTAATCTTTTTCTTAAATCACTAGTGTATCCTATGTATAGCTTATTATCTTTTACACTCTTAAGAATATAGGTAAAGAACATAATTCAAAGCTTGTTATGGTGTGGGGGTTCATATTATTTTATCTTACTTTATAATTCCTTGATAATCAAGCATAAACATCCCATCAAATATCTTGCTCACAGGTGTAGCAGCATTAACAGTAAAAGTTCCAGAAAGCTCTCCAGAACAAGTAGGTTCATTATCGCAAACATAAGCGTAATAAGTTTTAGTGCCAGTAGAGCTTGTTGTGTAATCACAAGTCATTGGGTCTGATGTTCCATGGTCTGAAGTATAACAATAAGTTGAAGAAGGACAACCAGCCTGATTTCCCCCGCTTTGATCACAAACAAACAAATTAACTCCTTCTGCGTCTTGGTCGTTCCAGTCAGCATAAAAAGTAACAGTATTGCCAACTTGGCTAGGATCTGGCCCATCTTTTACAGAAGATAAAACTGGATTATTATTAGTACTATAGTCCACGTTCCACTCAAATGCGCCAACTTCAATAGATCCACGACTGGTAGGAGATCCACCAGCTTCAGGCGTTGTGGTGATATAGGCCTCTACTCCAGAACCATCATTGCTTGTTAGATTAGAAGAATCCCAAGTAGCTGAAACAACAGTACTGCTTGGGTCAGCTGGAACACCTGAGCCTGAAGCAATTGTTGATTGCCTCAAGTTTCCATCCTCATATAAATGAACAGTATAGGTATCGTCTGTTTTACCATTATTAGTAGCTGTTTTACGTATAAGAATACGGAACTCTTGAAGGTCTGCCCCGTCTCTCGGAGCACCTGTGGGCGTAGGAAAACTGACCCGAGCTGTAGTTGCCACGTTTACCCCTGCAGTCAACCAGTTGCTGTCAGGGCTGTCAGGGTCATCTTGAACATCGGTTATTGAACCTGTCAGGTTGGTCTGAGTAAGTAAAGCGTCAGGACTTAATGTTTCTGTTGCATCAGATGCTATTTGCCAATATCTGGCCTCTTGCCAGGCTTGCCCTGAGCCTACCGAAGAGCCAATACTTAATGGTCCTAATAAATAAAACTCTGGAGAAATATCTGGCGCATCAAAAGTATATTCTAATTGATATTCTTTGCCTTTTTGCATATCCAGCTGCCAAACAATTTCTTTTACTTCTCCGTTCTCCCTTACTGAAAAGTCTTCAGATGCTTCAATCTCAAAGCTTTTAGGAACTCTTTCTATAACTTCTCCCTCAAAGTTCTTGTTTGCTTTAATGTTAAACTCTACATCATAAGCAACTGGAGGAAATATTCTGGTAGGTCCTTTTCTTTGAACTTCAAAAGGAATATTTCTCTTCACTTCTATGAGGTCTTCTATGGACCGTATGCCGTTTCTAGTTTGAGCTGTTAAAACAAACTTGTATATGCCTTCATAATACAATAAATGTCTGGCATAATAATCAGGGTCATCAAGCACATTATTAATCCTGCAGTCTTTGTTTCTTACAATAGTATTGTCATCAGTAGTTAAAATCTTTTCTCTGCCTTGAGGATCTGTTATCTTAAGCTCAAGATTAACCCCACATAAAGTATCGCCTAAATCATCTAAAACAGCCATTTGCATATATGCTGTTTCTCCTGGTAAATAAACTGACTTGTCAAAGTTTAAAGCTAAAACTCCCCAGAAAAAGTCCTGGCTGTAGTCCTTAACTCCTTTATCTGTTACAAACCTGGCTGAAACATAGTATTTGCCAGGCCTTAAGGTTTGCTTTTTAGGATTTATTTTTAGCTCGTATTCCCCTTTACCCACAGAAACCAAATCAATATCAAAAAGCTCTTCTTGCGCTTTGCCTTCAGGGTCTGAAATCTTTATTTCTGAATCTTGCAAAACTTTCTTTGTATCAAGGTTTTCTTGGCCTAAATCAACTTGTAAAGAAATTGTTTTTCTAGTAGAAAGATCTACGCCTTCTTCTCCTGGATTAAAGTATAAAAACCAAAGAAATAACCCTACAAGAGCAATTGGTAATAGTATTATTAATATAGATAATATGTTCTTTTTCACCCCTACACCAAACGAGCTTATGTTTCACATTTAATAAAACTTTGCTCGTTTGTATTAATTATTACTTCCCCAACCATATTAAACTTTCTGCTATTCTCACAAAGTGAAAGCTCGTTATGGTGTGGGGGTTCATTTTATAATTCCTCTAAAATCAAAAATAGTTCTTCCATCAAATAATCTAATATGCCTGCCTTGTACTACGGGGCTGGGCGGACGCAGCGCACATAGGTGTTGTTCATGTCTTTTCCGTTGTAGAAGGTGCTGCCACGGGACACGCAAATAATCCACGCGCTGGTCGTAGTGCCAGAGACAGTCGTAGCAGACCAGAGGTAGCGGCCACTCGCTTCTAAGTTTTTATAAGCGCCGTCTATATATGCTTGCATTAATTGTTTTTGGTGAGGCAAAGACCAGCCGGATTCACCATGAGAACCAGCAGAACAAAGTTGAGAGGCGGTTTGGGAATTATTATTTGCTCCAGAATTGTCCCAAGTATATTGTATAGGAGAGGAATCAGAAAAAGATAAACATCCTGAACCATTGCAAGGCAAGCTCCAAATTAAGCCTGTATTTTCATCTTTGGCATCTGCTGAAGAAAGACCTGTACCGCAGTGATCGCCAGAACTGCAATCTGTCCAGGTTCCTTCATACCGGTCAGTAGGCGCTGAACCTCCATTGTTATAGTCATCAACTCCTCCGTTAGCTTGAGAACCGCCATCAAATCCCTGGCCTGTGCCGTTGAAAAGGTCTTCTATAATAGCAGCAGGACAAGGATCTGAAGAGTCTGCTTGAAAGATTCCAAAAACCATCAAAACCAAAATCAAGACGGCTAATCCGAATCCGCTTTTGATTAAAATCTGCCATTGATTTTTTCTTTTAAACATATTTTTATTATAATGTTATAATACAAATAATCTAATATGCCTGCTCCGTACTACGGGGCCGGGCGGACGCAGCGCACATAGCTAGTATTGCCCTTATCTCGTCCCCCGGTGTTGCCATGGGACAAGTAAATCTCGAACGCGGAGTTTGCTGCGCTAGTCTTGGTCGTCGCAGACCAGTACCTGGCATTAGTACCCGTAGCTTCTAAGTGTTCGTAAGCGCCGTCTATATATGTTTGCATTAATTGTTTTTGGTGGGGTAGGAACCAGCCGGATTCACCATGAGAACCAGCAGAACAAAGTTGAGAGGCGGTTTGGGAATTATTATTTGCTCCAGAATTGTCCCAAGTATATTGTATAGGAGAGG
>Ga0209636_10001516_pt1 | contig 23548 bp, 19 predicted proteins | sample DeeMarSWOR152_54_FD_187464 | JGI IMG/M metagenome (GOLD analysis project Ga0209636, IMG submission 187464) | Marine sediment microbial communities from White Oak River estuary, North Carolina - WOR-1-52-54 (SPAdes) (version 2) | ecosystem: Environmental > Aquatic > Marine > Intertidal zone >...
TTGCCTTCATTTCAGGACCAAGGGCCGGGTCTAGTTCAGGAGTTAATTCCGCCTGAACAATCAGCTCATCCATGGTTTTTTCCCTCGTAATAACAATTCGATACTCGTCACCAAATCCCTTGATCCCCCTTATCACATCTTCTATTGCACTGGGATAAACGTTCTCCCCTCTCACCTGAAACATATCATCCGCCCGTCCGTAAATCCCCTTGGGCAACCGGGGGTACGTCCGGCCGCAGGGGCAGGGATCATTTACCCACATAGAAATATCGCCAGCCCAAAAACGGATCATCGGTTGGGAAGTGCGCTCCAAATGAGTATACACGGTAGCCCCTTCTTCGCCATATGGCACCCTTTTCTTTGTTTCTGGGTCTACCAATTCTGCATAAACAAGATCTTGCCAGAGATGCATCCCTTGTCGATATTCACATTCACAGTTGGACATCCATGGTGTCATTTCCGCAGTGGAGCCGGAATCGATACAGATTCCGCCATAGGTCTCCTCAATCCGCTTCTTGGTCGATTCAACGCCTGCGCCAGGCTCACCGGAGAAAAAGAGGATTCGGAAATTGAAATCCTTGCGTGGGTTCACTCCATTGGCCTTGGCCTTTTCAGCCATATAGAGGCCATAAGAGGCTGTCCCGTAAAAGACAGTTGGTTTTACCTCTTTCATCCATTCAATGGCCCTATCGGACTGACCCGGAACGCCTGCACCAAAGGGAAATGCAGTGGCTCCAAGACGCTCGGTTCCCACCAATGCCCCCCAGCTTCCCCAGTATAGGCTGAAAAAGGACCCTATGAAAACAATATCTTCCTGACGCATCCCAAAGCCCCACATGATTCTTGCATGCGCCTCGGCAATACGCTCCATATCCCCCCTGCTGATACCAAAGGCCGTTGGTTTTCCTGTGGTGCCGGACGTCCCTTGAATCCTTGCAAGCTCTTTTCTGGATACACACAGGTTGTTGCCAAAGGGAGGATTTTCCATCTGGTCCTGGCGAATTTCATCTTTTGTAAGAAAAGGGATCTGCTCAAAATCCTCTAAGGATCGAATATCTTCAGGTCTTATTCCTGCCTTATCGTATTTCCTCTTGTAAAACGGCGACTTTTCGTAGGCGTATTTAAGCTGTGCCTGAAGCTTGGGCAAGATTACCTTCTGATCCCTTTCCTTTGGATCCATGGTTTCCCATTCCTCATTCCAATATCTAGAATCAGGGGAAGGAAGATAGGAACGATCATATTTAGGCGGCCATTCTTTTGACATAATAGCACCTTCACATCATCCCAACAGCTCACTGGCTCAACGGAATGACACCCCCACGAGGCAGTATAGTTGAACAGAGCATCCAGTGTCAAATTCAAGGTTGGAGGGCTTTTACCTCAGCATTTCCAGGAAGGCGTCAATCCCATTTATAATAGTGGCACCAGAGTAAACCCTCTCATCCGTATGGTCGCAATCCAGCACCACAGCCGGTATGTTGAGCTCTTGTCGTATTATCTTCACTGCATCGAGTACGCCAACAGATAGTACTCGACAACTCCTGTTAGAATGAGCAATTACACCATCAACGTGGTAGTCCTTTATATCCTTAAGCAGTTTGCCGATTTGGTCATCCACACTCGTGTTGAGTTCTCCGCCTAAGGCTTTGCGAGCTAAACTCTCCAAAGGCTTGGAGCCATCCATTCTCGTAGTGCCCCATATGTATTGGGTATAATCGCTGAAGGGGAATACACAACCCCTATCCTCGAAATATCCAAATATCCCCAGCTTATACCAGAAAGGAATGTTTATCCACAGAAGGCGGTGACTTTCCTCCTCCTTGGACAATATGCCTTTCCCTTCAGCTACACGTTGCCTCGTTTCATCATAGATCTTCTTCATAAGGTCTACGCCTTCCTGGGTCCCAACAAGCACTATCAAAACAAATAAGGCGTTGGTTAGGTCAGACAAGTCCATGGGACAGGGCACGGCTTTCTGAAGCTCCAGAAGTTTTTGCCAGTAGTCAACGACCTCCCCACTCAGCTTCACGGCCTGTGATAATCTGTCATTGGTTATCTTAACCCACGTAATCTTCTCTATGTCAGCGATAGCATATTCTATTTCTCTCATGGCGTAATCCATGTAGTAATCGGGCACCGATTGTGGTTCCATCACCCGAGGGGTATTAACATAGACAAGAGGTTTATCGTATATCTCATGAAGAGCGTCCCACCACTTGAAATAATGCGTGCAGGCGCTGGTTGTTAAAAGGAGCAGATCTGGCTCCCCTATGCCACCCATGGGAGGGCTCCCACCTGGGTCATAGATGTAGCCCAAATTGTTCCTGCAATAAGAGCATACATCAGGGGCATAGTTGTGGGCCTCAGCAGTCTCACAGTACTCTTCCGACGCATGCCTGGCGGCACAGACACAAGCATAGTTCTCCGGGAAGGCAGGCTGAATACCAGCGGCATAAGCCACCTCTATCAGGGGGTTTGAAGACATGAGCGTATAAGCCATGGGCTTGTTTGTCTGGACATCTCTATAATGCTTGCTCATAGCTGCGGCAATGTCGCTGTTAAAGGCCGGGCGCTCCCTCTTCTTTTCTGCCATTTCTTAAACCTCGCTACGCCCTTAATGTTTCTACAAAAGCCTCAACTCGATTTCTCAGTGGGGCCATGCCAATTAGATAATCAGTCTCAATGTTTAATGTAGGCACTTTGACCTTATCCTTTATTTTTTTATCCAACTCAGGATAAACAAACTTCTCGGATTCGCAGTTCTTGTTCATGGCAAATATGACACCGTTGACTCTATATTCACGAATCATTTCCGAAATATACTTAAATCTGTCTCCAATCGAGGTGTTGAATGCACAAGGAACCATTGCATAACCCCTGGCAAGGGCCTCCAAGGGGTCTTTCGTTGTTTCCTCCACCGAATACCAGAATGACCTTGACCCATTGTTAACATCGTCAGCAACAATGGAAACCCCACTGGACTCGATCATCTCCCACAGCCGATAATCTATTACACAGCCACCTGATATGAGAAGACGGATATCCACCCGGGGAGGTTGGGATCTCTGGGCAAGTTCGCTCAAGAGCTGCTCCATCAATCCACTATGCTCTTCCTTGTCAAGGACAAAGCTTGACATGACGACACTGAAGGCCTCTGCACCGCAAAGAGGCGGTGATTCCGCTTTCCTTAAGTCATAGACTTTCCTCAGAAGCTCCCTGTTTCTATTGCAGACCTTAATAGCATTGCGCAGAGAATCCTCAGAGATCTCCTTTCCCGTGAACTGCTCGAGGCCCTGCTTGACCCTGCCAAGTTCTTTGGCAAAGAAGCTGATAGCATTACCACTTCTCTTCCATGGCACATTTATATAATCAATGAACTGATAGGGATTGTGCCTCTTCCATGTCTGATACAAGAAAGTCACCGCCTCACAGCTTCTGGGTATGATTACGCCATCCAGGTAGCGATACCTATCTCTTATAGTCTGGTCCCAATCAGCCCTTAGATACGAGCACAGGTATGTCTGGAGATAGGCATCACCCTTGGTTATTGGATCGTCAAAGTACGGGAATAGCCGAACAGGGCGAAGCCCAGCAGCATATATCAACTCCGCGGGGACAACAGGATGAAAGAAACCAATCATTTTGCGTCCTGTCCTGTTTTTGATTTCCTGAAGGACTGCCGGTGCGTCTCTGACACTGCTACTTATCTGCTCCAAGGCACTGGGCATAATTGATGGCCCCCTTTTTGTCCTTATTTATTGCAGGGTAATTCTTTTTAGACTTAGCATGTATCTCTTCAGTATTTCGCTAACGGTGAGGGTAACGAAGCCTGCCCGCCATCGTCCCGCTCTGCGGGACTCAGGCGAGGCGGGCGGGCCCGTATCGGTTACGGTAATGGTAACGTGGAAAAAGACGATAGACGTAACCCTCGAACGAAACGGGCCCTGTTAAATTCCCGCTCTTGGGAGCGGGACCCCCTCTGGGGGATTTAACAGGGCGGGCATCGTAACCGTAACCAATAAACCTTACCATTTTTTCAGGTAGTAAGTCCCACTTTCTGTTTTACCAACAATGCCGCTCTGGATCAGAGATTCCAGGGCCTTGGGTCTAAAATCTCTCACCCCAACCCTGAAGTGCTTTGTTTTGACATAGGGAAGGTCAACAGCAGACTCAGAATCAAAGGCCCCTCGCCTCTCAAGATCCTGGATGATGAAACCCGAGGCGCGTCTTATCCGCCAGACCACACCAAATCTGCTCAGGATATAGACTCCTATCAAGAAAAAGATACCCAGAATGATCTGTATGCTTTCAGACATATTTACAAAACTCGCAGTAGCCTTTCTTTCCACTCAGGGATATGGCTTTCTTCTCTTTCGTGAAATCTTCCAAGAAAATTACCTTATAATGGCGAATGCAAGGCCTCTCAGTATGTTGAAAGAACGGGGCCTAGTCAATCTTACAGGTTATACCCCCATCGACAACCAGTTGCGTGCCGGTAATGTACCTGGCCTCGTCAGAGGCAAGAAACAGAGCCGCATAAGCCACGTCCCAGGCATCGCCCATCTTTTTCATGGGGCATTGCTCATCACGGATCCTGATCATTTTCTCCACATCTCCACCCGCATAGGCCTCTTTGAGGGGCTCAACGATCATTGGCGTATTCATCAGGCCAGGCAGAATAGCGTTGACACGGATATTGTTCTCAGCGTATTCCAGGGCGATACTCTGCGTTAGCTGTAGAATGGCTGCCTTGGTGGCACTGTAGGATATGTACGGAACTCCCAGGTAACGAATGCCGGCAATGGAGGATATGTTGACAATTGCGCCTCCACCCTGCTTTTCCATGTACGGTAAAACATATTTGCATGTGAGAAATTGGCTCTTGAGGTTGACCGCAACGACTCGGTCCCAGCTTTCTTCAGTTGCATCCACAGGTCCACCGACCTCAACAATGCCCACGTTATTATGCAATATGTCGATCCGCCCATAGACCTCGATGCATCGCTCGACCATGGCTTTGACTTCATCTGACCTGGAAACATCAGCCTGGTGAACGACACAATCACCGCCTCCCTTGTCGATTAACCCCTTTGTCTCCTCAGCAGCAGCAGGGTTGATGTCAACAGCAAAGACCTTGGCCCCCTCGCGTGCAAAAAGCACCGCAGTCGCCTTGCCATTACCCCATCCCGGCCCCACAGAGCCTGCTCCCGTTACAATCGCAACCTTGCCCTTCAAGCGATCACCCACTTTATGCACCTCCATTAAATTAGGACGCAGATTTTCGCCGATGGCCGCAGACCCGCCCGCCTCGCCTTGCGGGCTCGCCCGCCAGACTTACGGCGGGCTCGCATGGCGGGCAGGTAGTTATTCTATTACTTCTTCATATTTAGAATTAAAATCTTGACAATCTGCGTTCACCTGCGTCCAAAAAGGAATTTCCTATACTATTAAGTTAGATTAACTTCGCCTTCCCGGCCGCAAAACGACGAGGATAGTTCTTTATCAAACCTTACGCTCCTTGTCCTCCCAGTATTTAGCCCGTAACTCCCGTTTTAGTATTTTTCCATAATTGTTCTTGGGCAATTCATCCACAAAATCGACCGATCTGGGCTTCTTATAGCTCGCAATGTTATCCCTGCAAAAAGAAATCAGTTCCTCTTCTGTGGCGGACTGTCCCGGGCTCAGGGAAACAACCGCCTTGATCGCCTCACCCCATTTAGGATCCGGGACGCCAATAACTGCGACCTCTCTGACAGCCGGATGTCGTACAAGAACCTCCTCAATCTCTCGAGGATAGACATTTTCCCCACCACTGATGATCATGTCCTTTGAGCGATCCATAATAAACAGATAACCGCTTTCATCCATATAACCGACATCCCCGGTATGCAGCCACCCGTTACGGAGTGTCTCTGCCGTGGCCTCAGGGTTGCGCCAGTACCCCTTCATCACCAGATCCGAACGTGTGACAATCTCTCCCATCTCACCAGGTGGAAGCTCATTATCACTGGCGTCAAAGATCTTAACCTCTACATCCGTACGGGGGAAGCCAGCAGAGGCAAGCCGTTTCATTTGCTCCGGGGTCCCTTCCAGGACATGATCCCGGTGGGGGAGGCCTGTAATGGTCATAGGAGACTCGGCTTGCCCGAACAACTGCACCAGGCATGCCCCTAGTTTTTCCATGGCCTCTTTCATGTCCTCCACTAACATGGGAGCGCCGCCATAATTCAGGGCTTTCAGCGAACTATGGTCGAATCGTTCCGAGGCCGGGCTATCCACCATCATCTTTACCATGGTGGGGGCAGCGAACATATTGGTAACCCCATATTCCTGAATGGTTTTAAAGACCAGTTCAGGATCAAAGGTCTTGGATTCCAGGATAATGTTAGCCGCTGCCTTTGCTATATTGGGTAAGGCGTAAAGGCCACTTCCGTGTGAAAGCGGGGCTGCATGCAGGATCACGTCGCCGGGGCCAAAGCCCGGACAGATATCTGCATAGAAATTCATAGTCATGGCGATTAAGTTGCGATGAGTCAGCATGGCACCCTTGGGCATGCCCGTTGTTCCAGAGGTATAAAAAAGCCAGGCCAAGTCATCAGGTTGGACATGAGCATCTTCAAATTGATCAGGTTCCTCCGATATCAAGCTTTCATAGTGTAAGAGCTCGCCTTCGGCACCGGATAAGGTGATCAGATGGCGAGACTGCGGAATTCGATCCCGGATATCAATGATTGCTTCGTTAAATTCAGGGGATAGAATCACGGCCCTCGCCTCAGAGTGATCAATAATAAAGGCAAACTCTTTGGGGTGAAGGCGAAAGTTGATGGGCACTGCACCGCAACCAGCCTTAAAGCAGGCAAAAATGGACTCCAGCGTTTCTGGATAATTATATTGAAGGACCGCAATATTATCTCCCTGTTTGATGCCTAATTCGTATAAGGCGTTTGCCAAACGATTGGCCCGGGAGTTGAATTGAGCATAGGTTAGACGCTTTGAACCATGGGCTATCGCCACATTGTTGCGAAAGGTTCGAGCAGATTTGGTTAATAGTTTGCCGACATTCATGTCTTCCTCCTTACTGTCCTGTTTTGGAGCAGGCCAGCACCGCGTGTAGACTCCACTGCGGCCTGGAGATCGTTCCCCTCTTGAGCGTCTCCTGTTTGGATTCCATGACTGTGCCTACACAAACCATTGCTGATCGTATTATTTCGAATTTAGGGATCCAGATTTTTTGTTTCTTAGATAATACTTACCGCTATCCACCATGCCAACAATATTGCTAAGGACCAGGTATTCGAGCGCTTTAGGTCGGTAATCTCTCATCCCTCCTCGAAACACGCTCTTTTTTGCATATGGAAGCTCCACCGCCGAAGAGTCATCAAGAGCCCCCTTTTGTTCAAGATCCTTAATAATAAAAATGTATGCCCGTCTTATCCTCCAGGCATGGGCCCTTCTGGTCAGGACATAAACCAGTATCAAGATACAGATACCTAAAATGATTCGGCTGGTTTCAGACATGTTCAGATTGCCTTTAATTTGTGATACCTACCACGGCTGAGCCCTCAGGAACAACTTTTTTCATAATATTTCTTGTTTCAATACCCATATCATGTAACAGATTTTCTCCTGATCCCTCGTCTATTCATTATTGTACTCTCAAAATAATTCCTTTCACCTAAAGGCTTGAATCTATTGCGCTGAGCTTAGCCTCCATGGCGTGGAATGAGCTTAAGAAAAACAACAAGCATAAAGGCCTTGAAAAGATCAAGGAACGTCCCGAAAAGTCTTGTGAGAATGTGAGTGGCGAAGGATTGAGCGCCTTCCCGAAGAGGAGGAAGGTTGAAGTGCTGTTGGGGATGCAAAAACATTCACCTCGTGGGCGGGGTATTTTATTTCACGAGTACCGAGGCAAGCCATGTAATGGTTTGGGGCCATATAACGACGACGATCAGACCTACCTCCATGAGTCTCCAGAATGGAAAAGCTCCCCAAAAGATATCTGTTAATTTTACTTCCGGGGGCGCAACCCCTTTAAGATAGAATAAGGCATATCCAAAAGGTGGCGTCAAAAAGGAGTCCTGGAGCATAACAGCAATGGTTACCACAAACCACAGCTTATCAAATCCCAATTCCTTGGCAATGGGGAGGAAGACCGGAAAGGTGATGATGATAATGCCGATCCAGTCGATGAACATCCCGAGTATAAACAAGATAATCATCATGATGATGAAGGTGCCCCATTTTCCGAACCCCATACCAAGGATGAGATTTCTCACAACGTTGCCGCCACCTGAGCCCATGAGGACGGCAGCAAAACAGGCGGCACCAACAAGGATGATAATCACCATAGAGGTGGTCTTGGCGGTGTTGACCACTGATGATCGAAGACCACTCCAGGTGAACCTGCCATAAGCCAAAGTCATCACGAACGCGAGGGCGGCACCGACTCCCGCTGCCTCAGTGGGTGTTGCTATTCCTGCAAAGATGGATCCCAGCACACCCAGAATAAGGACCACGGGGGGGACCATTGATTTCATGACCATCAGGGTTAGTTTTTTTCTAGAGACCGCATTCCTTTCTTCCAGGCTAAGAGCGGGGCCATCTTGAGGTTTATACCAGCATCTGAGCAAGATATAGGAGGTATAAAGGCCTGAGAGGATGAGGCCGGGGATAATGGCTCCTGCGAAAAGCTTGCCCACGGATAAAGCTGCCTGGTCGGACATCACAACAAGCATAATACTCGGTGGAATGAGGATCCCAAGCGTGCCGCCCGCGCAAATACATCCAGAGGCAAGTTTCTTATCATAGCCGTATTTTAACATCACCGGCATGGCCAGAAGACCCATGGTAACAACCGATGCCCCAATGATTCCTGTGCACGCCCCAAAAAGGGTTGAAACCACAACGACGGCAATAGCAATACCTCCCCTTAAGGGGCCGAAGAGGTGTCTCATGGTATCGAATAGATCTTCGGCCACTCTTGATTGATCCAATAATTGGGCCATAAAGATAAAGAGCGGTATGCAAACAAGGATATAATTATCCATTATGCCCCACGTTTGGTTTAAAAACATATAGAAGCACGATGGACCCCAGCCAATATAACCAAATATCACCGCCAGGCCACCCAGGACAAAGGCAAGTGGATGCCCCAGAAAAAGGCCGATCAAAAGCCCGAGGAACATTCCAATAGTTATGAATTCTGGACTCATATCTCCTTTCCCCTAACGACGAAAACTGCATGCCGAATAAAATTTGCTAATCCTTGAATCAAGAACAACGCAAATGTTACCGGGATGACTGTTTTTACTGCGGGAACGACGGTCATGGCAGCAGACTCGCTTGTTTCATGTATTGACCAGGAGGTGTAGGCAAACAGAATCCCCTGGTGGAGAGCAATAATGCAAAAGGGGAAGAAGAAAACCAGATAGGTAAAACAGTCGAGGATTGCCCTTGCCCTTGGCGAGAAGCGCTCATAAACAACATCTACACTCACATGACCCCGGTAAAGAAGGGTATAGGCCGCCACCAGCATGAAATGGGGGCCATAAATGTAGTCCGTAACCTCAGGTGCCCATATATGAGGTAGGTTAAAAACTCTCCTCGATATTACCTCAAACACCACAAGAACGGTAAGAGGAATAATGAGCCACATAAAAATCCTGCCGGACCATTCGCTGACACTATCCAGACCTTGCAGGAACGTCTTGAGCTGCATCTACATACCTTTCTTCAAAAATCCATGCTCCGGGGGCGTGGCTATCATTAATCGTAAGCGTTCACAGGTTCAGCGTTCACCGTTCCCTCCGGGCCGTAGGCCCTCTGGGCCGGAGGCAGGGTTACCTTTCTTTCGTTAACCTTGCTCGTAGGCCGATTTTCGGTGAACCCTGAACCATTGAACCCATGAACGGTTACCCTTCATCTATCCCCGGAGGGAAGCCAGTCGATACTGTTATTTCGGGCAAAGCTAACAACCTCTGACCGCGCCCAAAAGACATGGATTTCTGAGTTAAATATCAAAGAGGCCTCTAAAGGGTTAGCTCCAAAGGCCTCTCTCCGGCTTAATAGCCCATCTTCTTCAGCTCTGCCAAGACCTTGTCCACATATGCTGGAGTGCTTCCTTGGCCAAACCTTCCGGTCATATCGCGCCAGTCCTTATATTCCTTAAGGTACTCCATCTGTGACTTAAGGAGCTTGGCATATTCCGCAGATTCCTTGGCCTGCATGAGGGCATACTGTCCCGCTAACTCCTCTAACTTTCTCAGGCTTTCATCATCCAGTTTGAATATTTCTGTGCCTTTTGCAATGAACCTCTCTATTGCCCTTCCGGATTCTCCCTCATAGAAGGCGGTGGCCTTTACCGCCGCTGCCTGACATGCATATCTAAGGATGGCCTGGTACTCTTTCGACAAGGAATTATAGGCCTTTAGATTCACCATCACTCCTATTTGCGATGCGGGCTGAAACCAGCAGGGAACGCTCCAGTATTTGGTTATCTCGGCAAGGCCCATCTCCCAGTCAATGCCGGGGCTGCTAAACTCGGCGCCATCCAGGGTCCCCCTCTCCACGGCCAAATATATCTCGCCGCCGGGCATCTTAATGGGCGCGGCACCAACTTGCTTCAGAATCCAGATGGTTGACCGAGCTGGGGTCCTCATTTTCTTGCCCTTGTAATCCGCAAGCGTCTTGATTGGGCCGGTTTTCTCCGTGGTGCGGAATCCGGACTCCATTGGGGTCACTCCCAGAGAGAAATAGGTCATGCCATATTTCCCATAAAGCTCCTGCATCTTTTCAAGGCCACCAAAGTCATACATCCAGATAACGTAATCCATATTGGTAAAGCCAAAGGGAAAAGAGCCAAGGAAGTCAAAGGCAGGATCTTTGCTAACCCAGTAACTGGGCCAATCGCCGGCCATCTCAACCACACCCTTGCTACAGCCATCAAACCACTCAAAGGCCTTCATGAGTGAACCGGCAGGAAACCATTCTATCACAAAGTTCCCACCGGTCATCTCCTTGACATACTTAATCATCTCCTTGTCACCTACGTAGAGATTGATAGCAGGTGTCCAGGTACTACCCATCCTCCATTTAATCTTCTGGGCAAGGGCAGTGGATCCGAATGCGAGAACCATGGCTATAGCAACAAACAATACTAACAATTTGCTTCTTCCCATTTTTCCCCTCCATTCTAATTAAGGTTTATACCCCTGATCCTCCGACAAGACGTCGGAACCTCATCCTGTAACCTCATCACCTCCTTTCTAACTATGCTATATTTCTGGCGTGCTGAGCCTCTTCACATGCAATGATAGCACTATTCCGAAAAAATACTGTTACTGCAATGAGAGAATATCACCCTTCTAAATTAATGTCACCCCCACAACATCTACTCAGTTTGCCCGATTAAGGATTTATGAACAGCGACGCACTGGTATTTCTACCCACTTATCTACGTGCTTGTCAAGGAAAAATCCAGGGAACTTAAGATCAGTAACTCAAAACCACTCCCCCATCAAACGAGAGATCTCCACCGATGACGTGTTTGGGAAAGCGGGAAAAACCAAAACGTTTTCCTACGCCCCTCCCAGCGTCACACGGGGAAGCCACAGGATTATCTCAGGGAATACCATGCATATGAACACCCCGAGCGCCTGAAGGGCTACGAAGGGGACAACGCCGCGATATATATCCCATGTGGTTATTTCGGGGGGGGAGGCCCCCTTCACGAAGAAGATGGCATAGGCAAAGGGAGGTGTCAGAAAAGACATCTGCAGGTTGACGCAAACAAGCAGCGCAAACCACAAGGGGTCAAAACCCAACGCCCTAACGACAGGCAGGAAAATGGGAACGATGACATACAGCAACCCCTGCCAGGATATGAAGAAGCCCATGATGAAGAGTATGAACATCATCGTTGCAAGTATGAACCACTTGCCTAATGGCAGTGCAATCAACATGTTTCTGATCAAAACGCCGCCGCCCAAATAGAGAAACACAGCGTTAAATATTTCAGCCCCGATTATGATAAAAAAAACCATACATGTGACGATCAGGGTCGTATGGGCAGCCCCTTTCACGTTTTCCAGGGTTAACCTTCGATGTGCTGCGGCTACGAGCATGGCACAAAATGCACCCACACCTGAAGCCTCGGTGGGAGATGCAATGCCACCGATAATAGAGCCCAGCACGCCAATGATAAGGAAAGCTGGTGGCAGCATATGGATCGCAGTGCGCTTCACAAGCACGGCCGCAGATGCCGTTCTCTCCTCAGTCGATATGGCTGGTGCTGACTCTGGCTGAAGCCAGCATCTTACACCTATATAAGCCAAGAATAATAATGAGAGAAGGAGTCCCGGGAAAAGGGCTGCTGCAAAAAGCCTCGCCACAGATAAGTCCGCCATTGGTCCGTACATGACCAGCATGACGCTTGGGGGAATGAGGATCCCCAAGCTCCCCCCGGCGCATACAACGCCAGTAGCCAATCCCTTATCGTACCTTCTCTTGAGCATGGCAGGAACCGCGAGCAAGGTCATGGTTGTTACGGTTGCGGCAATGACGCCCGTGCACGAGGCGAAAATCGTGCAGGTGACCACAGTGGCAAAAGCGAGCCCGCCCCTCACGGGGCCAAACAATTCATACAGGCTTTGATACACGCCCTCTGCCACACCGCTTTTTTCTAGTATAGTCCCCATAAAGACAAATAGAGGGACAGCAATGAGGATCTCACTCTGCATGACGCCAAAGATCTTCAACATGGACATGGGAAAAATCGACAGGCCCTGGTACATCAACCCGAATACGACGGCAAGAAACATCAAGGCAAAGGCAAGGTAAACTCCGCCGATAACCATGATCAGGAGGATGGCCAGCATTATAATGGCGGCAAGCTGCTCCGTGCTCACTGCTCTTTCCCTTTTGTGAGAATCGATATATTTCGAATAAACTCAGCCAGACTCTGGAGCCCGAGCAGGAAAAATGCCACCGGTATGATTGTCTTACTGGGGGCAGAAGGGAAAAACCAATTGGTCGTGGAAAGCTTTTCTCCGGTGCTCCAGGCGTAGGCAGCAAATTTGACGCCGGCCCAGGTAAAGAGAACCATCACGAACAGAACAACGATGGCGTACAAAACGGTATCAAAGATTAACTTCGCCCGTGGCGGTAAGATGTTGTAGACAATGTCTATTCTTATGTGGCCCTTGTGGAGAAGGGTATAGGCTCCCCCAATCATGAACTGAACGCTATAGAGCATCCAACACGTGTCATAGCCCCATCCTGTGGGCGCATTGAAAAGATGCCTCATCACCACCTCATACATCACCACCGCCATAAGGGGAATGACAATCCAGACGGAGAAAAGGCCCGTCCATTGGCTGAGCTTGTCGACATACTTTGTGACTTTCATAGCTATCCCTTTAATACAAGGCCAAATCACCCCCACGGAGGGGGCGATTTGGCAAACTTGATCTATGAAGCTAGCTCTTTAATCGAACTTCGTCAGATCATAGTAAGGCTTGTATTTTGCTATAAACTCCTTCTGCGACTGCCACACCTTGGCAAAGTAGGGATCTTTCCGAGATTTTTCATCCAGTATTTCAAAGCCGAGTCTCCTGCACTCCGCCTGGTCCTCGCGCGAAAGCTTGGTGGTTTTAATGCCGTAGGCTTCAATCTTCTTGTTATATTCGATGGAATCATTCCAGAACGTCGCATATCCCTGGAACGTTGCCGCCATTGCGGCATTCTCAACCACGGCCTTCAGATCATCTGGTAGCTTTTTCCATGAGGCAGGCTTGATCAGCAGCTGGAATATATTGTTCGACATGTGCACAGGCGGCCCGAAACGATACTTGCAGACTTCATGGAGCCCCAAGCTGTAATCAACAGAGGGCTCCAGATACTCAGCTGCATCGATTAAACCCCTCTGTAGCGACGGCAATACCTCTCCACCGGGAAGCAAGACTACCGAGGCACCTAACTTCTCCCAGAGGTCCATGCTGAGGCCCGCGCACCTAATCTTCAACCCCTTGATATCCGCCAGGGTGTTGATGGGCCTCTTGGACCAGATTTCCTCAGGAGGCGTCAAGCCCAAGGGAAAGACGATAACCTCATCTCCATACATCTCCTGCTCGAGCTCCTTACCTCCCCCACCGTACAGCCAAGTGATAAGCTCGTTAAATTCCAATATGCCGGCGGGGAGTGTGTAGAAGAGGTCTCCGGCTGGATACCTCCCCTTCTGATATGCGGGGGAGTTCAGCCCAAAATCGAGGAGACCATCACGTATGGCGTCATAGATCTTGGTAGGGGGGACGATCTCTCCCGCGTCATGCAGGTCAATGACCATTCTGCCCCCGGTCATTTTCTCCACGTTTTCCTTCCAAAGCACGATGGTGTTTTTGCCGAGCGGATGTCCGAGCGGGAAGCAGCTCTGCCCCTTCCACTTAATTGGCTTATCCGCCGCATAGCTTAACCCCGTGGTTATTGCCAATACCATCACAATACCTAACGCTATTACAGCGCAACCTGAGAGCTTCTTCCTAGACATTTTATCTCCTCCTTAAAATCTTTTAAATTGTTAAAGTTACCCCTTCGCCTTAATCCTTTCTTGCTCCATTTCTCACCCCCCTTCTGCGCTAAATTCACTCACCCACAGAACTGCGATGAGAGATCCCATAGATCGTAAGTGATCACAGGCTCGCTCCATCCTGTTGAATGAGTAACCTTTTTGAACCTTATTTGACTTTTTTTTTCCATGTCAAGCTTTTTCTTCAATTATCGAGATAGGTTGAACTTAGCTTCGCCTATGCGGAATCCGATACTCGGAACCAAAGCGGGGATTCTTATCATTCACTGTAAAATCACTGATATTTGCTTGAACAGGGATGAAGATCATTGTATATAGAATCCGATAAAGTAGCAACTCTTACGAAAAGGAGGTATCCTATGAAAGGGCCCGTACGGGTAGTCAGATCCGATAGAATTGAAGACTATAAAAATCTCGGTCCTCTCTATGAGTGGTCTGAGGGTAAGGCATATCTTATCATTGACCGGGTCACCTTTAAGGAAACGCCTGGTGCGCTCCTCTGTTACTACAATCCACCGGTTCATCAGGTTGGAAACCCAGAACTGGACGCATACTTAGAGGGCTTAGGAACGGTTTTTGACAAGAGGGATGAGCTTAGATTTCTCATACTCTCCGGGGCCAACGATCCTGTCCATGCCGGCGGAGATCTCAAGGAAAGCTTGAGTAGGCTGGACAGGACCCTGGAGGCAAAAAAGGGGAGGGAGGCAAGCGGGGCTTCAGCAGAAGAGATCGACCAGCTCTTTGAATGGGCAGATACCAGGCTGAAGAAGGGCATTGCCCTCCACGCAAACATAAGAGAGCTTGCTGGACATCTGAGGGTGGTTGCTGTTTGTGGAGGAGGGACACGGTTTGGTGGCTCAGCAGAGATCCCCCTGATGGCAGATTATCTAATTGGCGACTCCCGCAGCGGTATGTGTTTTAGCGAGGCCACCATTGGCCTCCTTCCAGGTTGGTCAGGAATAGCCAGAACACTGGTTAAGGCTGGGCTCACCAATGCACAATACATGGGCATGACCGCAAAGGAGGTCAAGGCAAAACAGTTACAGGAAATCGGAACCTATAACGTGGTGGTAGAGGCTCCTTTCTCTTTTCCAAAGAGGCAGAAAACCGATGATCCTGAGGCTGATAAGGCAAAGTATCTTGAGGAGCTAGAGTCACACAATGAAAGCACAGGGCTGCTTTTGCTTCCCAAGGGATTGGAACTTGCCACATGCCCGGTAAGGGAGATACCGAAGACAGAGGAAAAAGACAGGGCTACCCTGGCTACCAGAGAGGAGATCCACCGGGAGGTAGCGACAAGGAAGGACCCAGAGAATTATTCTCATCTGTGGGGGAAACCCTTGAGAGAGGTAAAGGAGGAGATCGACAGAATTGGAAGGCCCCTGGCACCACAGTCCATAGAGGGGTTAGAGAGCCTGTTTGGGAGTTACGAGCCATCACAATTTGATGAACATACATTTGCTGAACGAGAGATGAAGGCAGATGCCAGGCTGTACCGGGATCCACGATTTCGGGCAGGCCTGATAGCAACCCTTGAACAACGGGTAGCGGACTATAGACTACAGGAGGTTTAGTAAGATGAGACAGTATTTTCAGAAAATGACCCCCCTCGGCAGACAACTCAGAGCAAATGAAAGAGAGCGGGAAGAGGCCAATGCCCGTGAGATAGCTGCCATTGAAGGAGAGATAGCTGAGGCCACAGAGAAGAGAAAGGCGCTGGGTATCCCGGCTGAAAAGCTCCACCAAAGGGGGGAAAAGACAGCCTGGGAGAGGATCGAACTCCTGGTTGATCCTGGTACCTTCTTACCATTAAACAGCCTCTATGATCCCGAGTTCAATCAGGAGGGGACAACCGGTGTTATCACGGGGCTGGCCAGGATATCAGGCAGACACGCCTCAGTTATCGCCTCGGACAATAAGGTGCTTGCAGGGGCCTGGATCGCCGGTCAAAGGGAGCATGTGTTTCGTGCCCAGGATATTGCAGAACGACTCCACATTCCTCTCGTCTGGATCCTCAACTGCAGTGGTGTCAAGCTAACTGAGCAGGAGAAGGTATACGCTGCAAGGAGGTCTGGCGGGAGAACCTTCTTCAGACATGCTGAGCTTATTCAAAAGGGTATCCCTGTGATTGTCGGCATGTACGGAACCAATCCAGCTGGCGGTGGATACCATGCAATCAGCCCGGCCTTAATCTTTGCCCATGAAAAATCCAATATGGCAGTGGGTGGAGGAGGTATTGTCAGCGGCATGTCCCCCAAGGGAGGATTTGATCTTGAGGGTGCAGAGATGATCATTGAGGCAACCAGAAAGTTCAAACAGGTTCCCCCGGGAGGAGTGAAGATTCACCATGATGAGACCGGCTTTATGAAAGAGGTGTTTGATACCGAGGAAGGGGTCCTTGACGCTCTAAGGAACTGCATGGCAGGGATGCCTGGCTATGATCCCTCAGCCTTCAGGGTAGCAGAGCCTGCTGACCCAGTCTATCCAGCAGATGATCTCAGTTGTATTGTCCCCTTCAATCAAAAGAAGACCTACAGCATTGAGCAGGTGCTGGCACGGGTCTTTGATGGAAGCGAACACATGGAATACCGGCCGGACTATGCCCCTGAGGTCTACTGCGGGCTTGCCAAGATAGACGGCTTCCTAGTTGGCGTCATCGCCAATCGACAGGGATTTCTGGGTAAGGGCTATCCCTCCTATGCAGAGAATCAATATCTGGGTATCGGTGGTAAGTTCTACCGGGAAGGGCTCATCAAGATGAATGAGATGGTCATGTTCTGCGGCAGGGACAGGATCCCCATGATCTGGTTTCAGGATACCTCTGGCATTGACGTGGGGGATATCGCTGAGAAGGCAGAGCTTCTCGGGCTCGGCCAGGCACTGATTTACTCTATTGAGAGCTCGGAGCTCCCAATGATGACGATTGTGTTGAGAAAGGGGACAGCCGCAGCCCACTATATCATGGGAGGGCCCCAGGCAAACAGGAACAATGCCTTTACCCTGGGGGTGCCCACTACCGAAATCTACGTCATGCATGGAGAGACTGCTGCTGTTGCTGCCTTTGCACGGAGGTTGGTAAAGGAGCAGGATGCAGGAAACCCCCTTGAGCCGGTGATTGATAAGATGAATGCCCTTGCGCAACAGTACTATGATCAGTCGAGGCCCATATATTGCGCCAAGACTGGTCTGGTGGATGAGATCGTCCCCATGACACAGCTCAGGGAATATTCTGTTGCCTTTGCAAGAAGCTGCTATCAAAACCCGGTGAGTGTCTGCCCCCATCATCAGATGCTGCTTCCCCGCTCTATCAGGGGATAGGAAGGAGGAATACCATGAGTGAATATGATATCTTTAAGGTCAATCAAAGGATGCCTAAAAAGGTTAGGCTAGCCGAGATAGTAATGAGGGATGGGTTTCAGCATGAGGAGGCATGGATCCCTACCGAGGCAAAGATCTACTACCTCCAGGAGCTGGCCTTTGCCGGGGTGAAGAGGCTTGAGGTTACCAATTTGGGAAACCCCCGGATTATGCCCCAGTTCAAGGATGCAGAGGCGGTACTCAAAGGGATCCGGGATGGTATCTTTGAAGAGCGCCTTGCCAAACGAAACATAAACAAAGACGACATTGAATGGACAGCTGTCACGATCAGGGAATCAGCGGTGGACCAGGCCATTGAACTGAAAGAAAAGGGATATGGCCCTGACCGGGTCTTGATGATGGTCTCAACCGATGAGGAACATCACTTTGCAAACTCTGGCACCACCCTGCCAACATACTGGAAGGAGGCAGAGCGGTGTATCAAGAAATGCAAGGATGCAGGAATTAAGATGTGTGGAACCGTAAGCACCATCTGGGGCAGCCCCATATCTGGTCCGACAAAATTAGAGGATGCAGTAGAGTTTACCAAGCGGTGGCTCTCTATCGGTGCTGATGATATTGAGCATGCCGACCATGACGGCTCTGCTCCACCTGATCAGGCATACCGGTACTTCTCCATGCTCTTGGATGAAATCCCCAACCCTGATTTGCATGTGGCCCACTTTCATGTGAGCAGGGGCTGGGGCCTGGCAAATGTCCTGGCTGCCCTTCAGGCAGGCATTGAGATCTTGGAGGGGTGCCTGGGAGGTATTGGGGGACAGCCGGCCAATTTCCTGGAGAGAACCCCCGTGCCTGGTACCGGTGCCTATTACTATAAAGATCCTAATGTAGTAGGGTTAGTCACGTTTGAGGATATGTGTGTCATGTTAGATGAGATGGGTATCGATATCGGAGGTATCAATATCGACAGGATCTTAGAGCTCGGTACCTTGATGGAAAAGACCATTGGCAGGAGACTGCGATCGGAGTCCATCCTCAATGGCAGGATTCCCAAGGAGCCCAGAGAAGAGTTCAAGAGGCCCAAGCTTCATTCTGACAAAAAGAAATTGGGCGAGAAACCCGGCCAGATCATACCTGATGGGTGGCCGGAGAGGGCAGAAGTTCCGAAGGAAAGATTGGTCAGAAAATAAAGCCCACTTATGAGGCGGCTATCCCCAGCTCCTCCTCCTTTTTGGCAATGGCAAGCCGTGTCTTTACCACGGTGTCAGGGATGAGGCTGATGGAGTCAATCCCGCACTCTACCAGGAAGGTGGCAAACTCAGGAAAATCACTGGGTGCCTGACCGCAGATGCCGATCTTCCGTCCCCTCCGGCGGGCAACCTGGATCACCTCCCTGACCATGTCCTTGACCGCCTCATTTCTCTCATCAAAGATGTGGGATACCAGGTCACTGTCCCGGTCGAGGCCCAGGGTAAGCTGGGTGAGGTCGTTGGAGCCGATGGAGAATCCATCGAAGATATCGGCGAATCGATCGGCCACAATGACATTGCTGGGGATCTCACACATCACGTAGACCTCGAGGCCACGCTCTCCCTGGATGAGGCCAAATTCGGCCATGACCTCGATGACCTTCTTGCCTTCCTCGGGGGTCCTGCAGAAGGGGACCATGACCTTGATGTTGGTGAGCCCCATCTCATCTCTGGCCTTGAGCAGTGCCTTGCACTCAAGGCCAAATGCCTCCTTGAATTTCTCATCGTAGTACCTCGAGGCCCCCCTCCAGCCGATCATGGGGTTGCTCTCAACCGGCTCGTAGAGGTGCCCGCCGATGAGGTTGGCGTACTCATTGGTCTTGAAATCAGAGAGCCTTACAATAACATCATTGGGAAAGAAGGCCGCCCCAATTTTGCCGATACCCATGGCAAGCTTGTTGATAAAGAACTCCTCCTTGCTGCCCTCGTGGGCCACGGTCATCTCATCGATCTTGCTGACAATGTCTCGTGTCGCTGGGTCATCTTGTTGCCTGAGCTCCTCGTAGTGGATGAGGGCAAGGGGGTGGATGCCGATGTGGGAGTTGATGATGAACTCCTCCCTGGCAAGGCCAACGCCATCATTGGGGATTCTGGCATCCTTGAAGGCATTCTCGGGGATCCCCACATTCATCATGATCTTGGTTTTGGTCTGGGGTATGCTCTCAAGGTCGAGCCGGTCAATATCGAAGTTAAGCAAACCCTCATAGATAGAGCCGATCTCCCCCTGGGCACAGGAAACCGTCACCGGCATCCCAGAGGTGAGGGTCTCAGTTGCATGCTCGGTTCCGATGATACAGGGGATGCCGAGCTCCCGGGAGATGATGGCGGCGTGGCAGGTGCGGCCTCCCTTGTTGGTGACGATGGCAGCGGCTATCTTCATGATGGGCTCCCAGTCAGGATCGGTCATGGTGGTAATGAGCACCTCACCCTCCTTGAACTCACCAATGTGGGCGCTGTCCTTTATGATATGGGCAGTGCCCTGGCCGATCTTGCTTCCTACTGCCTGGCCGGTAAGCAGGGGGGTGGCGCTCTCTTTGAGCACATAGGTTTCAATGGTTCCCTCTTTTTGCTGGGAGTGCACTGTCTCTGGTCGTGCCTGAACGATAAAGAGCTCCCCACTGTCTCCATCCTTGGCCCATTCGATATCCATGGGCTTGAAAAAGCCAGCCTCCTGAGAGTAGTGATCCTCTATGATACAGGTCCATCTGGCAAGGGTAAGGATCTCATCATCGGTGAGGGTGAAGCTCTGTCTCTCCTTTAAGGTGGTTTCAACATCCTTGGTGGGCTGCTCAGGGTCATCGGTGTAGATCATCTTCATGTGTTTTCCACCCAGTCTCTTCTCTACAATGGGCCTCTTTCCCTCTTTCAGTGTTGGTTTAAATACATAGTAGTCATCGGGGTTGACCGCACCCTTGACCACGTTTTCCCCCAGCCCATAGGAGGCGGTGATAAAGACCGCATCTTGAAAGCCTGTCTCTGTATCAATGGAAAATATTACCCCGGCAGAGGCCTTATCACTTCTGATCATCTTCTGGACAGCAATGGAAAGGTAGACATCAAACTGGCCAAAGCCCTTATCGTGGCGGTAGGAGATGGCCCGGTTGGTAAACAGGGATGCAAAGCAGCGCTTGCAGGCATCAATGAGGGGGTCCTCTCCCCTGATATTGAGGAAGGTCTCCTGCTGGCCTGCAAAGGATGCATCGGGAAGGTCCTCTGCTGTTGCAGATGATCGTACCGCTACATCAATCCCCTTTCCATAGCGCTCCTCCATCTTCTGGTAGCCATCGACGATGGCCTCGGTGAGGGGAGGGGGGAACTCGGTGTTTCTGATGATGGCCCTTACCTTCTCTCCTCTTTCCTGTAAGTTTTTCATATCGTGGGTGTTGAGCCCATCCAGGGCATCCCGTATGGCCTCCTCGATGTGGGCCTCTCTGATGAGATACCGGTAGGCAGAGGCGGTGATGGCAAATCCGCCCGGGATATTGACCCCCTGAGAGGTGAGTTTCTGGTACATCTCACCGAGGGATGCGTTCTTGCCTCCCACCAGGGGCACATCGCCGATGCCGATCTCATCAAACCACAGGATAAGCCTCTGTTCTCTGTCCAATTCCATAGTTGTCTCCTTTCGTTACGGGGCTGTTGTGTGCGTTGTTGATAATTGACTCTCTCGTATATCATCAAAAATCAAGCCTTGTCAATTGGCAAAAAAAAGTTTACCCACCCAGAAAAAAAACCCGGCCATGTATGATGGCAGTTGGAAAGAACCAAACCCAAAATTTCCCTTTACCCCATTTATGAAAAAATATATACAAGGGTTGACAGGCCTCAAAATGGGAGAAAGCGGAAAAGGAGACAAGCTTAGAGTGGAGGAATGATGATGGAAAAGGTCGGAGTTATTGGCGTTGGACAGAGCAGTTTTGTTAGAGGATATCCAGGCTCAATCAGGGAACTTGCCTTTGAAGGGTTTAAAGAGGCCATGGAGGATGCCAGAATACAAACGAAGGATATTGGCGCCTCTATAATCGCCTCCGCCCCTGAGTACGATAAGCAAAGATCTCCTGCCGGGGTGATTGCCGAGTATCTTGGCCTCGTTCCTCAGCCTACATTCTATATAGAATCTATCTGCTCTTCAAGCAGCATGGCCTTAAGGGTAGCCTATTCAATGATTAAAGCAGGCTTACATGATGTTATTGCTATTGTAGGCTTTCAGAAGATGTCAGAAATCTCATCCGGCGAATCCCAAGAGAGGATGGGAAGAGGGGCTGATATTCAGTGGGAATCCCCCTTTGGCACCATGATGCCAGCCTATTATGCCATGTATGCCAATGCCCATATGGCGGAATATGGCACAGGAGAGGAAGATCTGGCTAAAATAAGGGTTAAGGCGGCCACGTATGGTCAGATAAATGAGAAGGCTGTCTATAGAAAACCCGTAACCCTGGAGATGTTCGCTGATCCCGAAAGTACTATGTCTGCCACGGTGGCTAAACCTCTACGGGTTGGAGATTGCTGTGCCAACGCAGACGGTAGTTCCTGTATCATTGTAGCAAGCGAGGAAAAGGCCAAGGCTCTGTGTGATAAGCCTGTTTGGATACTGGGCCTCGGTGCAGCCTCTGAGACCGTTAATATGGCCGGCAGGGACCTTTTGACTGGCTTGAAGGTAGCTATTGAGGCAGGAAAACAGGCATATACCATGGCAGGAGTTACCCCGAAGGATATCGATGTGGCAGAGGTGCATGACTGTTTTACCATTGCAGAGATGATGGCATACGAAAACTTGGGGTTTGCTAAGCCGGGTGAAGGAAAGGATCTGATTGGATCCAAGGAGACTTATAAGGAGGGAAGTATCCCTGTCAATGTAGATGGCGGTCTTCTCTCTAAAGGACATCCCATTGGGGCGACGGGGGGTTCGCAGATCAGGACCATAGTGCTTCAACTCAGGGGGGAGGCTGGAGGAATGCAGGTTAAAGATCCGGAGATTGGTCTTGTCCACAATATCGGTGGTGTCGGCCTCTATGGAAATGTAACCATACTGGGGAGGTGAAGGGATGGCTAAAAAAGAAGTGGATGATCGATTCAAGAGATTCGGTACCGTAAGCTTTACAGCTATCACCAAGGCCAATGATTTTATTAGCTATCTTGAGAAGGGCAAGGTAATGGGCACCAGATGTAAGGAGTGTGGGGCCATTTACTTTCCTCCCAGATCGGATTGCTCCAAGTGTTTACAGAGTAATATGGAATGGTTTGAGGTTTCCGGTACCGGAAGGCTGCTAAGCTTTAGTGAGTTGAAGTATGGGCCAGTGGGGTTTGAGGAGGATCTTCCTTACACCATTGCCCTCCTCGATTATGGTGACTACAAGGTCTTTGGTAGAATATCGAAGGATCTACCCTATGGAGATCTAAATGTGGGAATGGAGCTAAGCACCGAGCCCACTACCCTGCCAAATGGTCAGCTCAGTTACGTTTTCAAAAGGCCTTGAGGAGACCCGTAATATCTAGCGAAGCTTTGCCTCGAAGCGACGAGGTGTGAAGACCATAATCACTTCTGGGGAAACTCGTCAATTTCTGTGACATTCGGTTACCTGCCCGCCATCGCTCTCGCCCGTCCGCCACCTGCCCG
>Ga0209636_10001517_pt1 | contig 23540 bp, 24 predicted proteins | sample DeeMarSWOR152_54_FD_187464 | JGI IMG/M metagenome (GOLD analysis project Ga0209636, IMG submission 187464) | Marine sediment microbial communities from White Oak River estuary, North Carolina - WOR-1-52-54 (SPAdes) (version 2) | ecosystem: Environmental > Aquatic > Marine > Intertidal zone >...
CCATAATCATTTACCTCCGTTAACCAAAACTTATCCCTATCCGCCTGCTAACTTTCCGAGTAGTGCGGCAACACCATAAATAATTGCCTCAGGCTTTGGTGGACAACCCGGGATCCAAGCATTCACGGGGATCACACCATCTAATCCCCCCATCACGTTATAGCATTCCCGGAAGACACCACCTGACATTGTGCAGGCACCGATTCCAACGACAAATTTGGGATCTGGAGTCTGATTGTAAATACGTAGAAACCGTTTTGCAACCTGTTTTGTAATCGGCCCACTAACCAAGAGTACATCAGCATGGCGTGGGCTGCCTTTCAACAGGACACCAAACCGTTCAAGGTCGTAACGAGGTGTTAATGCATCAAGGATTTCGATATCGCATCCATTGCATCCCCCTGAGTTCAGGTGGAGTATCCATGGGGATTTAATGCGAGCCCATGTGACAAGACGATCAACGACACCCATTTTGTTAATCTCCTATTTACGTAAGATTAGAATTGCTACAAAGGCGACGGCCAGATAGATGAGGGGAACCCATCCGAAAATGCCCATCGAGGTTGCCAGTATAAAGGCTATGATATCAAAAATCGTAAAATACACAGCATAGCGAAGAAGGTGTGAATGGAATTGGGTCTTCACGCCTGGGATATCTTCACCACATGCATAGGTTGTTTCCTTTTCTTTGTTCGGATTACTCGGGGCGATTCGTTTGCCAATCCAATACAGTAGTAGAACAATAAGAAGAATCACGCCAAAGGCGGCAAGGAACCACCCAAATCCTTGGATGTTTTCTAACCAAGTAAATTGCATTCTCCGGGTTCACCACGGGGTTTGGCTCGTTAGCAGTCAAAGGGTTTGGCTTTGTATAAAAGGCTTGCTCCCACTAGAATTTTTTCTTTAGGGGCAATTCACCTTGCGAACCTGCTATTGTCTTTGATGAAGCGTTAATCAGATATTTCAATCCGAACCTTTTCTGTGCCCTTGGTTTTTGGTGCACGAAGTGCGGAGACGACAGCGAGCACAACCTTTTGGAGCAAACCATCTACGTAATCGTTTATTACTATTTCACGATCAAAAACAATGAGTGTAGTTTTCCTATCATCATTGGTCATTTTTTTTCACCTATAGGTATGGAGGGGGCTGTAAGAAGCCATTTGTCAATAGCTTCGAGGAGGAAGGGCAATTCATCAGGAATATTGATGACCGATTGGATCTCTGGGTTCAGCGTGCATTGACCAAGAATAGGGCTTGCTGTTTCGGCTTGAAACTCAGAGATTTCTTCTATTGTTCGGATGCAGATGATTTTTGCAATTTGCTGGTTTTGTTGTGTCCAAGTGCGAAAGCCTTCGACAACGATGACATCAACAGGGACTGCCTTTACACCCAATTCTAAAAGTGCCCATAAATCTTTGACTGGTTCGCTAAGAAGTAGTGTGGTTGAGGTTTCACTGTGGAGAAATGTTGCTGTTGCACCTGCTTCCAAATGCCGATATGAGTCTGTTCCTGGGCTATCAATTGAGAAGGTAGGTTCTCCAACATGTTTCGCACTAAGAACACAACGGTTCAGACTATTAAGATGCTTAATAATGCCTGTAGCCACTGTCGTTTTCCCTGAGTCTTTAAACCCAAATACCGAGATGATGGGGGGTAGCGAAACGGTTAGCAATCCTCCTTGAAGAATACTTCCTATCTGGAGTTGGGGCGCTTTCACCGTATTTAATTTATTTGCCAAGAAGTCCCCATTTTTCAAGGCGGAGAAGAATCGCCCAATAGTTATCAGCACCTCTCCCACAGACTGAAAAACGCCGATGACTTTTTTATTGTTCCATGACCCGGATGCTGCTGACACGAAAAATCCGCATAGCTCCTACGCCGGAACAAGCCCATGTCTTGTGGGCGTTATCCGAAAAATGTCGCCTTCTCTACAACTTTGCCCTTGCCGAAAGACGCCAACGGTGGGCAACCAATCGTACGAAACCGAAGACCGAGCGCATCTACATCACGTACATACAACAACAAAATTTCCTGCCTGTTCTCAAAGTAAAATATCCCGAATATGCCTGGGTCTATTCAAAGGTCCTGCAAATGGTGTTACGACGTCTCGATGCCGATTACAAGTCGTTCTTCGCCTGCTGGCATCGCGGCGATATCCAAGCCCGACCTCCCCGCTGTAAGGGCAAACACTACTTTACTACATTGTGCTATAATCAATCCGGATTTGTATTTGATGTTGATCACCAGAAGATTCGTTTCGCCCACCGTCATCCTTCGGGAGTTGAACTTGAGTTTGCGTTATCTTAGTTACCACCTCTAAGCGGTAGAATCAAGCAGGTGGAAATCTTTCAAGATCAACGACGTCGATGGTTTGTCGCCATCACCTGCGAGGTGCCAGTTCCCCCATATGTAGACAATGGACGGTATCAAGCCATTGACTTGGGGGTGATCAATTTGGTCACGGCAGTGAACCCACAGGGAAAGTTCGTCCAAATTCGCAATCGTCGTCCGGACCTGTACTGGAAAGACAAACTTCGAGAAGTACAATCGCGACGCGATCATTGTCGAGAATCTAGTAATCGATGGTGGTTCTATCAGCGAAAATTGCTGAAGATGCGACGGAAACTGGCTAACCAGTTACGGGATTTTCAACATAAAATTTCCAAGTCAGTGGTTATGAATACTCGGGCTAACACGATCATCGTTGGGAATCTCGTGGTGAAACAGATGGCGCGGAAAAAACAAGTGTCGGGGTGTCGGCGACAGGATGCAGCAACTCGAACACTACATCATTCTATCCAGAACACCGACTTCTTGGGGCGATTCGTCCAATTCTTGACCTACAAAGCCAAGAAAGTAGGTAAAAGAGTGATAAGAATTGACGAGACGCAGGCAACCAAGAGATGCTGTGTATGTGGCACGGTTCGAGATCGTCAGTTATCGGAACGTCTTATTCAATGCGATTGTGGAACCCCCTTTAATCGAGATCAGAATGCCGCAGTAAACCTTATGGTGCGGTTCCTATTGCAGCAACCCCCAGTAAACGGGGAGCCATTACAAGCTTTCTTGCATGGCTTACATCGACACACAGCCCTCCCCCATGTTCCCCGGGTAGAGGACTCGATGGAAACCACTGCATGAAAGCAGGGGTAGTTCACCTTTTCAAAATACTTTGTGAAAAGTGTCAAGTTGCTCAATGTGATGAAAAAAAGTCAAACTTGTAGCTACACTTTTAAGCAGAAGCAAGAAAAAGGCGGGTCTAAGTACTCCAGTTACCGTAATGGAGATTCCAACGATGTCGTTATCTCGAACTGTGGTCGTTGGGCTACTGGCAATAATAGCCGTAGCCATCGTATTGTCTTTGTTTATGCTGTTAGGTCCACCATTTTCCGTGTATTCTTTATATGGGCTGCTTATTCTTGTGGTGGTATTTGCCATTCTAGCAATGGAAGATAAAGATCTCTTACATTCTGCTCTCTATTTGGCAGGATCCGCTATTGCGCTTGGATTAATTTACTTGGCGCTTTTTGCCCCGTGGGTGGCCTTTTTCCAGCTCGCAGTTTATGCGGGGGCAGTTACGATTCTGTTAGTGGCTGCTGTTTCGTTATCGACACGTCGTGGTACTGGTGAAATCGAAGAGGAGGACGTGACATGAGAATCAAAGCAGTAGGTTTTATCCTAACATTGTTGTTTGGACTTCTCTTTGCATATCTGATTGTAATGGGAATGGCTGGAGTAGTGTTGATTCCTCAGGATCCTATTCCACTGACTCGATTTGTTTCACCGGATGACGTTTATGATATGATCCATGCACTCGGTGAAATGTTATGGCATTATCGGGGCATCGATATGGTTCTACAAGGCGTGTTTCTGTTTGTCGCCGCTCTGGCGGCCTCAATCTTTTTCCACGTGGCTGAACCAAAGTCAACAGAAGCAATGGAGGAGGAGTAATTCAAAATGTCATATCTTGAATTGTTAGGCGTCCCCATCTATGTATTCCTCATCGTCGCAGTCTTCCTGTATGCTATTGGAATTTATGGAATGGCGACGAAGCGAAATATGATCAGGTTCCTTATTGCCCTAGAATTACTTCTTGACGGAGCTCACTTGAACTTCATCACCTTTGCCGTTGCCTGGCAGGGCTTTTACATTGACCTACTAGCTCAAGCAATCGTCATCGTCAGTATCTGTATCGGTGGTGGCGTCATTGCCATTGCGCTAGCCTTCATCATTCGAGCATACAATAAATTCGGAACCCTCGACATCCGAAAACTGAACAAACTACGTCATTAACTCTGAGGTGAAAAAGAAAAATGTCAAACTCACAGAATAGGGTCGTCGGGTTAATCATTGTCATAATTGCAGCCATAATCTTGATTGCTGCAGTGATCTTTGGTCAAATGTTCTATCCCTACAATGCATGGCTTTGCTGGGGATTCCCCATTCTTGGAGCCGTCCTTGCTCCACTTCTAGCGAAATTCCATCCAAAAGCCCGAGACTACAGCGCCATCCTCTTTGGCTACCTCGGCATGCTCATGGCTTTCTCAATGATCTCTGCCATCTTTTCCGGAGTGGCTTGGGATGGCACACAATGGCTAGAAGTTACTTCACCTTGGATCTCGGTTCCTGGTTTGATCACTATTGATTGGGGGATGCTCATTGACCCCCTGTCTGTCTTCATGGCATGTGTCGCCACTGGCGTCGGCTTCCTAATCCTCGCCTATAGCCTAGGTTACATGAAGGGTGATTCTTCCCTCTCGCGCTATTGGTTCTTCATGCAATTCTTCATCGGTGGAATGGTCATCCTGGTCATGGCCAACAACCTCCTCCTCACGTTCATTGGCTGGGAAATCGTTGGCCTATGCTCTTACGCACTCATTGGTTTCTGGTACAATCGATCCAATATGGTTCATGATGACCAGCTTGGGGATGTAACTGAAGGCGAGCTCAATTCACACAGCGGTATGAAAGCCTTCATCGTCACCCGCGTCGGTGATGTCGGACTCCTCATCTCCATTATCTTCATTTTCTTCTTCACTGTCTCCGCAGGAAATCCAACCCTCAACTATCAAGCACTCCTCACGGACTATGCATGGCTTGGCCAAATGGCTATTGTACTGAATGGTGTTCTGTTGTTAACGGTATTTCTCCTCTTCTTCCTTGGTCCCATTGGTAAAAGTGCCCAATTCCCACTCCAGTTCTGGCTTCCAGAAGCTATGGCTGGGCCCACTACTGTATCTGCACTTATCCACGCTGCCGCCATGGTCAAAGCCGGTGTATACTTGGTTGCCCGAATGTCACCCATTCTAGTCCAAGGATACTTCGCTCTCAGTACTATTATGATTCCCGCACTCTACGCCATTGCCCAAAATGCCCTCCTAAACTTCTTCCTCATCATCGCTATCATCGGCACCTTTACTGCCTTCATGGCTGCAACAATGGCGTTAGTGGCAAACGAACTCAAGAAGGTCCTCGCCTTTAGCACAATAAGCCAACTAGGCTACATGTTCATGGCCCTTGGCATCTTCGCCTTCACCGCTGATGGTGTTTATGGCTACACCGCTGCTGCCTTCCACTTAGCGGCTCACGCCATCTTCAAAGCCCTGCTCTTCCTTTCTGCTGGTGCTGTGCTCCATGCGGTTCATAGCAAATACCTAGCTGATATGGGAGGCATCCGAAAGGCTATGCCCATCACCTTCGCCGTGATGCTCATAGGCGCGCTAGCCCTCAGTGGAGTCCCGCCATTCGGTGGCTTCTGGAGTAAAGAAGCCATCTTCTCCTCAGCATGGCACTTATGGGGAACCGGAAGTTTATGGGGCATGATCTTTCTCCTCTTCGGTGCCCTTACTGCCGCCTTTACAATCTTCTACAGCTTCCGATTGATTGGTTTAACTTTCCTTGGTAATCCCAGTAAAAACGTCAAGGACCTCGAAGCGGCGGGAACGCCTGTGCATGAAGCGCCCGGAATCATGTGGGTCCCACTGGCAATCCTAGCCATAGCAACCCTCATCATCGGTTTCACTGAGCCGTTCCTTCAAAACTTCTTCTATCAGTTCTGGGATGTACAGTACAGTCTCATTCCCCACGCTCCACACCTTGCTCCCCTTCTGGAGATGTATCTTGAATTCTTCATTCATGTCTTTACCTCACCCACCTTCCTAATCACAATTGGTGCTTTACTTCTTGGTGGTATTCCAGGCTACATCTTCTACATTCGAGGAAGCCGGAGCACAGACTTTGCTGGTCGAGGATTTGCGCGACGAATCTACAACTTCCTCTACAACCGCTGGTACTGGAACGGAGCCATGTACCTGATCTTCGTTGACGGTGGGCTCCGAGTAGCACGTGGCATGTACAAATACATCGAAACCAAGGGCATTGACAAATTTAATTATGTCGTGGCTGACTCTGCTATGGGGGCAAGCCGCGGCTGGCGTCGACTACAAACTGGCGTGCACAGCTGGAACATGATTCTATTGCTCATAGGCGCGCTCGCTTTTCTCCTCCTCCTACTGCTCTTTCAATTCTATGGAGGTTTACTAATACCACTCCCCTTTCCATGAGGTGACACAAAGATGGCTCTGTTTAACTATCTCACATTCACCGTTTTACTCATGCTGATTGGCGCTCCCATTGCTTGGATTATCGGTCGAAGAAATGGTCGATACGCTGGAATCTTTGCACTGCTGATTATGTTGACATGCCTTGTCACCTTTGGCTTAGCCTGGTGGGAATTTGTGGTCGCTGGTGATTATACGGAAGCTTTCTTCTGGGGACCATTCCTCTTTGGCTGGCTTCTCGATGGCTTGAGTGCTACGGTCGGTGGAATCGTGTTAGTACTCACCACTGCAGCAACCTGTTTCTCACTCGCCTATATGTCCAAAGAACATGGGAAAAACCGATACTACGCCCTCTTACTGATGTATAATGCTGGAATTCTCGGTGTCGTCTTGGCTACGAACCTCTTCCAGTTCTACATTTTCTGGGAACTCATGCTTATTCCCAGCTATTTCCTGATTGCCGAATGGGGCACCAAACCCAAATCCACGGGAATCGCCCTGAAATATTTCATCTTCACCCACATCGGTGCTGTCCTCATTATCGTTGGTATTGCAGGCATGTGGGCCCTTTCCAGTGTACCAACTCTGAATATGTACGGTTTCACTGGTACAACACCCGTCATCAATCTCTCATGGGCATTCCCACAAGCCAATCTCGCCCAGATCTTTGCCTTTGAACTTATGAAAATTCTAGTTATCCTCTTTACCATCGGGTTTGCAGTGAAAATGGCAATCTTCCCACTACACACCTGGCTTCCCGACGCCCACGCTGAAGCCCCTACACCCATCAGCGTCATCTTATCCGGAGTCATGATTGAAACTGCAGCCTATGCCATGATACGGATCCTCATGACATTTCTACTCCCTGCGTACAGTATCTTCGTATACATCCTCATGGGCTTTGGCCTTGTCACCATGATTTATGGTGGTCTCATGGCGCTCGCTCAAAAGGATACCAAACGTCTCTTCGCCTATTCCTCGGTTTCACAAATGGGATACATCTTCCTGGGTCTCGGAACTGCAATCCTTCTAGGGGTTGTGGGTGCCACCTTCCATATCTTTACCCACGCCCTAGGCAAAGGCCTCTTGTTTATGGTCGCTGGTGTGTTGATCCTCCAGATTGGTCATGAGCGTGGTCGTGATATCAACGTCATGGGTGGCTTGGCTCGAAAGATGCCTTGGACGGCTACTATTGCCCTTATCGCAGGTCTCAGCATTGCTGGTACTCCACCGCTCGCTGGGTTCCTCTCAGAATTCATTATCTTCGGTGGTGCTGCGCTTGCCTCCACCTTCTACATATTGATATTTGCCGTTGCATCAACAGCCCTGACCGCCAGCTACATCTTATGGTTCGTCAAACGCGTATTCTTTGGCGCCACACCGAATGATCTGGAAAACGTCACGGACAGTCCCTTGACGATGCGCATCCCCATGATATTCCTGGCCTTATTCATCATCATCCTTGGAATCTGGCCATGGATCGTACTCAATCCACTATTCGGAGCGATAACCTGGATCCCCTAATGGAGGTTAAAAAAGATGGCTATAGGAATTGAACAATGGATTCTGCTCATCCCGTTATGGCTTCCATTTATTGGAGCCCTCATCATTGGTCTTATTGGAACGAGAATCAAAGAACGAGGGAAAGCAGCTCTTGGCGGACTTTCCGCATTCTTCTTTTTCGTTGCATTAGTGTTCCTTATACTCCTCTGGTACCAGGTCCTCGGTGGTGGGCCAATCACCATCTGGTATTGGCCTCAAGGCGCATTCGACGCAACTACTGGTGCTACCTTCTTCTACATCGATTTCCTCACCGTTTACATGGCTGTCGTCTTCGCGTTTCTCGGATTCTTCGTCTCAATCTATTCTATCAAATACATGGAACATGACACTCGACTCTCACTTTTCTATGCCCTCCTCCTCACACTCGTGGGTGGTATGATTGGTGTCGTCATGGCTGGCGACTTCTTCACGCTCTTCATCCTCTGGGAGGTTATGTCAATAAGCAGTTATGTCCTAGTCGCCTTCCGCAAAGATGAGGCTGAACCCCTAGAAGCAGGAATCAAGTACTTACTTTTGAGTGCTGTCGGATCTACCCTGATTCTCTTCACTATGTCCATTCTCTATGGCATAACTGGCACAATCAACCTCTACGCGATTGGTCCTGCTATTGAGGCTTTATTCTCTCCACTTCCTGCCACAACTTCACCCCTTTACGGTCTGGTTCTTTTCACAATGGTAGGATTAATCGTCGGCTTCGGTGTAAAAGCGGCGATTGCTCCCCTCTCCACTTGGTTACCTGATGCCCACCCCGCTGCTCCCAGCGGAATTAGTGCCATGCTGAGCGGTGTCGTAATTATGACAGGGAGCTATGCTATCCTTCGATTGTTCTTGAACTTTTATGGGAATGCACTCCTAACAACTACTCTTACTTACATCTTTACGTACTATGGAATGATTCTGAGCTGGTTTGCGATTTTCACCCTGATATTTGGCAACCTCATGGCTTTAACTCAGAAGGACATAAAACGTCTTCTTGCATACTCGACCATCGTAAATGTCGGGTACATCATCTTTGGATACACCATTGCCATGATGCCACTAAGTTACTGGATCCCTGCAACAGAAACTCCATTCGCCGTTGAATATGCTCTGACAGGAAGCCTCTTCCATATCACAAGTCACATGCTCGCGAAGGGGGCTCTCTTCTTGATTTCAGGCATCTTCATCCATCAGCTTCATACCAGAGATCTCGATCTACTTCGCGGTGCAGGTCGGCGCATGCCAATCACTATGTTCTGTTTCACTATTGCGGCCCTGTCCCTTGCAGGTGTACCACCTCTCATTGGGTTCTACAGCAAATTCTACATCATTTGGGGCTCAATCATCGGCGGAGCTTACCTTTCGACAATAATCTTGGTTCTCATGAGCGCCTTCAGCGTTGTCTATTACTTACGCATGATTCAAATTCTCGTCTTTTCTGAACCCAGCCCAGAGGCTGCCGCTGCCAAAGACCCCCATCCCCTCATGCTCTTCGTCATTGTCGTCATGACACTGTTCATCATTGGCATTGGAATCTTCCCCACCTTCTTCCTCGACGTAGCAAGGCTAGCGGCTGAAAGTGCACTGACAATGCCAATAATCTAAGCTCTTCGATGCGCTCGCTGAATTGGTTGAGCGCTCATTCTTTTCATTTCAATCAGCGTAAGCTCCCTTTCTCCACCATTGAGTACTGGTTTTCGTATCTGCGATTTCAAATCCAATCCTTTGGAGCGCTGTGCGAATAGCATCCGCCTGTTGATATTCCTGATTCTGGCGGAGACGATCTCGTTCCTGAAGAAGCAATTCCACAAGTTGACCGATGACAGAATTTGTTTTGGGTTCTACTTCGCGGGTGTATTGGTCGCCAAATAGAATGGTCCCCATTTCCTGAAAGAAGATAAGTAATTTATCCACCGTATCATTACTGATGAGTTGAGACGCTTCTAGTTTCTGATTGACATGTTTGACAAACTGAAAGAGTTGGTTGATTGCTCGACCAGTATTGAAGTCATCAAGGAGCGCTGTTTCCATTGTGCTTCTTGCTTTCTCTAGCTCTGCCAATAACTCATCATCGCTTGTTGAAGACTTTTTTTGTTCGCTTTTGAATGTGTGAAGTCGAGTGAGGACATATCGAAGGCTATCCAATTGCGAATTTGTACGTTGAAGATCTTCCTCTTTGAAGGTGAGCGATTTCCGATAATGGGTTGAGAGGAGGAATAAACGGAGAGTTGCTGCACCATATTGTTTCACGGCATCACGAACTGTCAAGATATTCCCAACGGACTTTGACATTTTTTCGCCTGCAAATTGTAGGTGTCGAACATGCATCCAGTAGCGAACGTAGGGTTTTCCGCTGGCAGCTTCACTTTGGGCTATAGAATTTTCATGATGGGGGAAAAGATTATCTTCACCGCCCCCTGAAATGTCAATAGTTTCACCCAGGTATTTTTTGGACATTGCACTGCATTCAATGTGCCATCCAGGTCGACCAGGTCCCCAGGGGCTGTGCCAGAAGGGTTCATCCGGTTTGGCCCGTTTCCAAAGGACAAAATCGCCAACGGATTCTTTGTCGTATTCATCTTGGTCGATTCGACCACCCGCCCCAACCTTCAATTGCTTCGGGTTGATTCCTGCAAGTCGCCCATAGTTAGGAAAGGCACTTATCCTGAAATAGATGCCATCCTCGGCTTCGTAGGCGTATCCTTTCTCCAACAATTGTTGAACCAATTCAATCATTTCTTGGATGTATTGCGTTGCCACCGTATACGTGTACGGATCTGCGATGCCAAGGAGACGCCGATCATGATAATAGTCTCGAGTATGACGAGTTACGAGTTGTTGAAAGGCTTCGCCACTGGCACGAACCCGTTTCAGGATGTTATCATCAACACTGATATCAGTTACATTGGAGATATGGACAACCTCATAGTGCAGGTATCTGAGGATTCGCTCAACTACATCCCAGAAGATGTAGGTCCGGGCATGACCGATATGCATTAAATAATTCACAGTCAGCCCGCAAGTATACAAACGCACCTTCTCGGGTTCAAGTGATTTGAACAGTTCTTTTCGTTTCGTCAGTGAATTATAGACTTTCAGTTCTTTTTGAGCCTCCACATCACGAGTGTGTTGAAGAGGAGGCATTCGACGTTGTGTGCTTGGTGTCACCGGTACCATCCTCCAGAGTTTTTCAGTGAAAGAGTATCTCTTCTCAAATGGAAAATCCACGGTAAAAGAGGAACCCTGTCAGAAAAGAAGATGGCGTGTGGTGTCACCGAAGGGTTATTCGAAACAAACTAAATACCCCATGGTATTCACCAAACTTGGCTAAGTTACTGTTCCCAAATAAATCTTATGGGCAAAGCACGGGTCAGAACCCGTAATAAGAGTAAGCCTTTTCTACCCACACTGTTACTGGTTTATCTCCATTTGAATAAGTAACTATCTGTGCTAATGGTGGGAAAATTGTCGCCAATGCTTCCAGCGAAAATGAGTAGCTTCACCGCCGTGGTACTAGACACCCAACTAGATGCGGCTCTTCGACATATCGCAAGCACCGAGCTCGCCCATTTCACTGACTTCAAACAAAGTGGAGACAAGTCCATCATAGAATTACAACCCGTTGAAGCCTCCGAGCATTACTACTATCTCGCAAACCTTCTCACCCGCATAAGCACCCTCATTAGCGATAGACAGGTCTATCGCGGCGGAAAAGTGAAGCACCGACTCGAAGTTCCCACTGTTCCCGATGGCACTTATTTTCAATCAATTGAACAATCCCTTAAAACCATCGAAGCCCATTTTGAAGAACTCGATCGAAAACTAGCTGCCGCAGAAACTGCACAAGACTCACACGATAAAAAAGAAAGAAAAGCCGCCAAAAAGACAGCAAAAGCAATAAAAAAAGAAATTGAGACTCTCGCCAAAGAAGAGCGCTTCGACCTCCTTGGCTGGGAAGAAGTTGTCAAACGCGAACATCACCTCGAAGAAACCAAAACCCTCTTCGGTAAAACCAAACGCACCTACCTCCTTTACGGCTGGGTTCCTACAAAAAAAGCCGAAAAATTCGCTACATCCCTCACCAAATTCAACCACGGTGCAATTTCCCTAGAAATCCATAAACACATCGACAAACCAGAAGCTGATCACTATCCTGGTGACACAGGACCTCTAGAAGGGGCCATTGCACCTGAAGAAATCGCCGCACCACCCACGAAGCAGACCAACCCAAAATCTCTCTTCTCATACCAAAGCCTTACCAACGCTTTTGGGCTCCCCAACCACACCGAAATCGACCCCACCTGGTTCATGGCTCTCGGCTTTCCAATTATATTCGGGTTGATGTTCGGAGATGTGGGCCACGGTATTCTTCTTCTCTTCTTTGCAATGCTTGGAATGATTGCTAAACGCCGTAAAGTTGACGCGGGTGAAATGGTCAACTACTTCATCCAAGGCTCTGGACTCATCGCAGTCATCGCAATATTTTCAATATTTTTTGGTGTCTTATATGGCGAATTTTTAGGAATTGACATCACAGGCTTCAACTTTTACGTTGGCACCGAAGCGGTCTACCCCTATCAAATCCTCAAATATTCCCCCTTTGGGCAATTCATGAAAGAGATTCTCGTCCAGCTCTTCGCATTTTTCGATTTCGAAGGTGGTCTCAACTGGTTCCTCAACCCCTTCAGTCCCTATAACGCTTGGATTAACCAATTACCTCACGCTCATCCTACTGCTATCTGGTTTAGTGCTTTTGAAATGCCTGAAATCCTCGACCCCACGATCGCTAGCCCCACCTGGATACTATTCGTCCTTAGCATCATGATAGGATTTATCCACCTGAGCATTTCCATTGGAATCGACGCCATCAACAAACTTCGTCACCGTGATTGGATTCACGCAATCTTTGGTCCTATCATCTGGCTCCTCTTCCTTTGGGGTCTCGCCTACATGATCTTCAACTACGGCATCAACTTCATGAGTTGGCCCATGACTGATATGCTTCTCTTTCTAATTGCCCCTATCCTCGTCATGCTAATCGGCGGTATCATGGCCTTTGGCTTTATGGACGGATTTATGGAAACCATAGAAAAACTCATTGAAAGTATTAGCAACACCATCAGCTACACCCGAATACTCGCTCTTAACATGGCCCACGCCGGCTTTGCCAAAACCTTCCTCTTCATCGCTGGTGTCGCTGCAGCTGAAATCATGACCATATTCGCCCAACTTAGCAGTGGCGAACTCACTATCATTATGCTTATCATAATGATAATCGTGGGTACTATCTTCGTCCTTCTCATGGAAGGTCTCCTCTCATTCATCCATACCCTGCGTCTCCACTGGGTAGAAGCCTACCTGAAATTCTACGCAGGCACAGGACACAAGTATGAACCCTTTGCCTTCCCCGACCGATGGACGACAACATCAACTGCCTCTCCTCCAAAGAAGTGATAGTCCATGCTCCAGCTGATTCCCGTTGAATCATTAGGACAGGTCCTCGCCACATTCGGCGCCCTTCTCGCCGCTGGCCTCGGCGCTACAGGTGCAGCCATCGGCATTGGATTCAGTGGAAGCGCCATGATCGGTACTATCGCTGAACGCCCTGAAACCTTTAGTAAAAGCATGATTGCTGTCGTCTTGGCAGAGGCCCTTGGAATTTACGGGTTATTAGCTTCATTCATGATCCTTATGCAACTCCCCAGCATCACCGAACCCGCTCAAGGCCTCATTGCCTTCGGTGCCGGCCTCGCTATCGGTGTCGCTGCAATAGGAGCGGGGATTGGTATTGCATATGCGGGAAGTAGCATGTGCACCAGCATCGCTGAAGCCCCTGAAACCTTCAGCAAAAGTCTCGTCAGCGTCGTTCTCGCTGAGGCTCTTGGCATATACGGTTTACTTGCCAGCTTCATGCTTCTCATGAATATCGAGAGCGCTACAAACATCGCATCCGGTTATATCGCCATAGCTGCTGGACTCGCCATCGGCCTTGCTGCGATTGGAGCAGGGATTGGTATTGCTAAAGCTGGTTCTGCATTAAGTAAAGCTCTCGTTCGTGCGCCTGAAACTTTCAGTAAAGGGCTCGTGAGCGTCGTTCTCGCTGAAGCCCTAGGCATCTACGGCCTTCTCGCCAGTTTCATGCTGCTTATGGAAATCGAAACCGTCACTACGCTCACAGCTGGCTGGGTCGCCATTGCAGCTGGTCTCGCAATCGGATTAGCCGCACTCGGTGCGGGGATCGGTATTGCCTCAGGGGGAGCTGCTTTATCTGAGTCGCTCGTCGAACGACCCGAGGTCTTCAGCAAAGGTTTGGTCTCTGTGGTGCTGGCTGAAGCCTTGGGCATTTACGGATTATTAGTCAGTTTCATGCTCCTTATGCAAGTGGGAGAAATCAGTGTCGAGAGTGGACAGGGAATGATCGCCATAGGCGCTGCCATCGCTATTGGGTTCGCGGGAATCGGAGCAGGATTAGGTATCGCCAAAGCTGGCTCTGCATTGAGTAAATCACTCGTACGTGCACCAGAATCCTTCAGTAAAGGCTTAGTCAGTGTTGTCCTCGCTGAAGCCCTTGGTATTTACGGGCTATTACTAGCATTCATGTTAATCATGAGTGCTGACTCTCCGACCATTACAACAGGCCAAGGTTTGCTAGCAATCGGGTCGGGCATTGCAATCGGTGTTGCTTGTATCGGTGCTGGTTTTGGTATCGCGTATGCCGGTGAATCGTTGAGCGAGACAATTGCAGATCGCCCAGAAACATTCAGTAAAGGCTTGGTCTCTGTGGTGCTGGCTGAGGCCTTAGGGATTTACGGATTGTTGATTGGATTCATGACAGTAATGTCAATTGAAACAGCAACCGGTGATGCACAAGGATGGCTGGCAATTGCCGCAGGATTGTCAATTGCATTGGCAGCTATCGGTGGCGGAATTGGTATAGGTTTGTCCGGTGCAGCACTAAGTCGGAGCCTTAAGGCAGCACCCGAAACCTTCAGTAAAGGGCTCGTGAGCGTTGTCCTCGCTGAGGCTCTTGGCATCTACGGTTTGCTAGCAAGTTTCATGTTAGTAATGAATATAGATTCCGTAGTGATTGGATCGGCGTGGATCGGCATAGCCGCGGCAGGCACAGTTGGTCTAGGTTGCCTAGTTGCGGGTGTGGCAATCGGATGGGCTGGTAGCTCCATGGTAGGTGCCCTCGTGAACAAACCTGAAGTGTTCAGCAAATCTATGGTGCCTGTTGTGCTAGCTGAAGCACTGGCTATCTATGCGTTGCTGGTGGCGTTTATGCTCATCATGCAGATTTAGTTTTAGGTTTCTAGTTTCATCCTCGTGGTATGACCAAAATGGGTGACTGGTAACAAAGGTAGACAATAATTGCAATGATGACTAACACGAATCCGATGAGGGTGAGAATTAGCCCGAGGATCAGTATTGGTTGAGTTTGGAATCCAAGCCCTGCAAGAAGCGTTGCGAGAATTAAACAAACAAATCCAACTACTATGATTATTATTCCAGTTATTGCTCCCAGGGCTTTTCCCATTGGCTCATTCCTCCACTAGGTTCTGCTGAACCCTTTCTTCATTAACTTTCGCATCATAATTTCTACGAGAGTGTCAATTGTAATTGTGAAATTTGCTGAAGAGTTATAATGGTAAGCAATCGTGTGTTGTTCTGGTGGACCTTGTTGACAAATGATGAATTATTTTCAGGCGCAAATGCCATTATCTCCATTAAAGCAACCAATGAAATTCGCGACGAGAGTGGTTTTAACACGTTAGAGAAGACAAAGGGCGAATTAGTCCTAACAGAGAAAGAATTTGTTTTCTTAGAGGTAAAAGGAACTTTCAAGAAAGAAAAGAAGCGTTTGCATGCTTCTCCTGTGGACAAATTAGTAGGCTACAGTTATGAGCGATGGAGTGGTGGACCAACTACTCTGTATTTAACCTTCGATAAGGAAACAGGTGGCACACAATATTTCATTTACATCTGTAGTAAAGGGGATTACGAGAAGTTCATCAGGAAAGTCAAAGAACGACAGCTAATCTAAAACCAACATTTTAGTGACGATTTTTCATCCAATGTGGACGTTGCCTAGTTCAGAGCATAGTGTGTCATAATCCTGTTGGGTTTTCACGAATACTCCGATATTTCCTACACGTAGGTTTGTGAGTCCTTGTTGTTGCATAGCTTGTGCGCTTTGCATCATTTCTTGAAGGGTAGGTGGTCGCACTTGGGAAAGTTGGTAAGTAGGAAAGAAGGCAAGAAGGGTTGTTGGTATACTAGGGTCGGTTTCGGCAATGTGTCGAGCAATGGCGGTGTGTTGGTCAGTTTCCACCCATCCGGGGATATAGAGGGTGAGAAGTTCAAGCACGAAACCTGCATCGTAGCTTAATTGAACGGATTCTAAGACGGTTTGGTTTGATGTTCCACAGAGGTTCTTGTAAGTTTTGGGATCGTAGGCTTTGATATCAAGCCAGAAGGCATCTATGCCGCCGTCTTTGAGGATGTCCAGATTGTGGTTTGTTAGGGCGTAGCCATTGGTTTCGAGAAGTATCCACATATTTTGGCCTGCTGCTTCTTTGATTGCATGAGCAGCTTCAGCGTAATAGTCGGGTCGACAAGCAAGATCGCCACCAGTAAAGGCAATGATGTTTCGCGCTGGACCGTACCCTTGGACAGATGATGTGATCTGAGTCGGGTCTAGTTCCTGTGGGCACTGAGGGGATTGCAGGCCGATGAGGCGGCAGAATCCACAATGTTTGCAGAGGGTTCCTGCGTGCCACATAGTTGCTCGCTCTCGAGGTTCCCAGACGGTAACTTCTTGCCGATAATCCTTGACAATAAGGGCTAAATCGGTTGTGGATAGCCACTCACCATTGGCGACCTTACTAAACTCGGCTGAGTGACACTTCAAACAAGTGTGATTACATCCACTTTGGTAGACAGAAAAATAATCTTCAGGACGGCTCAGGTGCATTGATCTGATTAACCGTTCAAAGTTGCCTTCTTTGTTCTTTCGGAGGGTGGCCTGACACGCAGGTCGCTGTTGACCATTGAGGGTTTTAGTCAAGCAAGCTCCTTGTTCAAGCCCTTGCTCCTTGAGAGGACATTTCATCCTATAGTAGCATGGTGTTCATCACTTTTGGATTATACGATTCTCGTTCCGATTTGTATGCAGGTAAATACGGAACTTATTTCCTTCCAAAAGTTGATGATTTGCCACGAGGTTATCAACCATGGTTGCTGAAGATCGTTACAGTCGCTTTCGTGTTCTTGAAGGGATTGGAACCTCTGGAATGCAGCGAATACGCCAAGCGCGGATTGCAGTTGTTGGGATTGGTGGGCTAGGCAGTGTCTCTGCACACCAGTTGACCTCTCTTGGTGTCGGTTTGGTTCGAATTGTTGATCGTGATATTGTCGAGGTATCCAATCTTCAGCGACAATTATTGTACACAGCCAATGATATCGGAACACCGAAAGTTGAGGTAGCGAGGAAGCGGTTGAACGAGTTGAATACCGATGTTACTGTTGAAGCCTTGGCACTTTCTGTAACCGATGCAACGGCAGATCGTGTTGTGGAGGGGATGGACATGGTGATTGATGGATTAGACAGTTTTAAGCCACGGTATGCTTTGAATCGGGCTTGCATTCGTCAAAAAGTACCCTATGTTTTTGCAGGAGCACTTTCAGCAGTGGGGAATATGACCACGATACTCCCTGGGAAAACAGCATGCTTAGAATGTGTTTTTAGTGGTATTGATGAGAATCAACCAACTTGCGCTACGGTTGGCATTTATCCGACGGTGTTGGGAGTGATTGCGAATCTTCAAGTTCAAGAAGCCCTTCGTATTATCCTTGGCAACACTCCGCTTCTTGCCAATCAACTTCTTATGTTCGACATTAACCGTTTTCAATTAGATCAGATTCCAATTAAGCAACATGAAAATTGCCCTGTATGTGGTTTAGAAGCAAGCATTCGTAAACCAGCAATTGAAGAAGTGATAGAAATAACAGAACTATGTACTGAGGAAACATTTCTCGTGCATTCAAATAATCCAGTCACCATTGATATAGATCGTGCAACAGAGATTCTTCACGAACAATTTCCTGTAATTGCCCAAAGTAAGCTGGGTGTTCAAATTCAATATTCTAAAGATGTGGAAGTAAGTATCGTCGGGGAAGGCAACATCATAGTCAAAGGAATTAAATCATCTAAAAAAGCTGAAACGATTTATCACCAAATCCTTGCTAATTTAAATGATGCACTCATAGGTTAATATTGACAAAAAAAAGAATGTGCAAATCTGGTACCACAAGATGTTCGGCAATCCATTTAATTCAAAAAGGTGTGTCCAACAACACTCTGCCTAACCAAAAAAATCTAGTATCCTTTTCGAGTGTGGATGAATTCTTTGTTTTCCTTCCAAAATGTCTGTGGATCACGTTGTTTACCATAACCGAGGATGTGGTCAAGTTTCACAAGGATGCGGTTTAGGAATGGAACGTGTTTGATGGCGAACCGGGCTAGACGATGGGACCAGTGGCGATTTTTCGTGAAAGGACATGAGGTGATGCAAGTACTGCAATCGTTGCCGTTTTGGGTCCAGAAATGGTAGCAGGTTTCTACGTTTATGTACCATTTCAGAATGCCTGGGTTGTTGGATTTGGTAGGACCTGACCATGAGGGGTAGTCTTCATAACTGATGGACTGTGATGGGCATGATTCTGCACACCGTTTACATGTTCTGCAAAATTGAAGGACTCCGAATTTGATAGGCTTGTCAGAAACAAGTGGGAGATTGGTGAAAACCTTACAGATTCGCAGATTGGATCCAAACTCGGGGTTGATTAGAAGTCCATGTCGTCCATATTCACCGAGTCCTGCGTCGATAGCGAGTGGGATGCTCAAGCCAAGGTTGTTACCTGCGGGAATAGCTTCAAAGCCTAGATTTCGGATAAATTCTGCCATGCAAGATTGAATGAATGCCATACGGGAATATCCGTTACCAGTCGCAAAGGAAGCTGGATATGCAGGGGATGTTTGAAGGGCTTCTAAGTCCATTTCGACCCCAATGACAATGGCGTGGGTGATTTTTTCAGGGATTTCCGTTGGTTGCCCTCGTTTATCATGAGAGTAGATCCAGTTTCTATTGAGCCTGCATACACCAACAACCGCTGCTCCATAGGCTTTCGCAACTTGTTTGATGATCTGAGTCATTTCTTTGGTGTCATAAATCGGGGCTTCATTAATTTCCGGTTGTGCTAACTCTGCATCAAACTTTGCTTCTGGCGAAGCCTTTAATTTGATCCACGAAAACGCTTCTCGAAAGTGGTCGTATACAGTCCATGCGCTGGAACTGAGAGCGGCATCAACCTTCGAATAGCCCGGTCGGTTTAACCGAAAAATGGCATTCTGATGGGAATAGATGCCGACTTGGTAGTCTCGAAAATCGGGGTCATTCATCACTCGCGCAAAGATGGTGTTTTCTTCACGAAATTGTTGGAATACTTGGGAATCAACAACATAGGGACTTTTGATCCAGTCTTTGAGATTTTTAACTGGTTCTTGTACCTGTGGTTTTCTAGATTTTGAAATGTCTTCAGATAACGAAATAGCATTTAGCGGGCACGCAGTGATACAGTTTTCACAAATGGTGCAAAAATCCAGTCTAATTTTTGGTTTCCCAGTCCTTTTTGAGATGTATATTGGTGAAGGGCTGCTTTTCTGGCGTTGGATAGGACAGACTTCAATACATTCCTGATGACACTTTGTTGGGTCACAGACCGTATCATCGATATAGAGGAAATCTTGGTTATGCGGTGTCTTCGTTTTCTGTCACGTCCATTTGTTTTGTTACTCTGAGTCAGAATCTTCTGCCTCTAGTTCAGCATGATAGCTAGTCTGGGCTTGAACGGTAGCAAATGGGTTAAGACGCACAACCGTTAGTTCTTCAGTTGAATTGGTTTCTTCTGTTTGTTTTTCATGGAGTACCAAATATACATCAACCTGTTCTTTAACCGCTATGTAGGCCATTCGTTTGTCGAGTGTGAGTAACGCGTATCCGTGTTGTTTTGCATAGGCGATTACTTGTTCATCGGGTTGTCCTAAAAGTTCAGGAATTTCATGGACCGAATGGATAGTCCACTTACGTTGTTCAAGGAGAAGGCGTAATTGTCCACTCAACGTTTTTGGTGACATGCTTAGGTTTTCATCAAAAAGGAGTTCTTTATTACCCATACTTGAGCAAACCTTGGTTTCACCCATTAAGTCTTACTATGAGAATGAACTCTAAGGTTTTGGATTTTTTCGTGTTAGAGTATGAGAGCTCGTTGAATGATGTTCGGTTCAAGTTTATCGGCTTTCCCATTCATGAGGGCTTTGAGGTTGAGGGTTTCGTACCATTTGAGGTTGAGGAAGCCTAAGACGATGCCAAAGTGGAAGGGATATCCGAGGAGAGCGTCAGAGCTGTCGGTACGGATTTGCTTATGGAAGGTATGTTCAAAACTGTATAAGCTTTCATACTGTTGGTAGACTTCCCAGGCCTGAGAAATCATTGTTTTATATGGACTTTCTTGGAGTTTCTTGACACGTTCCTCAAAGCTTCGCGCGTGTAGGGCTTCTTTACAAAGGGCTCGGGGTAATCGAAATTCAGCGTTAAGTAACAGGGTTTCAGCGTCAGTTGGTGATATTCCAAGAAAGTGGGTGCGAAGAGAGGTCATGAAGTTGACAAGATCGATTTCAACACCTGTCAGCTTGGAGGTGACTTCCTGGTCTTGCCCTTTCAATTTTCTTGCTTCACTGTGAAGGTTTTCAAGGATGTTAGCATCAATTGTTTGTTCCACTATAACGAGGCGTCCAGTTTCTTCATATTGTGGAATTAAACTCTCAAGAAGGCGCCTGAAGTATTGGTCTGGAATTTTTGATATAAACTCATTCAGGTCCTTGGAATTTAACAGGTCTAGAAGAACTCTTGTGGTGAAGGGCTCGATTGGTACAAGTAGACGTTCGACAAGACTTTGGTCTTTTTCAGTTACATAAAGTCGAAGAATGGGTTTGACGACCTCGCGTTGGAATTTTCGGGTAATCCAGTTCATGATTGATTGCATGGACTTGGGGGCGTCGGATTGGATTTCGGATAATACGCGGTTGAAATCTAACTTGAGTGCTTGCTCAACTTCGAGGGGAGTGGCGGATTCATCAAAATCCTTTGCAATCTCACCATAGCTCGTGGCATCTAACACACGTAAGGCCGCATACATATCCCGAGCACCTAGCAGGGCGTCCCACTGCTCTGGTGTGAGCATATCTGATTTGAATCCCCGGATTTTTGCGTTAATGTAACTATACCGTGCGACCGACATCGTTTCCTACCTTCTACTTTCTTTTTGATAAGCCTTCTTCTTATTTTTAGGCTATTTCCTTCCTCCGACCAAACATCCCTGCCAAGTAAAAGAGGGTACAAAACATCATAATTGTACCAATCAATGCACCAATCAGAGCTCCGATATATTGACCATTTGGTCCCCAAATATAAGGTCCAATAATCCAACCGACCAAGGCAAAAATGAGAATTTCACAAGCGATTGAAGTATATCGAAAAACTCGACCCGAAGAAATAGGGGCTTCACCACTCATTCCAGTCACCAACATTTTTTTCCAGTATTTTCGAGGTTTAAGTAAATCCCATCATTTACTTTTCTTCGAGTCGCTAGTAAAGGACATCTTCTCTTAAGGTTTCGGCTTATTATCAAGTGGAAACGAAATTTAACTATTTGTCGAGAAGTCCCAGTCGTTCACAGCGGAGAGGAATCGACCCGTTAGTTATCCGCACCCCTCCCACAGACTGAAAAAACACAAAGGTCCACCTAGCCTCAGCATGACGTCAATGCTGCTCACCCTCAAAATCCGCATCGCCCCCACAACGGCACAAATCCAAGTCCTGTGGGCCCTATCTGAAAAATGCCGCCTCCTCTATAACTAAGCCCTAGCAGAACGCCGCCACCAGTGGGCCAGGACTCGTACACAGCCAACCCGCACGCATTCCCCTATCACCTACACACACCAACAAAACGCCCTCCCCGCCCTCAAGGCCCAGTATCCTGAATACACCTGGGTCTACTCCAAGGTCTTGCAAATGGTGTTACGCCGCTTGGATGCCGACTACAAGTCCTTCTTCGCTCGGTGGCGCCGGGGCGACACCCAGGCCCGACTACCTCACTTCAAAGGTAGACACTACTTTACAACCCTGTGCTACAATCAATCCGATTTCACCCTAGACATCGAGCACCAACGGATTCGCTTCGCCCATCACCACCCCTCGGGGATTGAGCTGGTGTTTGTGTTGCCTTGGCTACCACAAATAAAGGATCGGATCAAACAAGTGGACCTGTTTCAGGATCGACAACGACGATGGTTCGTAGCTATAACCTATGAGGCAGCGGTCCTCCCGTATGAGGACAATGGTTGGTATCAGGCAATGGACCTTGGGGTGATCAACTTGGTCACTGCGGTGAACTCACAAGGAAAATTTGTCCAAATGCGTAATCGTCGCCCCGACCTGTACTGGAAGAAAAAGTTACAGGCCGTGCAATCGCGCCGCGATCATTGTCGAATGCAAAGTAATCGGTGGTGGTTTTATCATCGAAAGTGGCAGAAGATGCGACACAAGCTAACCAACTAGCTACGGGATTTCCAGCATAAGGTGTCAAAGGTGGTGGTAACGCATACCCGGGCCAACACACTCATCGTGGGTGATCTCGCGGTGAAGAGCATGGCGCGGAAAAAACGGAATTCGGGGTGTCGGCAGCAGGACGCTGCGAATCGCACGTTGAATCATTCATTGCAGAACACCGGCTTCCTGGGGCGGTTCGTCCAATTTTTGACCTACAAAGCCAAGAAAGTAGGGAAAAGAGTGATAAGAATTGACGAGGCGTAAACGACCAAACGGTGTTGTGTATGTGGCACGGTTCGAGTTCGGCGGTTATCCGAACGCACTATTCAATGCACTTGTGGAACGCCCTTCGACCGGGATCAGAATGCGGCGGTCAACATCATGGTGCGGTTCCTATTGCAGCAACCCCCAGTGAACGGGGAGCCATTACAAGCTTTCTTGCAAGGCTTACATCGACACACAGCCCTCCCCCACGTTCCCCGGGGAGTGGACACGATGGAAACCCCTGCATGAATGCAGGGGTAGTTCACCTGATAATAAGGCTTATTAGGAAAGGTCATCGTTGAAAGGCGAATAACGACTTGATAATTTACCTAAATTCTCGGTGTTTACGATGAGCAAGGTCTTAACGGATATTCAAAAGTCTGAAGCTGAAGCTGAAAAAATTATCGAGGAGGCTCGGGCCAAGGCTGAACAGATTCAACGTCAAGCTGAGCGAGAAGCTCGGGAAACGGAGCCTAAGGTGCGACAAGAATTAACGGAAGAAATT
>Ga0209636_10001518_pt1 | contig 23531 bp, 26 predicted proteins | sample DeeMarSWOR152_54_FD_187464 | JGI IMG/M metagenome (GOLD analysis project Ga0209636, IMG submission 187464) | Marine sediment microbial communities from White Oak River estuary, North Carolina - WOR-1-52-54 (SPAdes) (version 2) | ecosystem: Environmental > Aquatic > Marine > Intertidal zone >...
CTAATGAAACAAAGAATATTTTCTTATCTTCATAGCCGCGCATGCATTCAATATTTTCCTTATTCAGATTGCCTTGATCAAAGACCACATATTTCTTTTTGGATTTTTTACTCAACTCCTTGTATTTTGAATCCAATCCCTTTACGACGTCCTCAAAAGTCTCCACATCTGATGTGTTGCCAGGATAACACTTGCACATTAAGGGTATATGCTGTTTATTGACGCCGAGCACGAGTTTAATCTGAGGCAAACCATCAGGAGGATATCCGAACCTTACCATTCCCGTCTCTTTATCCTTGTACACTTTGATGCCTGTGCCGTCTATCGCTAAATAATCGAGATCCAATTTGTATTTCTTCACAGCATTTTTAGCCAATTCATATATGAAGTCATCCAGATGATTATAAATGGAGTCCATGGAACGATATACTTTCCCCACATACTTAATATCTATTTCATCTCTCAGTACCGAGAAAGGCAATATCCTCTCAACCAAGCCCATTTTGCTCTCGTTAAACAATGTCCCCAGTATAATGATATTTCTCAGTACGTGGGCTTTCTTTTCATTAGTATACTTCCGGATCAAATTTGTTAAATCTATATCATCCGCTATTTTGCCAATTATGGCTTCGCCGCTGGAAGTTACCAATCGTTCATCTATCAGGGGTTTTGTTAGTAAGTCCCCTAATATTTCCGCTGCAACCTCTATTTTTCCAAAATATATTCTAACCATTTTCCATTCCTTACCTTTTTTACGCTTAGTCCTGTAATACACATACCTCGCCTTCCATTGACCCTGTATTTCGAGCTTCCACTCCATTTTTGAAAATTTATGAGCTTATAGTATCATATATTAGAAACAAGTTTATATATAAAGGTTTTTTAGATTAGATACCTTATGCCCAAAAGTGTTAAAATTTTGAGAAATTTTTTAATGCAAAAACAGATACGCAATAAGCAGATATAGAATTATTTAGATTACTAAGAAAATAATTAGATTCACGCTCTGCATAGCGATTTTATGTTGTCTAATTTGAGCTAAAAGTATAAAGCATGCAACTGCTAAAAAGTAAAAACCTTCACATGATGTAGGGGCAATGTATAAGATATAGGAGACAGCAACATCACCATGGATGAAACGTCTTGTAGCAAGTCATGAGACTTGCGAGGGGTTCTTAAATGTAAATCCTTCAAGATGTGGACGGCGTGAATATTAGTAATTAATAGAAAAGTATCAGAGGGGGCCTCAGTAAACTTAAAATGCGTATTAGAAAATATATAAAGGAATGACTTATATGCCCATGAGAAAGAAATAGAAGAAAAGTTTGCATTTTGCTCACGATACATTGGCCACTTCACTCATTGTCCCTATAGGGTGTGCAAAAACATTTCCTCAGAACTTCTCCCTTCGGAAAAAACCTAACCTTACCCCGCATCCTCCATAGCGCGCTCCTTCTTCTCCCTGACGATCTTCAGCCTGGAGAAGTTTTCTCTTTCCGTCTCTTTGCGCGGTCGGGAACATGGTCTTCCTGAGTTAGGGGTTGGGGGTTGAAGGTTCTGATTGATTGCAGTTATCATATCGGAAATTACGGGTTTAGTTTTTAGAATATTTTAATTTTAAACCCTAACTCCGCCTGTTTTAAGTAATAGGTATTTCCAGTTTCTCAATAATATCTCTTGACTTCTTAGGAATCTCAGAGGTCGCCCATCTGCGGTTTATCTTCAGTTTGTGGATTCTTGAGAGATGCATCAACACGTCGTTCGGGGAGTATTTTCTAAGCATTTTTTTCTCGGCAAGCATTCTGTAGGTCTTGTAGTAAAATAGAAGCGAGATAAAGTTTACAAGCATCCAGCCCTCCATCGCTTCGTCGCTTCTCATGTACGTCCGATCGGCTTTCAGAATATTCTTGAATACGTCAATAACGGCTTCTATCTCAAGTCTTCCCTTGAGGAGATTATATACATCCTCTGGTGTCCCCTTGTGGTCTGTGATAACGGAGATGGTGCCCATAGCATACTGTTTTTCATAGAACCCCTCCATAGTCCTCTTTTCATGCTCAACCAGGTGAATAAAGCTGTGCTCTTCGGCAGCCTTGAGTTTATCATCCAGGAATGTAATGATGCGCTTCCTTTTGTGTTTGTGCTCGTGATACCAGATGCTTCGTTTCTGGAAGAGAAAATATCCATGAAGATTTCTCTTATCGCCTGACTTGAATGGTGTGTAGTCTATGAGTGTGCTGTCTCTCTTGAGCGGGAGCACATACTTCACCCTGTGTTTCTTTAGTTCCTTCACATTATCTTTGGAGTAGAATCCTTTGTACCCGATCAGGAGGGCATTCTTAATCCCTGCTTCCTTAACAGTAAGTGAAACGGCGGAGATGTCGGTGATGGATCCTGTCAGGAGCCTGAAGTATGCGGGCATATGGTTGTCAAGCGAATGTATCATTATCAACCGCACCTGCGGATCAAACACCCTCTTGCTGTTGTAGCCTGGTACTGCGGAGTCAACTCCCTCGGATGATGAAACAACGTGTGTTCCGTCAATCACCATAAATTCATTTCCCTCCACGAAACTCTTGAGAAACTTTGTAATTTTTCCTCGCTTTAAGCCGATGTTGTGAAGCAATTTAGCCACGGGCTTAGGAGAGAGTGAAGCATTTTTTATCGTATTGGATAAGTAGGATGTTGTATAGTGGAATAATAGATTTTTTATCGGTGAATTGTATATGAATCGGAACATGGCGAAGGAGACGATTTCCTTCCATTCGTGGGGGTATACTCTTTTTACCGCGTCAATAACCTCTTTGTTGTTTTCCATGAGAAAAAATGTTGCCCCATACTCTTTTACCGTGATATTTTCCAGGTCTTCCAACACACGTTCGTGTTTTGGTTTCACCACGCCTTCCCTGGTAATCGTCCCGAGATATTTGTCAGTAACCTTATCAGATCTCTTTTTCTTGGGATTCCATCTGCTTGATATCTTGTAGAGGTAATAACCATTACCTATTTGCACAGCTTGCGTTCCTTTCCTTTGGTGTTTTAACACCCATTCGGGTAATTTTGCCATTTTGTATATTACTTAATTAAGTAATATGAATATAAATATATAAAGCTTTTAAAATCGTCAGAGAAGGTTTATTTTAATCAAGAATCAATTACATATTACTTAAAACAGGCGGAGTTAGGGTTTAATGTTTGACGGGAAAATAAGGAGGGCTGCAAAGAAATTCGGGGAAGGGAGGGTGTGTGTGCGTAAAAGGAGATGCTTGCGGGCACAGCCGATGCCGTCCCCCTGTCAGCTGGAAGAAAGTTATGATAGTTATGGTGCTGGCAGGGGCTGACTCATCCCGGGCTTTTTTCCATGATCATTTTTTTTTAATCCTTTTAACCGCATGAATTCCGGGGGTGCTGATTTTTAAATATTATCCTGATTCATGTCATAAACCCGGTATTTATTGGAGATGTGAAACAAAATTTGATTTACTTTCAGGATCAACGAATATCCGCAGCAAAATGTATCACGGCAGAGACAAACAAATCTTCAATCACCTGAACGCATCATTAATGCATCAGCCGCCTCTAACCCGCCTTTCGATTAACCGTTTGATGGAGACGGCGGCATCAAAAACATATCTTTTTTGAAAGTGTAAAAACAAAAACTTATACGCAAAGATAAGATTCCAGGGATTTAATTCATAAAATAATAAAACCCCTGCGTTCTTAAGGTCGTTAATACTGGAATTAACCACCTATCTTAAAGACCTTTGTTCCGCAAACAGGACACGTGCCTTTTGTCGCGGGCCTTCCGTTTTTCATGGTTGTTTTTTCCGGGTTTTTAATTTCCACCTTTTTCCTGCATTTCATGCAATATGCTTCAGTCATTTTATTTTACTTTTTTACTTTTTTATATATGTTATTATTTGTATTTAAAAACAAAAAAAATTTTTGCTTTGCAAAAATTTTTATGTATTATTAGAAAGTAAATACATATAAAAAAGAAGATTCCTGTATGTTTTAATTAATCAGCCCGTATTTATATATAAGTGCTGTATGATCCCGGTAATAATCTTACTGATTGTTTTTGTGCTGATTGCCGTGAGGCAGATAGGAAACGTAAAACTGCAGATATGGCAGGTAATGCTGTTTGGCGCTTCAGCGGTCCTGGCTACCGGGCAAATTTCCCCGGAGGATGCCTTAAAGTCGATAAACCTTGATGTGATCCTTTTTTTGTTCGGGGTGTTTGTCGTCGGCCACGCCCTTGAGGAAAGCGGGTATCTCTCGCATCTATCCTGCAAGTTCTTCAGGAAAGCAAGGACCGTTGACCGCGTAGTACTGTTCATCCTGTTCGGCGGGGGTGCGGGCTCGGCATTTCTGATGAACGACACCCTGGCGATCATAGGGACCCCCGTTGTCCTGCTTCTTGCGAGAACGCATAAGAGATCCCGCCGGAGCTTCTGCTGCTCACCCTTGCTTTCGCCATAACCACAGGCAGCGCTGCAAGCCCCATAGGAAACCCTCAGAATCTTCTGATCGCGATCAAAGGCGGCATCAAAAACCCGTTTATCGAGTTCTTCAGGTTCCTTCTCATACCGACGATCGTAAATCTGTTTGCAGCCTACCTGCTCCTGAAAATATTCTACCGGAGCCACTTCCATAAAAACATATTAAACCATCCGGAGGAACCGGTAAAGGACAGGAAACTCTCAACCCTCTCCAGGATCTCCCTGGTTTTGATAGTTCTCCTCGCGGCGGCTAAAATCTCAACCGTGTTTCTGGGCGTGCAAATCGATTTCAGATTAACATACATCGCATTGGTCTCGGCACTCCCCGTGTTACTGTTCAGCCCGAAAAGATACGGCATAATAAAAGGGATAGACTGGCGCACCCTGATCTTTTTCGCGGCAATGTTCGTCTTGATGCATAGTGTTTGGAACACGGGATTCCTCCAGGACATCATAGGTGAAGCGGACTTTAATATCACATCCATTCTAATGATCCTGATCGTGAGCGTGATCCTGAGCCAGTTTATCTCAAACGTCCCCTTGCCGCCTTATACCTGCCCCTGCTTCTCAGCGCCGGAGCCGCGACAAAGGAGATGGCGGCGCTGGCAGCCGGAAGCACAATCGCAGGCAACTTCTTCATTTTAGGGGCTGCAAGCAATGTAATAATAATCCAAAACGCCGAGAAGAAAGCGGGTAAAACCCTGACATCCCTGGAATTTGCCAGAATCGGGATCCCCCCTAACGATCATCAACGCCGCAGTCTACTGGCTGTTTCTGGAGATCGTTTGGGGGTTAGAGGTTATATGCCGGATGAATTTGAACGGCTAAACCACACTTGAAGTGAATCCCCCGCAATTTCCATGAACGCATTCAAGCGTTCAGGTTCCCGATTAATTTTCCCATCCATTTCGGATAATGTTTTGCATATTCTCTCATCCTTCAAACATCCAATTGATCAAGATACTCCTCAACACGGGGGGCAATGAAACCCAAATTTTTCCCGTTTCGTTTCCATACATATGCGAAGTCCATAACAGTCTTTTCCTTACTGCTGTAGTTGATCGATACATCATTCCCTGTCTTTTCCGTGATTACGCCGAATTCAAACACGGCGTTCTATGCCGGAGGTTTCTGAATCTTGAAACTAAAAATTTTATAAATATTTTGACTTTTTCGCATCTTCAATTTTATATTTCGTTTATGGTTTACTCTTTAAAAAGAATAAAAGTATTCTTATCGCACATCTACCAGGAATTGAAACCGGTGCTTAATTTACCTTTATAAGTTTGCACCCTGCAGGAACTTTCCTTTTTTTGTTCCCGTCACGGAACCCTCGGAGGCACAGGGTGAACAAAGTACCCCGGGCAAAGCGACGGGTTAATTTTAATCCTGATCGATCAGTCGCTTCTCGCCGGTGATTGATCTCAGGTCTTCAATGTTCCGGGTTGCTTCAAGACAGCCCAGGTATTTCCCGTCCGGGTCCCTTAAAGCATAGTATTCAATCAGGATTTTTTGTTTTTTGCCGTTCGGGCCTATGGGGAGGTCGATCCAGAAGCGGGCTTTATCTCTGGTTCCTTCTTTCATCTCCCGCAGGATCTGCTCCACCCTGTGAACGCTCTTTTTGGGGTGGCATTTATGAACATCCATGCCGATCACTCCTCCGGGTCTTTTGAATATTCGCGTCTCGTGCTTGTTCCATGCCAGCACCTTATCGTTCCCGTCCACAACCGAGAATTCAACGGGCATGGTTTCAAGAACCGCTTCCAGTACCTCTTTTGGTAACTTTCCGATCATTTTTTTATTTATGTGGCTTCCAGACGGTTAAAAAATCAACTCTTTCAAAATCTGAATCATTGGTTGCGATGTGTTTGATATTATGATGTTTCATTAAAGACACAATGATCGCATCTCTCGGCAGAAGTTGATATTGCACGGCAAATTTAACCAGATCATTTATGTTATTCTCTTTTACATCAATAATAGTCAATCCGAGCAGTCTAAGTGAATTCACATAATCAATAAATATGCTGACTGGCTCGTAACAACGCTTGGCGAACTTTTTATCTCCCTTTATTTCCTCTCTAACCTTCCATGCACGATCCACGTCAAGTATCTCGCATCCTTTCTCAATCAGAATAACATAAACTACTTCATCTAAAACAAAATTGGATGTTACCCCATTGATCTCACTATCCTCAATCCCCTGTAAAAACTCTGTGGATGATTCACCATATCCTGGATCATCCAGGTGGTGGAAAGTAAAGATGTTGGCATCCACAAAAATCCGCTCATCCGACACGAAATCATCAAGATTATAGATCACCCTTTCCCCTTTTGAGTAAGTAGTTTCCATACTCTTCATGTAGTTTTGAGATATCTATTTTCGGCTTTACCAATCCTTTTGTTGATTTTGTAAGATTTTCTTTCAGGATCACCATGTGCGGCTTTACGATAACATCAATATCACCTTCAATTTCAGCCCTGTCAAGTATCCCCCTGGGCAATATAAAGTCTTTACTCACGCTTTTTGTCTTCATCTTAATTTACCTTGTTATTATATTATTATTTTTATAAAATAAAGGGTTGATCAGATTTATTGCGTCTGATTCAACGCTTCATCAATCTTTTCCCTGTTAAACCCGACGATAATCTTCCCGTTAATTTCAATCACGGGAACGCCCATCTGGCCGCTTTTCCCTATCATCTCCGCCGCTTTCTCCTGGTCTGAGGAAACGTCAAAATCCTCAAACTCCACCTCTTTCTCCTTCAGATACTCCTTTGTCATCCTGCAGTAGGGGCAGGTCGGGGTTGAATACACTGCAACTTTCATTTTTATGGTTTATTAGGGTTTAAAATAAATAAGGGAAAAGCTTTCATTTAACTATCGGTGACGCGTTCTGATCGAAAGGATTCGTTCTCATTGCAAGGGAAAAAAGGTGCGGGTAGTTGTCTTTCAGGTGCTTCATGTAATCCAGCCATTGATGGACCATCAGGGTGTATATCCTTCTTACGTCAACGTCAAGATGCTCATAGTCGGTTGCAGGTAAGTTTCTTATGTCATCCCTGTGTGCAAGTTCCTCCGTCAGGTGAAAGACCGCCTGGAGGAGGTTGGTGAACGACTCGTGCTCAAGCAAATTCGGGTTCTCAAGAAGCCGCAGCAAGAAATTCCGTTTTTTCAAAAGAAAATTGCGCAGGTCCTCCAGGCCAACCTTCTGGATCTCAACCCCGTAGTCGTAATTCCTGAGCCGTTTATCAACCCGCACGAATTCCCGGTCGGACCACTCGTCGGTCACGATAAGGTCCTTCCTGATCTTATCCAGCTTGGGGTCAAAGTCTGAGAGGTAGGTTAACAGTTCTGTGCCTACTTCACTGAAAAACGCACCTATCACCATATTCAACTTTTCCAGGCGTGTGCGTTTCTCCCGCTCGCTCAGCACCTGGTGTATTATCAACGTAACCAGCAGGACCTCGATAAAGACAAACGCGATGTCCCCTATCATGTAGATAAAAATGTGGTGGGGGTCCCTGAAAATTAAATAATGGATAAAATAAACAACCGCGGACAATACAATCAATATCACGCCTAATTTAATCTGCCAGCCGAAGGGTTTCATGTTTCATCACCTCTTTTTATGCTCTGATATTACTTGATTTAATAAAAAGATTTAATAAAAAAGAAACCCTATATGATTTAATCAGCACAGTTTCCCACATCAGCGATCATGGCAATTTCTAAAATCCGCAAGAGAGACGGTTCAGCGGTAAAGTTCGAGCGGCAAAGGATAACCGATGCGGTGCACAGGGCTTTAGTGGCGGTCGAAGCCGGGGACGGGAAAACCGCAGAGAAGATATCGGATGAAGCAGTTAGGGTTTTAGAGAAAAAATTTGCAGAAGAAATCCCCTCCGTTGAAGATGCCCAGAACACGGTCATAGAGGTCTTGAGAAATGAGGGTTGCGGGAGGGTTGCAGACGAGTATTCCGCCTATAGGAATAAAAAGGAGGAAATAAGGAAATTAAAGCAGCAATTCGGAATAGAAGCGGGGATAAAACTGGGTGTTAACGCAGTGGAGGTATTGAAAAAAAGGTACCTTCTGAGGAACAAGAAAGGGGAGGTGATCGAAACTCCGGCGAAGATGTTCGGGAGGGCTGCCGAAACAACCGCAAAAGTTGATGAAAGATACGGGGGGGACTCAAAAAAGAGCGAGGAAGAATTCTACGGGATGATGAGCAGGCTTGAATTCCTGCCAAACTCCCCGACAATGTTCAATGCCTGTGCCCCCCTGGGGCAATTGTCGGCATGTTTTGTCCTGCCTGTCGGGGATTCCCTGGACAGCATATTCACGGCGGTCAAAAATACCGCCCTGATAGAACAGAGCGGCGGGGGAGTTGGATTTGACTTCTCAAAACTCAGACCCGGGGGTGACATCGTCAGGTCAACTAAAGGCGTGGCCTCAGGCCCCGTTTCATTCATGCGCGTCTTTGATGCGGCAACGGATGTCATAAAGGCGGGGGGGAAGAGAAGAGGGGCGATGATGGGAATCCTAAGAGTTGACCACCCGGATATACTGGAATTCATAACCGTTAAGGCGCAAAAGGATGTGTTGACCAACTTTAACATTTCCGCCGCAGTCACGGATGACTTCATGAAGGCTGTTGAAGAGGACGGGGAATACAGCCTGGTAAACCCGCGGACCGGGAAGGCTGTCAGGAAATTAAGAGCCGGATACGTCTGGGATCTTATAGCCGGGAACGCATGGAAGTGCGGCGACCCGGGGGTGATATTCATAGACGAGATCAACAGGCACAACCCGACCCCGGAAGTCGGAAAGTTAAATTCGACCAATCCGTGCGGCGAGGCAGCCCTGCTGCCTTACGAGAGCTGTAACCTCGGGAGCATTAATTTAAGTAAAATAGTTGCGGAGGAAGAGGATAAGCCTAAAATAGACTGGAAAAAACTGGAGCATCTAGTTAAAACTTCCGTGCATTTCCTGGATAATGTGATTGATGCGAATATATACCCCCTGCCGGAAATTGATAGGATGACGAAAGCAAACAGGAAGATCGGTCTCGGGGTGATGGGCTGGGCAGAATTTTTGATCAGGCTGGGCATCCCCTACGATTCCGAAAAGGCGGTTGAACTCGGGGAAAAAATCATGAAGTTCATTTCCGAAACAGGAAGAAAGAAGTCCCGGGAACTCGGGGAAAAGCGCGGCTCTTTTCCGAATTTTGATAAAAGCATCTTTTACGGAAAATACAGGGCCATGAGGAACGCTACGGTCACGACCATCGCCCCCACGGGAACCATCTCAATAATCGCAGGCTGCTCATCAGGCATCGAACCTTTGTTCGCTGTTTCGTTTATGAGACACGTCCTTGAAGGAACAAGGTTATTTGAGGTCAACCCTTTATTTGAGAGAACTGCAAAGGAGAGGAAATTTTACAGTGCAAGGCTGCTGGAAAAGATTGCGAAGGACGGGTCCGTACAGAAAATAAAAAATATCCCGGAGGATGTGAGAAGGTTATTTGTCACCGCGCTGGACATCAAACCGGAATGGCATGTAAGAACCCAGGCGGCATTCCAGAAGTACACGAATAATGCGGTATCCAAGACGATAAACCTTCCGCATGATGCGGAAGTCGCTGATGTTAAAAAAGTTTACGGGCTGGCATGGAAACTGAAATGCAAGGGCGTCACGGTATACAGATACGGGAGTAAACCGCAGCAGGTTCTGTACATAGGCGAAGCGGAGAAAAAGAGGAAGTACGTCTCGGCAGAGTCTGATTACGCTGGCGGGTGCCCGAGTAAAACCTGCCCTATCGTTTGATGAAAATGGGTATGATATATCTTTACACAGGAACCGGAGGCGGTAAGACCACCAATGCCCTGGGTCTCGCTTTAAGGTCGGTGGGACACAAAAGAAAAGTCGCTGTAATTCAATTTCTGAAATGGTGGAAGAACACGGGAGAATATAAGATCAGGGATAAACTCGGACCATACTACGAAATCTACCAGTTCGGCAGAGAGGGCTGGATCGGGTTAAAAAACCTGGACGAGAGAGACATGAAACTTGCAGAAAAGGGTCTGAGGTTTGCCGGAAAAATCCTGAAGGAAAAGAAACCTCACCTGCGGGTGCTGGATGAGATAAATCTGGCGGTGCACTGCAGCCTCCTGAGTAAAAAAGAGGTTTTAGAATTCCTTGACGGAGTTCCAGAGGAAACAGATGTTGTCATGACCGGCAGGTATGCTCCAGAAGAATTCATACAGAGGGCTGATTTTGTAAATGAGATCAAGTATGTGAAACACCCGGAAAAGCTTATAAGGACAAAGGGCATTCAATACTGACTTCCCTGGATTTTATCTTTCAGGGGTTTATATCTTTTCATCAAAAGAGAATTGCTTACAACCGAAACGGAACTGAAAGCCATCGCAGCCCCGGCGATTATCGGGTTTAAAAGAAATCCTGTGAACGGGTACAGAATTCCAGCTGCGATCGGGATACCCAGGCTGTTGTAGACAAATGCCCAGAAAAGATTCTGTTTTATCTTGTTCATCGTGTATCTGCTTAAATCCACTGCCAAAACAACGTCTCCAAGATCCTCTTTTATTAAAACAATGTCTCCGGACTCGATTGCAACATCCGTTCCCGAGCCGACGGCGATTCCGATATCAGCCTGTGCAAGTGCGGGGGCGTCGTTTATCCCGTCCCCGACCATGGCTACCTTTCTACCCCCGTCCTGAAGTTTTTTTATCTCCCGTGCTTTGTCTTCAGGAAGAACCTCCGCCAATACTCTTTCGATTCCGAGCTGCTTTGCGATTGCCCTCCCCGTTCTTTCATTGTCGCCCGTGATCATAATAACCTCTTTGCCCATTTTGCGGAGCGCGTTTACCGCTTCTTTTGAATTTTCCTTTAATGTATCCATGACCCCGATAACGCCGATAATTTTTTTATCCAGCCCGACGATCATCGCGGTCTTTCCTTCCCCTTCAAGTTTTTGAAGCGCATCTTCGATTTTATCTAAATTTACTTTTTTATCCTCCATCAATTTCCTGCTGCCGAGCAGGATTTTCATGCCGTTATATTCCGCCTCGACACCCTTCCCTGTAACGGAATTAAATGAATCGGCGTCCGGGATTTCAATTTCTTCCTTTTTTGCCCCCTTGATTATCGCATCTCCCAGGGGATGCTCCGACCGCTTTTCCGCAATTGCCGCATATTCCAGAATTTCTTTTTCATTTGAGTCAGAAACGGAAATGATGTCAACAACCTCCGGTTTGCCTTTTGTCAGCGTCCCTGTTTTGTCAAAAACGACAGTATCGATTTTATGGGCGATCTGCAGGGTTTCGGCACTTTTAATCAATATCCCGTTTTCCGCTCCAAGTCCCGTTCCAACCATTACAGCTGTCGGGGTTGCAAGCCCAAGAGCGCACGGACATGAAATGATAAGGACGGTAATAAATACAGTCAGTGCAAACACAAAACCCATGCCGAGCAGATACCACACGGTAAATGCCGTTAATGCAATTCCGATAACTGCAGGCACAAAATATGCTGAAATTCTGTCTGCAAGTTTTTCGATAGGTGCTTTACTCCCCTGTGCGTCCTCAACCAGCCTTATAATCTGCGCCAATGCCGTATCTTTTCCAACCCTTGTTGCTTTAAACTTAAACGAGCCCGTCCTGTTTAATGTGGCCCCTATAACCTCGCTGCCTTTTGATTTCTCGACGGGGATGCTCTCCCCCGTGACCATGGACTCGTCAACGCTTGAATGCCCCTCGATAATTATGCCGTCCACGGGGATTTTTTCACCGGGCTTTACTATCACAATATCTCCTGCCAAAACATTGTCCATGGGAATGGTAACCTCTTCATTGTCCCTCACAACAGCCGCGGTTTTAGGTTGAAGCTTCATCAACTTCTTTATGGCTTCGGAGGTTTTTCCTTTAGCAACTGCCTCAAGCATCTTGCCGAGTAAAATAAAGGCAATAAGAAGCCCTGCAACTTCATAGTAAAGATTATCTATTCCATAATCTGGGTTCCCTGTCCATATAAGAATCGAAACCGCTAAACTGTATAGATATGCGGATCCCGTGCCAACCGCAACCAGGGTGTCCATGTTGGCGGTTTTTGTTTTTATAACCGCTATGATCCCCCGTGTGTAAAACACGGAGCCTGCAATTATGATCGGCGTTGTCAGAATAAACTGGATGACTGCAGCGTTTTCTACTGCAAACAAAGGAATCGGAAAGCCGATGTGCGGCGCCATGGCAAAATAAAAAAGCGGTACCGCGAAGACGGCAGCGATCGTAAATCTTAATTTTAAATTTTTTATTTCTTTCTCCCTTACCTCCTTTTCCATATCAGCGGTCGGCTCTTCAATGGGCTTATAACCCGCTTCCTCTATTGCTTTCTTTATGGAATCAGGATCGATTAAATCGGGATTATATTTTATTCTCGCCTTCTCCGTTACATACAATTCCTTTGACACGATTCCGTTCAATTGATTTAAAGCTGAATTAACCGTTCCCACGCAGTGTGGGTTGTCCATCCCGATGACCTTTAAATCAAGCGTGATTACACCTTTTTCCTCCGCCTTCACAACATTATATCCTGTTTTCTCTATTATGCCCTCAAGTTTTTCTCTTGAAATCTTTGCCGGATCATATTCGATACGGGCTTTTTCAGAAGCAAAATTAACCCCGACGTCATAGACCCCATCCAGGCTCTTTAATGCATTCTCTATGGAAAGAACGCATGAAGCGCAGTGCATGCCGGTTATGCCCAGGGTTATCTTCTCCGTTTCTTTTTCTTCTTCCGGTTTTTTAACCGGTTTCTTTTCTCCCGGGAACTCATCCCTGCAGTGCCTGCTGCAGAAGTAAAAGGTTTTTCCGTTCTTCTCTGCCGTAAGCCCTTTCTTCTTTGCTTCCTTTTCATTCACATCCATGCCGCAAATCGGATCTTTTGCCATTTTTCATACATTCATCGCATTCAAATTCAAGGGTCGCGTGCTTTATGTTATATCTTTTTAAATTTTTCTTGATTTCCTTTTTCATTTTCTCTATTTCCCCCATATCAGGCTCTGTGGTAAATATGTGCGCATCTATGACATTTATATTTGAGCATAAACTCCATAAATGTACATTGTGGACTCCCTGCACGCCCTTAACCTTTTCAATGTCCCTGATGACATCATCAAAATCTATATCCTTTGGTGTAAATTCCAAAAGTATGTGAACGGAGTTCCTCATTATTATGAATGCAGAAAATAAAATGAATACCCCTATTGCCATGCCCAGTATCGGATCAACGATGATTTGACCTGTGAAAAAAATCCATATCGAGGCGAAAACAACCGCCGCCGAGGAAAGCGTATCTGTAACAACATGCATAAACGCGCCCTTGACATTCAGATCGCGGCTTCCATGCAGTTTGAAAGCAACATACAGATTTACCGCCAGACCTATAAATGCAACAATGAACATGATCGGGCTTTCAATCGGATTTGGCGTAAAAAACCTATGCCACGCTTCCCAGAAAATCCACCCGCTTATCCCTATAAGTAAAATTCCGTTCACGAATGAGGCGAAAATTTCCACCCTGTGGTAACCAAATGTTTTTGTTTTTGTAGGTAACTTTTTTGCGGTATTTACGGCACTTAACGAAATGAACAGGGCAAATACATCCCTGAACATGTGCCCTGCATCGCCCAGTAAAGCCAGCGAGCCGGAGATTAACCCTCCTATAACCTCCACAACAAAGAATACGGAAGTCAGTACGATGGCAATCTTCAACGATTTCTCAACATTATTTTTCATATTCTTAGATGGTTTCTTTTTTTCCTGAAAACTCATCCCTGCAGTGCCGGCTGCAGAAGTAAATTTTTTTCCCATCTTTTTCTACCGCGAGTCCATTCTTTTCCGCTTCCTTCTCATTTACCTTCATGCCGCAAATGGGGTCTGTTGCCATGATTTCATAAAATGCCTTTCTTCATCTCCTCGAACTGCTCATTTGTTATTTCTCCCTTGGCATACCTTTTTTTCAGAATGTCCAGTGCAGATTCACCTCCCCCTCCAATGATATTTGCATTTTTCAGAAGCATGTATATTACGTAGCCTATGACAAAGATTACAGCAAGCCAGAAAATAGTCATCAGCAGAAACCAGGCGAAACCCATCCCGGAATCATACCCCTGCATCATGTGCCCCCAATCGTCCATCATGCCCCCGCAACATTCATCATCTCCGTCGCACGTTACGGTCGAGGAGTTCAATATAAGCATACCGACCAGAAATAATATCATGTGTGGCCTCATTTTTTAAATTAATACCGGGTTGAGCCTGACAAATTGCAGCCTTATTCCCGGGTTCAAGAGGTGTTTATTTTGATTTCATCACATTAATATTTATTACGATACTAAAATAAAAATATATTCACACTGATTTGATTTACCCTTCCGGTTCAAAAAAGATTTTCAGTGATTTTGAGAAAAAATCGGAATTTCTTTTCTGTTTCAAAGATGGTTATATTATAATATTTTACAAAATAATATTTATTATTAGGGTAATAAATTATAAAAGAAATTCCCGAACAGTCCGGATAAATGCAGCAAAACTCCATTTTATCATACGTGAGTGAAAGAGTCAGGGTTACGATTGACGTGATCGAACACGCGCTGAAAGTTTTTCGCAAAGCAAAAGATGTTCAATAAAAATTTAAATAATTTTTATTATGCGATATAACCCCGGGTGCTTGACCTGTCAAAACCTTTTACTAACTCAATTGGTGTCTGTTTTTCAGGCATCCAGCCGTAAATTGGATAAACCAGGTATGGAAGGAACTTTCTCATATCCTTTGAAAATTCAGTAACTAAATGATCTTCCCCAAAATATTTTCTGCTGATTTCATAGGTTTTTTGTTTTGCCGCATATTCATCAACAACTCCGAGGGAGTGTATGTACTCATGAAGGAGTATATGGAAGGAGTAAGGTTTAAGCAACTCCGGGTTTGTCTCGTTAATTCTGCGAAGGATAGTTTTATTCATCACGATGATGTTCGACTCTACGGGGTAATATGCACCTACGAATCCGTTCATGTAAGCTCCCAGCTCCTGGAGACCCAGCATTAAGCCCGCCCTTGACCTGCCTTCAATCTTCCTCACAACCTCTTTTACAGACTCGAATGTGTTTATGAGGTCTTTCTTAACTATTTTGTCCTCCATTCTAATTTTTAATATATTTTTAATAGTTAATTAATTATTAGTATTTGGTATATAAATACTTGCATTTTTAATTGCGCTTACCCGATACATATCATAAAAATCTCCTCGGATCCGTATCAATATCAACAATAACCGGCTTATCCAGCGACAGTGCTTTTTCAACCCCCTCCTCCAGATCTTCCGGTTCCGTGACCCTGATACCAATGCCGCCGCAATTCTCGGCGTATTCTGCAAAATTACAGTTATAAAGGTCTGTCTGCCAGTTTGGGTAACCCTCAACTTTCTGCTCCTGCATGATCATACCAAGCTGCTTGTTGTTGAATAAAAAGACCTTAACAGGCAGTTTATATTTCACAACCGTGAGGAAATCTTCCATGACCATTGAAAAACCCCCGTCGCCTGTGATACACGCAACCTGCCTGTCAGGATAAGCAATCTGCGCTGCCATTGCCCCCGGAAGTCCCGCGCCCATTGAAGCCAGATAACCGGACATTACAAATTTTTGTGTTTTTTTCATAAAGAAATTTCTTCCAAACCACCAGCCGTTTTCCCCGATATCTAGGGATATTACCGCATCAGCGCTCAATTTATCGCCCAGCACCTTGATTATATGCTGGGGTCTTATTGGTTTCCTTGACGGATCGGTTTCCTTTTCCAGCAGTTCAATCCATTCTTTTTTTAATTTCCTTATTTCCGCCAAATATTTTTCATTATTTTTTTCTTTAACTAGATCAATAAGTCCGGGCAGCAGTTCAGAACTATTACCCCACAGACCAACCTCGACCCCGTATTTTTTCGCTATCATCATCGGATCGATATCAATTTGTATCATTTTCTTTTCCGGAATCTGGGTCATATCCGAGAATGAAGAACCGATTACAATCAGTAAATCGGATTTTCTCACTAATTCGGAGGCAGCCGTTGATCCGATCGTTCCATGGCTTCCGACATAAAGTTCGCTGTCTTCATCAACAACTCCCTTCCCCCTGAATGTTGTGACAATGGGCGCGGAAATTTTTTCTGCAAACTCCAGTAATTTATCACCCTGGTCCAACGCACCAAACCCGGAAATTATTACCGGCATTCTTGATCGGTCAATAACTTCCGCCGCTTTTCTTACAAGATTTCCACACTGCGAAACAGCCCGGTTTGGTATTCTCCCCTCCATCGGGATTATTTTCGTATTATAAGGCAGTTTCTGGACGTCATTGGGAATGCTTATGTGGGAAACCCCCCTCTCAACCAGCGCATGTTTAATAGCAAGCGTTATGAGAGTTGTTGTCTGATCCTCTGACATCAATACTTTATTGAACACGCATATTGGTTCAAAAAAAGAGTGCTGGTCAATTTCCTGGAATGATCCGGGCCCGATTAACTGCCTCTTCACAAGTCCCGTTAGAGCCAGAACAGGGGAATGGTCCAATTTGGCATCATATAAGCCGGTTGCAAGGTTGGTTGCCCCGGGTCCCGCCACAGTCAGACATGCGGCAATGTTTCCCGTGAGTTTCCCGTAAGCAGATGCCATAAATGCCGCTGTCTGCTCATGCCTGACCTGAATATATTTTAATTTATCGTTTTTTCTTACAGCCTCCACAACCCCTAATGAAGATGTCCCGGGTATTCCGAAAACATATTTTACGCCCCATTCTGCCATCTGCTCCGCCAGAATATCGGAGACGGTTGTTTCTTCTTTCTTCTTTTCTTTTGTTTTTTCCGTTAATAGCACAAACGCGCTTTCAGGAGCATTGCAAACAGGACATCTCCAATCCTCCGGCAGCTCTGTGAATCTCTTTCCTTCCTTCTCCTCATCATAGATATAATTACATACCGTGCATCTATATTTTGCCATCTTTATTTTTCAGGGTATGTTTCGCCCCGTTTTACTTCGATTTTATTGAAACCTGCATTCCATCCCGGATCATAAGATGCCCCGCAGCTCGGGCATATCAAGCAATTTTTATGTTCTCTTCCTCTCTGAAATAAACATGGAACCCTCTCCCGTACCCGCATACAGGGCACATTCTAAATTCTTTTAATCTGCTCATTTTTTAAGCTCTGCAGGTTCTTTCGGACATCACTCAGGTACTGAGGGCGCAGGATGGCGATTTGCAGCGGTTCATAGATGACGGTATTTCTTTAACGTCAATTCCTTCCAATCCAGGCAATTCTTTTTCCTTTAATCCTGCCGTCATTTTTAATCAGGTTCCCGCAGCATGCAAACATCACGGTATTCCCCTGCTTCAATACCCCCTGATTTTGTCCAAAGCTTCCTGCACTCTATTTTTATGTTCATTTGTAGAGGCATATAAAATTTTCAACACGAATTTTAATACATCCGAATCCGCTTCAAAAACTTCGAAAAATTTATTTTCTATCAGGTTATACTCAATGCTTAAAGAATTACTCAATGCTTCTTCCAGCGATATTTCTCTTTTTTTAGCAACATCTATTATACTCTTCACATAGTCATGGAATCTTTTTATCGCATCTATATCAAACCTGTCCTCGCTTAAATATATATGCCATCCCTCATTAACCCTTTGATTGAGTTCACGTATCCATACTGCATGCTGGGTTTCCTCCACAGCCAATACCCACCAGAAGTCCGTATACTGAGGAAATTTTTCTGAATATATTTTGTATAACTGATGAATTTCTTCCTCATTTCCTGCCATCATTTCCAAAACATCGGTTTTATTTTCACCCACATTCATAAACTCTTATTATTTATTAAAAAAAATTTAATCGGATTTCCACAACCCGTGAACATTACAGTATTCCCTTGCTTCAATCCTCCCCGCCTTTATCCCAAACTCCGCTTCCGGCTTATCCCCTGGTTTCAAGAATCTTCTGTAAACCCTGCCGTCTGCAATCACCTCCACCCACTCTATGTAATGGTCTTCTTCCATCGGATGCGGAACCTCTCCAACCTTAACCTTTACTCCCGCATCTGTTTTTTCTATCACAGGAACATGCTTTTCCTGTCCCGCATCTTCCGTCTTTTCCTCAAGCAATTCCATCGGCTGCCCGCAGCAGACCAACTTCCCGACTCCAGCATGCAAAACCTCCACGATATTCCCGCAGATATTGCATCTGTAGATTTCATTTAATCCAGTCATTTTTATTTTTTTATTCTACTTGAAAACTTTTTTTTCTACATATACATTATAACCCATTTGTGCTAAATTCGTGATAGATTAACCGTAAAATAAACAAAAACTTTTCATAGAGGGTTTTTTAATAAATAAGCCGCACCAGCATCTCCCCTCATCCCTCCATGTATCGTGAACTTTGAAATTGCAGGGGCACAGTAATTCTAAATCACTCTGCATTGTCCCGCCCCCTATTCTGCACGGGCAGAGTTTAAGCCCTTTTTTTCTTTCATTCTCCAGGACGCCCTCTATTATCGCATCTACATGCCTTTCGTCAGGGTTTAAAATAAAGTCGTTGTTTTCCGTAAATTTCTCCAACACCCTTCTCAATTCTTCTTTGTTCATAGCTCCATTACAAACTTTGCTTCTTTTTTGTCTATCCGGACATACGCGTTTTTTGCCATGCAGGTCGGGCAGATCCCGGGTCCCGCCGCACCGTAATGGATGTCGCTGCATACATTACACCTGAAAAATTTTTTATTTATCATTTCTCATAAATTCAACCTCCCCTCTGAAAGTCCCAGATGGTCTGTTTCCACCTCCACGAATGCCTCAAATATCTGCCTTACTCTCGCATCCGCAGATTCTGACGCCGCCTTTTTATAAAATTCAATGGCCCTCTTTTCCCTTGCATGGGATTCCTCCAGGTTTTCCCTGTAGGGTACGCTGCAGGTTTCATTACCTTCGGGGATGCTGCCGAGTTTCAGTATCTTCCTCCAGACGCTTGCATGTTCCCTTTCAACCTTTGCCAAAGCCTTGAATAACAGTTTTCCCTCCTCGTCATCTGTTTTCCCTGCGGCACAGAAATAGAACGCCGAATTACTTACCTCCACCTGTAAAGCACGCTCTGCATTCCCCCTATCTTTTTCGTTCAGTTCAACGTCGAAATTAACCTCCGCCTCATTTGCCTCCTTTATGTATTTCCCGTGCGCCCCGCAGAAAGGGCAGTTATCCGGCGGACTACTGCCTATGTACGGGTCGCCGCAGATTTCGCACCTCCATAATTTTACCATTTTTCCTTTCTACTTCATTAATTCCTCTTCAACCTCTTCTTTGCCTGCTTCCAGTTCCTTTACCTGCTCAGCATCCTCTCTCAGCAATAAGGTCTGGAATTCCCCAACATGCGTTTTCTCCTCTTTTGCCACATCCAGGAGGATTTTCCTGATATCCTCGTTTTCCGCCAATGCTGCCATTTGCTCATATAGGTTTATGGCATCCAGTTCAGCTATTATCGCAGCCCTCAGTATCTCTTTGTCCAGGTCTTCCCTCTTTAACCTTTCAAGGTTTGCCGGTATTTTAGATAACATTTTCAACCACCTTTTGTTTTTCAGTATTTCTCACACTTGATTTCAAAATAATTTGCCGGATGATCGCAGCTCGGGCACTTCTCAGGAGGAGTTTCCCCTTCATGAACATAGCCGCATTTCCTGCACACCCACTGAACCTTCTCTTTTTTCTTAAAAACGGTTCTCTCTTCAACTTCTTTCAACAATTTTTTATATCTTTCCCCATGGTGTTTTTCTGCTTCGGCAATCGCTCTTAATCTTTTTGCCGTGTCCCCGTAACCCTCATTTTCCGCTTCATCCGCAAACCCCGGGTACATTGAAGTATATTCATAATGCTCCCCGGCAATCGCCGCTCTTAGATTTTCAGCGGTGTTACCGAGAGCAACCGGTCCTGCTGCGGCAATGGTTATCTCCTCGTTGTTAACCCCAAGGTTTATGAGCATTCTATACAACCAGTTCGCATGCTCGCGCTCATTTTCCGCGGTAGCCAAAAACAGCTCCGAAATCTGCTCATATCCTTCCTTCTTAGCTGTTTTTGCATACATCGTGTATCTATTTCTCGCCATTGACTCGCCTATAAAAGCCGCCATTAAATTTTCTTTTGTTGCCATTTTTTTGTATTATTATATCAAATCATTTCATTTTCTAATCCTGCAGACGCTGTCCCCGAAAAAAAACGTTAAAACGCTGCAAAATATCATACCCATGCCGATTCCAAGTATAAGCGGACCGTTTTCTATGATTACTGCTGCGATTCCTGCCCCGAAGATCAGAATAGGGATCACGCTGCAGCAAAGTACAACCCCGATAATTCCAAGAATTGTTGCGGTTATTCCGCCGATGGTTGTAAATTTTAATATTATTTCCCGCATTTTAATTTTGATTGTATTTATTAAAATATATCCTATTCCTCCTTCTCAAATGTCCCGCTCCCCCCGCACTCCGGGCATTTCCTTGGCTTGCAGCGAGTTTCCTTTTCAAACCCGCAGTTCTTACATTTAAATTTCGCCATTTTCTCTTTTTATATGCGCTTTAATTAAATTATCCTGTTTCTTCAGGATTCCTTTGATACCCCCAGCTTTATTTGATACGCTTCATCGGGACCCCGCAGCAATAAGGCGCTGCTTTAGGCTCCTCATCAAACTCGATTATCGGGCAATCACATTCACCCCCGCACTCGCATTTGTACCGTACGGGTTTTCCTGTATCCCCGCATCCGCATTTTTCGCACATTTTTATATATTTAATTTCAGCTATTTTTTAGCAGTTGCAGCCCTGTTTCCGGGCTCAATCAGTACCTATCTTGATTTTGCCACATTAATATTTATGACAATACTAAAATAAAAATATATTCAAAGCGGTTCTATTTACATTTCCGGTTCAAAAAAGATTTTCAGCATTTTCGGTGAAACCCAGGAAATTTCCTTTCCGATTCAAAAAAATAAGGGGAAGCAAATCAACCCTTCGTTTGGTCTGGCTCAAAAAAATCACATCCCCTTTACATCACTTGAACTTATCACCCTGTCGATCTCATATTTCAATTGCGGCGGCAATCCTTCAATACCGACATTCAAGAAGCCGCGAACAATTATTGATGTCGCTTCATCCTCGGCAAGTCCCCTCGCCATCAAATATTCGATCTCATCCTGTGCGATTTTTCCAACCGCTGCCTCGTGACTCATGTCAATATTCTTAACGTGACCTTCCAACTCCGGAATCGCATGAATCGCTCCTTCATCTGAAAGAATCAGACCTCTGCATTCAAGATGCGCCTTAATATTTTTGGCATTTCCGGCAAGATGTCCGCGAGCAATTATCTTTCCGCCTGTTGTAATCGCTCTCGAAACAATCTCTGCCCTTGCCCCTTCTTCGTTAAGCATAACTCTTGAGCCCACGTCCATCTCAGAGTCCCGAGGGGCAACAATAATGCTGTTTAAGCGTGCAAGTGAATTTTTTCCGTTAAGATGAACGGTGGGATACATCTGAAGTGATTTTGTCTTTTTCATGCACACATAATTTGAAATAAATGTGCCTCCTTCCTCGACAATAATCACACTTCTCGGGCGTACAACAATCTCCTCCCCCCAGTTGTGGATCATCGTGAATGTGACTTTCGCGTTCTTTTTCACATAAAACTCTGAAATACCTATATGGATTCCCGAGCCTATGCGGGGGGCGGTTGTGCATCCTGTGATGATGTTTAGTTCGGCACCTTCTTCTGCAATTATGATGTTGTGGACATTCTGCGCGAGATTTTCTTTATCAAGATAAAGACACGCCTGAACCGGGAATTTTGACTTCACTCCCACGTCAGCTCTTATAAAATACCCTTTTTTATGTTTTAATTCCGCCTGGGCGGTATACTTATCTGCACCTACATCAACTGCTTTCCACCAGTAGTCAGAAAGCCAGCCATATTTTTTTAATGCTTCATCGGCTCCTAAAATCTCGATTCCTTCCTGTTTTGAACTTGAATGCACAACGGAGTGATCCATCTGGACAAAAGTACCCGAGCGGTCTTTTTCATCCGCATCGACGCCCACAGAAAGCATGCTCTCCTTCTTATCCCCCGGAAGCTCTGACACATCAGGAAGATACCCGTGCTCTGGAGTATCATCTAAAAACGCATTCAAATCAATATCCGGACCAAACGCTGCCTTTTTTTCTTTTGCTTCTTCCGCCTTTAATCTATTTTTACTGCTTTTCATATTTTCATTATTTATTTTACCGCCTGAAATTCCTCTTCTTGCCATTTTGTGATTCCATCTGTCATATCATAAACTTCTCTGATCATAAAAATTTTCATTATCTTTATTTTGCAAAATCAGGCCATATGCTTCATGCACGCTTATCTTTTTAATTATCTGCTCTGCTTCTTCTTTTTCCGCCGCATTCTCCTTTCTTACACTTCCATTGGTCGAGTTTTTATTTTCTTCAACAACTGGTTTCTCAATTACCGTCTTTGTTTCACCCGTATTTTCTTCGTTTATTGTTTTCATTGCCCGAGGTTTTTTTCTCCCCATACCGGGAACATCCAATATTAAAACAACGGCGTTGATCAGTCCGGATATAAAAATTCTACTCTGTTTCATCACACCCCCATGTTTCTCCATTATTATTGACTTACATTTAACTGAAAATATATTAAGAATAAAAATCCGTAAAGGAAAATTCAGAAATTACTAAATTCTTTAAGTGGAAGGGTCAAGCGCATAGGTTACTATTTTCACAAATTCTTGATCTCGTACTTCGTTTTCATCTTTATTTGCTTGAACTTATCTGCGTCTTTTGCCTTGTGAAAGACCCTCAGTGAATGCTCAACCACATCAACAGTAGTCCAAACCCGTTCGCTCACATAATCCTCTCCAACATCG
>Ga0209636_10001519_pt1 | contig 23529 bp, 19 predicted proteins | sample DeeMarSWOR152_54_FD_187464 | JGI IMG/M metagenome (GOLD analysis project Ga0209636, IMG submission 187464) | Marine sediment microbial communities from White Oak River estuary, North Carolina - WOR-1-52-54 (SPAdes) (version 2) | ecosystem: Environmental > Aquatic > Marine > Intertidal zone >...
CACGTTGAATCGTCACCAATTGGACGAAATGAGAGCCTTTGCTGAGAACTTGGGGCTTGAATTTCGATTCGACCCCTTAGTACACCAGAGAATCGATGGCCGAGGAAACCCGGCAAAGCTCAGGCTGTCACCCCGGAAAGTGGTACAGCTAGATTTAGATGATGAAAAAAGGCGCATCGAAATGTTTGATCTATACCAAAGGTCGGCGAAGGCTCCGGTTAACCCTGAGTTCCTATTCAGATGTGGTGCAGGAGTAAATAGCTTTCACGTTGACCCATATGGTCTACTGCATATTTGTGGAATGGTCAGGCATCCCAGCTATGACCTCATCAACGGATCGTTAAGGGAAGCTTGGCACAGCTTTTTACCCGAGGTCCGAGCTCAAACATGGAAAAAAGATGACCCATGTGCTCATTGCAATTTTCATGTTTTCTGCGGTCAATGTCCGGGCTGGTCCCAGCTCGAACATGGGGATTCGGAAAAACCCGTGGAATATCTTTGTCAGGTTGGCCACCTGAGGGCCGAACTGTTTCGACGGGAGAACATGAATAAGAAACCTTTTCATGCCGAGGTCGGGGGGGAGAAAAATGAAAAAAAAGATCAAGAAAAAGTACGAAAAGCCGGTAGTTACCAAGGTTCGGTTAGAAACAAAGATATCGGTCTTAGCCGTCTGTAAAACCACTGCTGCCGTAGGAGCCCCCGTATATTCAGGTTGTTCTGTACTTGGTTCACCGTGCTCCGACCTTGGCAGCTAGATCGTCCCAGTTTCCCCAAAAGGAGATGTCTCGTCGGATGGATTCTCTTGGGAAATGAAGAGGAAAATACACATACGGATTGCGGAAATTACGATTGCGATCGAATGGGAAGACCGAAATCTCCAGTGTAAGCTTCATCGGATCTACCCTCCTTTCTTCAGCAATGGTAAATCAGACATTGTTCTCCGCCTCCGCGAGAGAACTCAAAATGTTTTCCTGGGGAAAAAGGTCTTCGATTGTGCCCCTGTATGGAAGCTTTATCGGGGAAATGGCAATGGCAACTGGATCATAAGGCTCTTTGCTGACGAAAGGGATCCCTATGCTGAAAGGGTGATGCTTCTTCATTCAAGCCTTCGTTATGGAGAGCTCTATGTTCAAAAGCCGGCCCGTGACTCCTCATTCGCTATTGATCCCTTTACCGGTCCCACCGCGGAACTCTTGATGGTACAGTATCTCGCTAAAGGAAAGGGGATTATCATCCACTCATGCGGAATCACGCTCGGTGGAAAAGGAATCCTCTTTGTGGGGCATTCAGGGACGGGCAAGAGCACCATGGCGCGGTTCTGCAGGGATGATGGAGCAAATGTCTCCATCTTGAGCGATGACAGGATCGTCCTCCGGAAAAAAGACGGCGTTTTCTGGATGTATGGCACGCCCTGGCATGGTGAGGAAAAATTTTCGTCGTCGAAAGGCTATCCATTGGATAAGATCTATTTCATCAAACATGCTAGTAGAAACCAAATCACGAAGCCTACCGGAATAGAGGCCACTTCCAAGCTCTTAAGCTGTTCTTTTCCGCCCTTCTGGGATAAGAAGGGAATGAACTTTACCCTCGATTTTCTCTCAGAACTCAGCAAGCAGGTCCCATGTCGAGAGTTGGGGTTCCTCCCTGATAGAGGGGTCGTGCGTTTCATAAGGTCTATGAGCTGAAAGGGATTCCCCTGTCGTGAAGATATCCGGGCACAGGAAAGAATTCGCGCCAGACCACGTTCTCTGGGATATTGCAATCGACCTGCTCGAAAATCGGAACATGGTAAAATTCCGCGCCCCCGGGGTTAGCATGTCTCCTTTCATCCGGAATAGTGAGATGATCACCGTTGAGCCCTGTTCTCACGGGGATCTAACGTTTGGGGATGTTATTCTCTACCAAGGATTTGGAAGCCAGTGCAGGCAATTATCCATTCCTTTACGGAATAGGAAAATTGTGCATCGATTTTTGTGGAGAAGGGAAATTGGAGGTGATTTACGATTAATCACCAAGGGGGATAACAATTATCTCTGCGATCCCCCCGTCTCACCCCAACAAATCCTTGGAAGGGTGGTGGAAATAGAGAAAAATGGATGGAGATTGAGGTTGGATACACCCTTCGGAAGGTTGTTGAACGCCCTGTTTGCATTAGTTATAATGCCACCTGTCTCCGCTTTGAGCTTCGCCTGTATAAGGACGATAAAGCGCCTTTTTACCTTGGTGAAGAACAACAGGAACAGTTCAAATGATTGTGCCAAAGAAATTAGGAGAAGACAATTATGAAGACCGAGGAAAGGATGCCAATTAAATCCCCCGATACGGCCCATCAAATTATCGATGGTGAAGCCGTGATTATCACACCGGGACAAATGATGGTTCATGTGTTAAACACGGTAGGCAGCAGAATTTGGGATCTAGCCGACGGAGAGAAAAATATCCACGATATTGCAAAGATTCTTACCGAGGAATTCGATGTGTCCTACGAAACTGCTCTCGAGGATGCGGTCGAATTTACGGGTGATTTGGCCGAAAAGAAGATGATGGATTTCGCGGGAAAGGGGAAAAAGAAGGGATAGACAACCAATGAGCACCAGCGCCAAATACGACCCCTATGCGAGAATTGTCAAGAAGACCATGGATAGGCTCATCCCCTTCACCGTTCACTGGGAATTGACTTACCATTGCAACCTTCAGTGCCCTCACTGTTACATCGTTCCTCAACATTCCAGGGAGGAACTCTCCTTTGATCACATCTCTGACATCCTCGATATCCTGAAGGAGACCGGAACCCTCTACGTGATCTTCAGCGGAGGGGAGATTTTGACGAGAAAGGACTTCTTCGATATCGCGGGCTATGCGAGGAAAAAGGGGGTTGCGCTGAGGTTGTTGACCAATGGAACCCTCATCGATGAACAAGTAGCAGACCAGATCGAGCAACTGAATCCCCTCTCCGTTGAGATTAGCCTGTACGGTTCGAGGCCGGCAACGCATGATCGCATTACCGCGTCCCCGGGTTCCTTTGAAAGGAGCCTCAGGGCATTGAAGCTCTTAAACGACAGGTCCATCCGAACCACGGTCAAGAGCCTCATAATGAAGCCAAATGCCGCGGAATTTCAGGAGATGAGGAAATTTGCCCGGAAGATTGGTTCTCAGTTCATTTATGATACGATCGTTATCCCAAGGCTGGATGGGTCAATGGCCCCATGTAGGAATCGCCTCGATGGAGATGAGCTTTACCGGTTACTCTACCCAGAAGTGCGAGAAAAGGGGGAAAATGGCAATTCCCGACAGGATGACCTCTCCTGTACCGCCGGCCTAAACGTCCTATCGATCTCCCCGTATGGAGATGTATATCCCTGCATGGCGTTCAAGGAGAGCGGAGGCAACCTGACCAAGGACTCCCTGTGTGAAATTCAACACTCCCCCATATTCTTCAAAATCAGATCCATAACCCTCTCCGATCTTCGGGATTGCAAGGGATGCGAACTCGTCCGTTACTGCAACCGATGCCCGGCCCTTGCATGGTTGGAAACGGGAGATCTCCTGGGGCCTTCTCATGCCGATTGTCTGTTGGCCGGTGTAATCAAGAGCGTCGTCGATAATAAACGAAAACCGCCCGTAACGGCGGATTGTTGCCGATGATCATTTCAAAACGTCAGTGAGTAAAGGCCCTTCATTCCAAGCCGCCATGGAAGATTCTCGATATACGAGGCTCATCGACCATGTGATCCTGGAACAATTGGGGAAGGGGAAAACCTTCACCTTCACGCTAACGGGAAATAGTATGCACCCGTTGATCAGGAAGGGAGATCGCGTTCACATCCAAGGGTGCGACCCGCGGGATCTCTCCGCCGGAGACATCATCACCTATAGGAACGACGCCCTGTATGTAACCCATCGGGTATTGTGGATAAGAAGACGAGGCACCGATATCCGGTTGATAGCAAAGGGAGACAGCGAAATCACGGTGGACCCGCCGCTCTCACCCGAGCACATTCTCGGAAAGGTCGCCGCCATAGGGAGAGCGAACCGGGTCCTCCACCTGGAGGCCCCCCACTGGCGTCTCCTCAATCATTTCTTGTGGATGCTCTCCTTGGGCGAAGCGACGCTCATCCTCTTTTATCGACTTGCTGTGGCGAAATTGCACCCTTCCAAACCTTGCCCTGCCAAGGGAGACCCAACCCACCTCTCCCGCTGAGTCAAGGTGTTCAACCCCTTAACCGCAGCACCAAATTGGCGCAGCACTGAGCGGAACGGGATTTAGGCGACAACCCCAGAAGTCTCGGTTCCATTCATGAAGCGATGATCAATACTGGGTCAGGCTCCCGTCCATTTTGGCCCTTTTCACGGCCTTCTGGAAGAGAAAGAGGCTGAGCGGAAGCATAACCGCGGTGAAGAGCATCAAGGCGAGGATATAGGGGAGGAGGGCCTCTGTGGAATATCCCTGCAAAAGGGCCAACCTCATCCCCTTCAAGGAATGGGTGATGGGCAGAAGGTAGGAACATTTTTGCAGCCAGCCCGGGAAGACCTCAATGGGATAGATGACTCCACCCAGAAACCCCGAAAGACCCGAGAAGACCCAACCCAGAGGGTCTCCCTTCTTGAACGCCATGATAAAACTGGCCGAGATGATCCCGAAGCCGCCCAGCGAGGTAATACTGAGCAATAGTATTAATGCCGCCGCAGGGATGTTTGCTTCCCCCATGTCCAATCCGAAGACCGCCACGCCCAGTATGAGGTAGACCAAGACCCTGAGGGTTGTCCAGACGAAGCTCGACAAGGATGAGGAGAACAGGATTGTCGGGATGCCAGTCTGCGTGACCATTAAGGCCTCCAAGGTGCCCATCTCCTGGGCGCTGCTGATCGTTCCGGCGATGCTATGCTGCGCAACGCCGATGTACCCCGAGAAGGCGATCCCAATGAGCACGAATGAAAAGTAGTCACCTCCATAGGGCTGGAGATAGGGGACCACTACACCTCCGAATAGACGGGAGAGAAAGAAAAAGGTGAGCATCGAGAAAAAGATCCCCGCGAACTGCATCAAAAACGACAGCTTATAGCTGGCAGCATCGCCGAAATCCCTGATAACAAAGGCCAGGGGTTTTCTCAATTGGTAGAGCATCTAAACCTACTCCCCCTCAACTCCCTCGCCAGAGCTACGATTCGAAGTCACTCGGGAGAAGATCTCCTCCAGGGTCCTCCCCATAGGTGAACACGTCACGACCTTCCCCCCGTGGCCCACAATGGCCTCGATGACCTGGGACACTCTCCAGCGCTCATCCACGGTTACCTCGATGGCAATCCCCCCTCCCGGCAAGGTCCCCTTTACCATAAAGGGAAAAACACCCTTCAATCCCTCTATGAATCCCCGAGCGGGCTTTTCCAGTTCAATGAGATATCGCTTCCGCTTATCCAAAAGAGCCTTCATCTCCTCCAGGGTTCCGCAGGCCTTGATTTCGCCCCTGTCGATGATGGCTAACCTGTCACACAAATCCTCGGCCTCAGCTAGATTATGGGTGGAGAGGAAAACGGTTTTTCCCCCTTCCTCAACAATACTCCTCCTGATAAACTCCCTCAAGCTGCTGGCGATCATGGGATCCAAACTTCTCGTGGGCTCATCCAAAAATAAAACCTCGGGATCGGATAGCATCCCCCTGGCGATGGCGAGCTTCTGTTTCATTCCCGTTGAGTAATCCTTCACCCTCTTGTCTCCGTTGGTCTCCAGGCCGACCAATCGGAGCACCTCCTCTATCCTCCGCTGCGCCCGATTGGGCCCAAGGTTGTTCAATATGGCGAAAAATTCCAGGTTCTGCTTCCCCGTTAGCCTCCAATAGAAGCTCCTCTCATCATTTACCACATATCCAATAGACTCCTTGACCTCCTGTTCCTCCCTCACGATGTCATAGCCGTTCACGAGGGCCGTCCCTTCATTGGGCAAGAGCAAGGTGCACAGGGTCTTAATAAGGGTCGTCTTTCCTGCACCGTTGGGCCCCAAAAGGCCGAACACCTCTCCCCTCTTAACCCGAATATTGATGCCATCCAGGGCCGTAATTTCCCTTTTTTGGAATGGGTGAATGATGATTTCCTGGTAGCTCTTGATCTGGGGATATTTCTTGGTCAGGTTGAATGTTTCTATGATGTAGGACATCTCAAAAAAAGCTCTCGGGCACGATAATGGTATCCTGGGGCTGAACCAGATCGTCCAACTTGACGCGAACCTTAATGGTCTTCCCTCCCTCCTCGCGTCTGATTTTAATCCTCCTCTTGGACGCTTTCTCCGTAAACCCTCCGGCCAAGATAACGGCCTTTAATACCGTGGTATCGCGCCTCAGTTTATAGCTGCCCGGATTTTTGACCTCTCCGAAGATGAAGTAGTATGCGGCCTTAGGAACGAAGATGGTATCCCCGCCTTCAATCTTGATGTTGTCCTCCGGCCTTCCTCCCAAGAGCCCCTCAACGTCCACACGAATAACCTCCTCCTTGCTCGCCTCATCCGGGGTAATTGGCTTGCCGGGCAATCTCCCCGATGGCCGGACAACCTCAATAATCCACCCCGCACCATCCGATACTCCTCCCGTCCTCGATATGATCTCAATGAGGGAAGTCTCCTTATCCAGGGAGTAAGTTCCCGGAGACCTCACCTCCCCAAGCACAAAAACCTTCTTGCTCTCATACCCCTTTACGCGAATGGTGACGTAGGGATTGATCAGGTACCCAGCGGAAAACAAACGCACGAGCTCCGCTTCCAACTCTTTGATGGTAAGGCCCGCCGCCTCAACTCCTTCAATAAGGGGAAAGGAAAATGTCCCCTTCTCAGAAACCACCACCTCTCTGCTCAAATCCTCATGTCCCCATACGTTAATGAGGAGAACATCCCCTGGCCCTATGGTGTATTCCCCGACCTCGGGATTTTCGGATACATCCTTCCTTAAGGCAACCCTTTTCTCCGGAGTCGCAACTTTTTTCCCCGGAGCTGCAACCCTTTTTTCCGGAGTTGTAACCTTCTTCTCCGGAGTTGCAACCTTCTTCTCGGGGGGTTCCCTTAAGGCAAACTTTTCCTCGGGGGTTTTTCTCACGGGAACTTTCTCCTCGGGAGTCTTCCCGGTGATGTTACCCTTTCCCGCCGCGCTGTGGATTATGACCCGAGGGGCATTCCCCGGCCCAATGGCCACGGTGTATGCCCTACCTCCTGCAAAGGCCTCCTCCGATACGGGATACCATTCTTCCCCATCAACCTTCCACCTGCCGTTTTCCCGCTTAAAACTGAGCACCGCCACACCAACATCATGGAATTTTTTTGAATTGGCCCTGCGCAAGAAGGTGGTGGTTATGATTCCATCGTCTCGCCTAAAAATCCTCACATCCTCTATGGTAATATCGACCCCTTCGGAATTCCCCCCCCTCCCCTTACTATTCCCCGCTTCCTGCGATGAGTTTCCGTAACGGGAAAGGTAGTACTCTAATCCCCTCCGCTCCATCTCGGCTTTCCACCTCTCAATCAGCTCCATCACGATGCCATAATCCACCCTCGGGGAGTCCATTCCCATAGCTCCCTTGGGAGCGGAAAAGGCCAATAAGAGGAAAAAGACTACGGTAAACATTATGGGGACAATCTTTGCACGCATTGCAAAGTACCCTGGTGCTCAAAAATGAGCCGCGTCCCTCCGGACAACAAAATCCTCTCGCTTATATGGATGAAACCCCCCTACAGGCTGAGAGTCACGAAAAGGGAGACGAGATTTTCGGCATAATCCTCGTTATCGAAGTTGGAATCGAGATTCGTATAACGGTATTTTACCCCTAATTTTATCCACCTCTGCATTTGATAGTCAATTCCGGCCCATCCCCTCCAAACATTATCCTTCCTTTTTTCGCCAGCACCCAGATCATCGTAAAGATAACGGTCGTAGATATAGTCACCCCCAATGCTTCCCGTAAGTTTCCGGTAGGTATGTTGCAAGCTGGCCGAGACCTGATTCGTGAGATAGGAGGAACTATAGATAAAGTTATTATCCGCTCGAGAGGTGTCAAAAACGCTTCGGATCCCGCTCAGCGTAAGGATGATCCGGCTCGTTAATTCGTGGGAGATATCGGCGGATACGTATAGCGTATCGTCCGTTCGGTCAAGGGCATAGTACTCCTTTACTACATATCCTCCCCTCACGCCCCCCCTGGTTTTCGCCGTGATATCCCACGCGATTCCGGAATTGATTCGGTGTGAATAGCTGTTGTCAACCCTGGCTCTGTCCTTCCTGTAGTCGGTTGCCGAATAGGCGTACTCCAAGAGCATGAACGTCCTCGCCAAAATACGAAGCCGGAGGTCTCCTCCAACGGTGTTTGTATCGAAATTGTCAATCTCATCACTGCTATGTTTGTAATCCTTGAGCTCATGGGCGTAGTTCACGCCGAGACCAACGCGATCGAAAAAGGTGTAAAAGGCCTCGACCCGGGCCATGTTGTAAATATACGGGGCGGTCCTATCTCCCTCAAAATCGGGGGGGTCGGCCCCGCTGACAATTTTGTCGCCGAGCTTTAGCCTCAGCTCCTTGGGCAGGTCTAAATCGAGGGCCGCATCGGCGGACTGGACGAAGTGGTCGGCCTCACCGTAGGTATCATATCGGGCATAATCCGCATCATAGTTGAGATAGAAACCGTGTCGACCGATAGGTCTCACGTTCACCTTAATCCCCGGCAGGACGGAGTAATAGAAGTCCGCCTTCTTGTCGCGGTTCCTGAGAAAGGCATTATCCGTGTATGTGCCAGAGGCGCTAACATATGGTGTGATGTTAAATGGACCAAGCCGAATGCCCGCGTAGATCTCATACGGGAACCCGAGAAATGCTATCACTATCAAACCGATGGAAACAAATCTCAAACCCCCGCCCCCCCCATTTTGCCCCACCATTCCTTGTATGGATTAACCACTCCGCCCTGCTATTGAGAGGCGCTGGGCACGTCCCCAGACCCCCCTTGATAGCCGGTTTGGGCGACCGCCTCCGCAACGCTGCTTTCCCCCACAACCCGTATATTCATCTTGAGCCACAGGCAATAGTCGTTCACCGAGGCAACTAAAGCGACCTGGTCCGTTCCGATACAGCCTTTCTCGTACGCCTCACGAACCGAACAGCGGACCTCTTCTATTTCCCTTTGGGTTATGAGAGTATAAGGCTCATCAACCCTCCATCCCCCCCTCGGAGAAATGCCGAGAGCGGTCAATGCTACAAAGGATTGATCGCAATTCAAAGCCTCTCCTATGCCCAAGACCTTGGCAACATAAACGGCGAAATCACAGTGGGGAATCTCACACCCCACACACTCGGTCGCCATGGGCCCCTCGCATTGTGGAGCCCCAACCACTCGAGCCTTTTCCCGTTGGCAGTAATGCTTCAATCCCTTCATCAATTGACGATAATCAACCGCTACCAAGCCGATGGACGCAGCCCTCTCCACCCTCGCAAGTATCTCCTCCAATTCATCAGTGCCAATGGGAAACGAGGGATTCCCTCGGTTCCATCCAGCCGTGGATGCAATGCCAAGGCCATTTAATGTAATGACCGCTTGATCATAGCTCAAATCCGATCCGAGATGCAACCCTTTACAGAGGATAAGCGTTAGATCTCGATGGGATATGGGAACGCCTTCGCATTCCTCCAATGCCGCCGTCATCAACGGCGGCACTTCCCGTTTTTCCTCACCCTTAGGCTTAGCTATTTCCTCACGCCGCGCCGAAGGCTTTTGTGCTGCGGGCTTTCGCTCCCTCAGGGCAACCTCCTTTTTCAAGGCCATAAGTTTTCGTTCATAACGCTCCAATTCCTTGCTCTTCTCCTCCCACCGGCGTTTCCAATCCTTAATCTTCTCCAATTCCCTACTTTTCTCTTCCCACCGGCGTTTCCAACCTTCGATCTTCTTGTCCATGGCCAGAAGCTCCTGTTCCAGCTTTCGAACCCTCGCCTCGAAGTCTTTCTGGCGGGCCTCTCGGGCCTCTTCGGTGAGGGTCGGTTCTGAAACCCCTGTTTCACCCGGGACTTCGACGAGCCTGGTATCGGCCTCCTCCCCTAAAGTCTCAGAGGGAGGCGCAGGCCCAATCTGCTTCTCTTCGCCCTCAGCGGGTTGCGCGGGCTTAATTATTTGCTTCCTCACCAATAAGCGTTCCCCCTCAAGTTGAGTCGTTCGCTCAACGAATGATGACCTAAGATAATAGCAGGGAGGCAGGAATAGAAGAAGGAGAACTGCTGCCCACAAAAGCCTCTTCCTATTCTTCTTCATTCAGGCGTTCTCCATGGAGTAGGTGTATTGAATTGTTAAGAGATTTAATTGAGAGCTCGTTTTTCCAGTTTTCCAGAGATCTCTATTTTTTAAGCAAAAACCATACCAATATGAATTTATTTCCCCCGAGATCATGTAATCTTTTCAGCAACTTCCATGCCATAGCCGCTATTGAACTCCGCAAGATGTTCCCCAAAAATCCCTTGTCAAATGGGGGTAGGTACTCTACAATACCATGAAGAAAGGGATTTACATGGGCCAAGATGAAATTCCTGAAATCCTGCCGCTGCTTCCTGTCAGAGAGATCGTAATCTTCCCCTATATGATTCTTCCCCTTTTCGTCGGCAGGGAGAAATCCATTAATGCTGTTGAGGAAGCCCTTTCCAGAGAACGGTTAATCTTTCTCGCCGCCCAAAGGGATATGACCGAGGAAGATCCACCTCCGGAAGGAATTTATCGTGTGGGCACCATAGCCATCGTTATGAGGATGCAACGGCTCGCAGATGGAAGGCTAAAAATGTTAGTCCAGGGATTGTCCAAGGGAATGATCTCCGAATTCGTTCAAGTAAAGCCGACCTTCTTGGTCAAGATTGATCAAATCGGTGAGACCCAGGCCGCTGAGATCACGTTGGAAACCGAGGCATTAATGCGGGGCGTAAAGGAACAGTTGGAGAAACTCGTCTCCTTCGGGAAAGTCCTCTCGCCTGATTTGATTTTGATCCTCGATAGCATCGATGAGCCTGGTAGATTGGCGGACCTCGTATCCTCCAATGTGGGCCTAAGCGTGGAAAGAGCTCAAGGGATCTTGGAAACCCTCGACCCTATCGAACGTCTGAAGAAGCTTAATGAGGCCCTCGGTCAAGAAATCGAGGTCTTGACAATGCAGGTCAAGATCCGTTCTCAAGCAAAGGAGGGAATATCCAAGACTCAGAGGGAATATTTTCTCAGGGAACAGATGAAGGCGATCAAAGATGAATTGGGCGAAGGCGATGAAAGGGCCGAAGAGATCAAAGATATCCGGGAGGGGATAAAGAGGGCTAAAATGCCTCACGAGGTTGAAAGGGAGGCAAACAAACAGCTCCAACGGTTGGAAGGGATGCACCCTGAGGCAGCCGAAGCCTCGATAGTCAGGACCTATATCGATTGGCTCGTGGAGATTCCATGGAGCATCTCCACATCTGATACCGTGGATATCAAAAAGGCCAAGCAAATACTGGATGAGGACCATTACGACCTGGAAAAGGTCAAGGAAAGGATAGTGGAATTCCTGAGCGTTCACAAACTGAAGAAACAGATGAAGGGCCCCATCCTCTGCTTTGTGGGACCCCCGGGAGTGGGAAAAACATCCCTGGGCAAATCAATAGCCAGGACTTTGGGAAGGAAGTTTATCAGGATCTCGTTGGGAGGAATTCGGGATGAGGCTGAAATACGGGGTCACCGGAGGACTTACGTGGGGGCGCTTCCGGGAAGAATTATCCAGGGTATAAAACAAGCGGGCGCCAATAATCCCGTCTTCATGATGGATGAAGTGGATAAGATCGGGGCGGATTTTCGCGGTGATCCATCGGCTGCTCTCCTGGAGGTGTTGGATCCGGAACAGAACAACGCCTTCAGCGACCACTACCTCAATCTGCCCTTTGACCTATCCAAGGTAATGTTCATCACGACGGCCAACCTAACTGACCCCATTCCATCTGCCTTGAAGGATCGGATGGAGGTTATCAACCTGCCCGGATATACGCAGGAGGAGAAATTGTTCATCGCCAGAAAATACCTCTTGGCCCGACAACTGGAGGAGAACGGAATCGATAGCCGCGCCCTGGACCTCAGCGACCAAGGAATCCTCCAAATCATCGCTCAATATACAAGGGAAGCAGGCTTGCGAAACCTGGAACGGGAACTCTCCTCCATCTGTAGAAAGGTTGCCCGGAGAATTGCAGAGGGGGAAAACGGAACCACCAAGGTAACGGCGGCAAATCTCCACAGGTTCTTGGGCCCTCCAAAATATCCGGCCGAAGACGAGCGGGAGGAGAACGAGGTTGGCGTGGGCACAGGCCTGGCATGGACACAAGCTGGGGGCGAGACGTTGTGCGTCGAGGCCTCAGTGGTTAAGGGGAAGGGATCATTGGTACTCACAGGCCACCTGGGAGACGTAATGAAGGAATCGGCTCAGGCTGCCTTGACGTATGCGAGATCAAAGGCCAGGGAACTGGGCATCAAGGAAGACCTATTTGCCAAAAGGGAAATTCATGTCCATGTCCCCGCCGGGGCGATTCCCAAGGATGGTCCGTCGGCCGGCGCAACCATGGCCATTTCCATCATCTCCGCCTTGACGAACATTCCCGTAAAGAAGGACGTGGCGATGACGGGGGAAATCACGCTGCGGGGAAGGATTTTGCCCGTCGGTGGAATTAAGGAAAAGACCTTGGCAGCAATGAGGGGAAAGATAAGCACAGTCATTATTCCGTATCAGAATAAGAGGGATTTGGATGAGATTCCGCCATATGCCAGGAAAAAGCTGAACTTTGTACTTGCCAAACACATGGATGATATCCTGCCGGTTGCACTGGAAGACGTGAAATCGAGAAGAAGTCGACGTATCGAGGCAGTCAGAAAGTAAGAAACCCGTGGAAATCAAGGAAATCGGGGAATTCGGCCTGATCAATTGGATCCGGGGGAAAATGCCTCCGAGGGACCCCGACATTACCGCGGGGATTGGCGACGATGCTGCCGTGATAAAACTCCCCAAGGGGTCCATCTGCCTTGTTACCACGGACATCCTCATAGAAGATATCCACTTTCGACTGGATTACACAGATCCCCTCCGCCTGGGAAAGAAAGCCCTTTCCGTCAATCTCAGCGATATAGCCGCCATGGGGGGAATTCCCCAGTACTTCCTGCTGTCCTTGGGAGTGCCTCCCCATATTTCGTTCCGTTGGCTTGAGGAACTTTTCCACGGGGTTCAGCACGTGGCGGATCGCTATAACCTCTCGTTAATCGGGGGAGACACATCCCTGGCCCGAAAGCTAACTATCAATGTCACCATCTTTGGCCGGGGTAAGCCAAGGGAGATCATTTTTCGTAAGGGCGCCAGTGCCGGCGATCAAATCATGGTAACCGGAACCCTCGGAAATGCGGCCTTGGGATTGCGGATTCTCAAATTTCATAAGGGCGATCCCAAAATCTCATCTCAGAACAAAGAGCTTGCCGAACTCATTGAAAAACACCTTTCCCCTACCCCGCGAATCGCCGAGGGCCGGCTCATTGCCCAAAACCACCTTGCAAGTGCCATGATCGACATCAGCGATGGTTTGCTTGCAGACCTCGGCCATATCCTCGAAGAGAGCCACGCGGGGGCGAAGATCTGGATTTCCCAGGTTCCCCTCTCGGAGGCCTATAGGAGAATCGCAGCCCGCTATACCTCAAATGATATCGATTTGGCCATTTCCGGGGGGGAGGATTATGAATTACTGCTCACTGCTCCGAGGAAAAAAGGAGAGAAGCTCAAGGCTCTTTTCGGCCAATCCGGCTTGCAGATCACCCCTATCGGAGAAATCGTCGATCATCGTCATGGCCTAACGTTATTCATGGAGGACGGCAGGGAATATAGGCCGAGGAAAACCGGGTATGATCACTTTAAAAAACCGAGGTAAATGAGAAGGCCGTTGTCCCTTCGCTCAGAGTTCGTGTTGCGTGTCCGTGATCATTAGGACCGAAGACCGCGGACGGACGACCGCCGATAAGACGAGAAAGACAGAGGACGGAACCGCCGCAGAGGATCGTGTTCGTGCTCGCATGTTTCGTGCTCGCATGTTTCGTGCTCGTGTTCCGTGTCCGTGAATCGTTACTCGGTGTTCCTTATCATTTATTTGACATTTGGATTTTGACATTTGAACTTTCCATTTTTAAAAACTAATACAACCAACGAACTCATTGTCATTTGGCATTTGAGATTTTGCCTTCTGCCTCTAACCTCTAACCAGTTTCCTCTTTCCGACCGCAGCAATGAACAATTTCTCGCTCCCGGGACCTAGACACCAAACGTGGTCACCAAAAAGTCGGGAAATTCCCGAATCTTCATGCCTTGACAATCCCATATGGGGTGATTACTTTGTGGGTGTGGGGAAAAAGGTTATTTCCCCTTTTTCCTATTCCCCGGAAGGCAAAGCACAATGGGGTTCGACGAAGGCGATTTAAATGAACGGTTTAAGAAAGTGCTCGAATTTATCGTTCTGGATTACATTTCGAGCGCCGAGCCTGTTGGTTCGAGGACCATCTGTAAACGGTACGGTATTCCATTGAGCCCTGCCACCGTGAGAAACGTGATGGCAGATTTGGAGGAGCTGGGATTCCTTTGGCAACCTCACACTTCTGCCGGAAGAGTTCCCACGGATAAGGCCTTTCGTTTTTACGTCGATGAGATCCTCAATGTCCAAAGCTTGAGCCAAATTGAACGGGAGAAAATACGGCGGACGTACACAATATCGAAATACGATATCCCCGAAATAATGAGGGAAACCTCTCGGATCCTCTCCGGTTTATCCAATTATATGGGAGTGGTTTTGGCCCCGAAAATGGCCTCCACCATTTTCAAACACATTCAATTCATTCGGTTAGGCATAGATCAAATACTGGCCGTTTTCGTAACCTCGGGAGGAACCGTACAAAACGTAATTGTCTACATGGGCGATGACCTCTCACAACATGAACTGGATAGCATGAGCCGATATCTCAACGAAGTGCTGAAGGGTTTGACGCTCGCCGAGGTCAGGGAAAAAATCCTCGAAGAAATGAGAAAGGAAAAGGTTGCGTATGACCGTATGATGAAGAAGGCCCTCAAGCTGGGCCAAAGGGTCTTCAGTGGCCAAGAGGAGAAAGAACTATACATTGACGGGCAGGTTAATATCCTCGATGAGCTTGAGTTTGCAAATATCGATAAGATGAAAAGCCTTTTTCGTGCTTTCGAGGAGAAAAGCATTTTGATCACGCTGTTGGATCAGTGTCTGGCAGGAGCGGGCGTCCAAATCACCATAGGGTCCGAAAGTGAATGTAGGGAGATGGAGGGCTGTAGCCTGGTGTCAGCGGCCTATGGGGGCGTTGATCGAACGCTGGGGATTTTGGGCATCCTCGGACCCAGGAGAATGAATTACTCGAGGGTTATTCCCGTAGTGGAATACACCGCCCGTGTACTGACGCAGATATTGGGATCGGAATAACCATCAAATCCCTCACAGCGGAGGCGTTGAGTGAAAGAGGCCGGAGAGACGGGAAAAGAAGTCAAAGAGGCTCGGGATAGCGGGGTTGGCCCATCAGCCGAAGCTCAGGGTGCGGAAGAACAATCGAAAAAGCGGAAACCAAAAAGGGAACAAGAGATCGAGATGCTGAAAGCCCAAACGGAGGAGAAGGCGAAACAGGCCGAGGAAAACTATGATCGATTCCTCCGGGCCCAAGCCGAGCTGGAGAACTATAAGAAAAGGGCCGAGAGGGAAAAAAGCAGCCTCGCTAAGTACGGCAATGAGGAGCTCATTAAGGCAATTCTGCCGGTTGTCGATAACCTGGAGAGGGCCCTTGACCATCCCCAGGGAGAGAATCCAGACGGACTCCTGGAAGGGGTTAAAATCATATATAATCAACTCCTCCAGGTATTGGAAAAATTCGGCCTAACTCCCATTGCCGCAGTGGGAGAACCCTTTGATCCCAGCAAGCACGAGGCCATGATGCAAGTCGAATCGACGGATCATGAGCCGAATACGGTAGTTTCTGAGTTACAAAGGGGGTATTTCTTGAACGACCGATTGTTACGACCGGCCATGGTCAGCGTGGCTCGAGCCCCGGGCGAGAAGGAAGAGAAAGAACCATCGTAGCCAAGATGGAAGAAATCAGCCGAGCGCTTAAAGGAGAGAAAAATGGGCAAGATGATAGGAATTGACTTAGGCACTACAAACTCCTGCGTAGCTATAATTGAAGCCGGAGATCCGGTTGTGATCGCCAATGCCGAGGGGAGCAGGACTACTCCCTCGGTGGTCGCCTTTACCGACAAGGGTGAAAGGCTGGTCGGCCAAATTGCCAGAAGGCAGGCTATAACAAACCCGGAGAACACCGTATATGCCATCAAGAGGCTCATAGGGCGGAAATTCACCGACCCCGAGGTAAAAAAGGACATAGAAATCGTCTCGTATAAGATCGTGCAGTCCAAAAACGGGGACGCATGGGTCAAGGTCCGGGATAAGGAGCACAGCCCCGCTGAAATCTCGGCCATGGTCCTTCAGAAGATGAAGCAGACCGCGGAGGACTACCTGGGAGAAGAGGTGAAGGACGCCGTTATTACGGTCCCGGCTTACTTTAACGATAGCCAGCGCCAGGCCACAAAGGATGCGGGGCGGATCGCGGGGTTAAATGTCGAAAGAATTATCAATGAACCTACGGCGGCTTCATTAGCCTATGGACTGGACAAGAAAAAGGATATGAAGATCGCGGTCTTCGACTTGGGAGGAGGCACCTTCGACATCTCCATACTGGAGCTGGGGGAGGGGGTCTTCGAGGTGAAATCGACCAATGGGAATACCCACCTGGGAGGGGAGGATTTCGATCAGCGGATAATCGATTACCTCGCCGATGAATTTAAAAAGGACCAGGGGATCGATTTGAGGAGTGACCGTATGGCGCTGCAGAGATTGAAGGAGGCGGCGGAAAAAGCGAAGATGGAATTGTCCAGTTCCATGGAAACGGACGTTAACCTTCCATTCATAACCGCCGACACCAGTGGACCCAAACACCTCAACATCAAGCTGACCCGGTCCAAATTGGAGAAGTTGGTAGAGGACCTCATCGACAAAGTAGAAGGGCCATGCAGAACGGCGATTCAGGATGCCGGGCTGTCCCCCTCTGATATCAATGAAGTCATCCTCGTGGGGGGGATGACCAGAATGCCCAAGGTCCAGGACAAGGTAAAATCCATCTTCGGGCGGGAGCCCAGCAAGGGGGTTAACCCCGATGAGGTGGTTGCCGTGGGGGCCGCCATTCAGGCGGGAGTTTTACGGGGTGACGTGAAGGACGTTCTCCTCCTTGATATAACCCCTCTGTCATTGGGCATCGAAACTCTGGGAGCGGTGTTCACCAAGCTCATTGAGAAGAACACCACTATCCCCACGCGCAAGAGCCAGATCTTCTCGACGGCAGCGGATAACCAACCCGCCGTCAGCATCCATGTGCTGCAGGGGGAACGCGAGATGGCCATGGATAACAAAACCCTGGGAAGATTCGAACTGGTTGGAATTCCCCCCGCGCCTCGGGGAGTCCCCCAGATCGAGGTGACCTTCGACATCGACGCCAACGGGATCGTCCACGTCTCCGCCAAGGACCTGGGAACGGGAAAGGAGCAATCTATCAAGATCACCGCTTCCAGTGGCCTCAGTGAAGCGGAGATCGAAAAGATGGTGAAGGATGCGGAGGGCCATAGAGAGGAGGATAAGAAGAAGCGCGAATTGGCGGAGGCCCGAAATAACTTGGACAGCTTAATCTACACCACCGAGAAGTCACTGGGGGAGTATGGGGACAAGATCGCTGCCTCCGACAAGAAGGCTATCGAGGAGGCCATCGAAAGTGCGAAGAAGGCCATGGAATCCAACGATATATCCACCATGAAGTCGGCCTCTGACAACTTAACCCAAACCTCCCACAAGTTAGCCGAAGCCATGTACGCCAAGGCATCTCAGCAGGCAGGCGGCCCCGAAGCTGGAACGGCTCAAGGACAGGAATCTGGTGCGGGCGCGAGGGGTGCTGAGGAAGAGGTCGTCGATGCCGATTTCGAAGAGGTGAAGGACGACAAGAGTTAACCTTGACGGCTTCGTAAAAAGTCCACCTGCTGCGTTACGCTTCATCTTTCGTCATTGCGGCGTACTGGTAAGTACGCCTCATTCCTCAAGATTCGCAAGCCTTGCATTTGGCGCTTTTTACTTTGCCGTCCCATTTTTGATTTTTTACGAGTTCATCAACCGTACGATGGAATGCGCACTGAAATATGGGGCGAGGCCTCGCTGCCTCGCCCTTTTTTCCTCCCTTAACTATGATCGAAGTCAGGCACCTTACCCACATTTATAACCGGGGATCCCCCTGGGAAAACAGGGCCCTTGATGGAATCTCCCTTCGAGTTGAAACGGGGGAATGCCTTGGAATCATTGGGGAATCAGGGTCCGGAAAGTCCACTTTAGCCCACCACCTCGCCGGAATCCTCTCCCCCACTCTGGGCTCGGTATTCATCGATGGTTCCGATCTGTATACCGCTCAACGTGGGAGGAACATCGCCAAAGGGCTCGGCCTCATCTTTCAATCCCCCGCCGATCAGCTGTTCGAGGAATCGGTCTTTAAGGAGATCTCCTTCAGCCTACGGGGGCGGAAAAACCTCACCCAGGGTGAAATCGAAGAAAAGGTCAAAGGGGTATGCAGGAAATTATATCCACCTTTGGAGCACCTATTGGACCGATCCCCTTTCGAATTGAGCGAGGGGGAACGGATTATGGTGGCAATCGCCAGCGTGTTGATATCGGAGCCGAAGATCTTGATCCTTGACGAGCCCTCCGCGGTATTGGATCCGGAAAATCGGGTTCAAGTCTTACAGCAGATCGAAACCCATAGACAACGTAAGAAAACCCTTATCATCCTCTCCAGTCAATCCGAGGGTTTGGTTCACCTATTGGACCGCCTGATATTCCTTCACCGGGGAAAGATCATCGCTCAAGGGAAGCTCCAAGACATAGTGGCATCCAAGGAGATAGACCCAAGGGTGAGGGATCTCCTCCCCCCATTAACTCGGATGCTGACCCACCTGAGGGAAAAGGGCATCGAGGTCAATCCGGCCCTCGATAACCCCTCCGCCATCTCCATGGAGATTCATCGCCTCCTCAAAAAGAAAGATGAGAATCCTTGACTCCGGCTTGCTCAGATGGTAGGATCCGCGTGACCTTAAGGGGCTTATTATGGGAGGAGAAGGCTTCTTCGAAAGGCTCAGGAGGGGGCTTTCCAAGACCCACGCCGGCTTTGTCTCACAGATCGACCGAATCGTTTCCGGCAAGAAGGAGATTGATGAAGCCCTCCTCGAGGAGCTGGAGGAGATCCTGATCACCGCGGATGTCGGAATGGATACAACCCTTCGGCTGGTCAACGATCTCCGTCAAAGGGCCGGAAGAAACGAACTCGGTGATCCTCGCAATGTCAAGGAATACATCAGGGACTCCGTCCTGATAATGCTCAAGGCCGCCGAAAACCCACTGGACATCGACTCATCGGGGTCAAAGCCCTTCGCGATCCTGGTCGTTGGTGTCAATGGGGTGGGAAAGACCACCACCATAGGGAAGCTCGCGGGCAAATACCAGTCGAAGGGGAAGAGGATCCTCTTTGCCGCTTCGGACACCTTCCGGGCTGCGGCTGCCGAACAACTGGAAGCCTGGGCAAACAGGATAGGAGCCGATATGGTAAGACAATCCAGAGGCTCCGATCCGTCAGCAGTCGCCTTTGACGCCGTGGAGGCTGCCAAGGCGAGAGGGATTGACGTACTCTTTATCGACACGGCGGGACGACTTCATACCAAGGAAAACCTCATGGAAGAGTTAAAGAAGATCAAGAGGATTGTGGGACGACAGTGCCCAGGGGCTCCTCACGAGATCCTCTTGATCCTCGACGCGACGACGGGACAGAACGCTATTTCCCAGACGAGGCTCTTCGATGAGGCCTTGGGGATCACCGGGATTGCCCTCACCAAATTGGATGGGACGGCTAAAGGCGGGATTATTATCGGGATAACTGACTCATTTCATATCCCCATACGATATGTGGGCGTTGGGGAAAAAATGGATGATCTTCGGGAATTCAATGCCGAGGAATTCGTCTCCGCCCTCTTTTAAATTTTTTTTAAAGTAAAAGATTCCCCTTGACACGAGAAAAATTTGTTTTTTATTATTGAAAAATACGTTATCAGTGAAATATAATTCTGATTGCTTCCGATCATACAGGGCCCGATGGGTTCTGTGTGACGAAAGGGTATAAGGAGCAATTCTTGTGCCTGCCGCACTGCAAAGGGGGCTTCAATTTTGCCCCCTTTTTATTTTTTCAGGGAGGAGGTGTCGCAAAAGGGGAATCCTTAAAAATCCAGAGAGAAAGGAGTGAGAAGTACAAATGAAACTGACCCGAAGGACATTTTTGAAGCTTAGCGGTGTAACGGCCGTTGGCATTGCGGCGAGCAGCCTTGGCTTGGATCTCTCTCCCGTTCAGTCCCATGCCGCGGAGTTGCGCAAAGATCTCAAGGCGGCCAAAGAGACTACTACCATTTGTCCTTACTGTGCGGTCGGTTGCGGGGCGATCGTCCACTCCATCGATGGCAGGGTAATCAATATCGAGGGAGATCCCGATCACGTCATCAACGAGGGGTCGCTCTGCAGCAAGGGGGCATCCATGTATCAGCTCTCGGCGGCGAATCCGAACCGGCTCGCCAAGCCCATGTACCGGGCTCCCTATGCAACGGAGTGGAGGGAGGTTTCCTGGGACTGGGCCCTCGATGAGATTGCCAAGCGGGTGAAGAAGAGCCGGGATGGGAGCTTCATGGCTAAGAACGCCAAGGGGCAGGTGGTCAACCGCACCAATGGCATTGCGCACATAGGCAGTGCCGCCTTGGACAATGAAGAGTGCTTCATGTTGCAGAAGTTGATGCGTTCCTGGGGCTTAATTTATATCGAGCACCAGGCCCGTATCTGACACTCCGCTACGGTAGCGGCTCTGGCAGAGTCGTTCGGTAGGGGAGCAATGACGAATCACTGGATCGACCTTCGCAATGCCGATGTCATCCTCATCATGGGCAGCAATGCTGCCGAGAATCATCCCATCTCCTTCAAGTGGGTCACCAAGGCCATGGAGAGGGGGGCAACTCTTCTCAACGTTGACCCCCGATTCACGCGGACATCGGCCAAGGCCCACCTCTACGCGCCGATTCGTTCGGGGACCGATATCGCCTTTCTGGGTGGGATGATCAAGTACATCATCGACAACAAGAAGTACTTCGAGGACTACGCCCGGCTTTACACCAACGCCTCTTTTCTGGTGAACCCCGATTTCAAGATGCCCGGTGAGCTGGACGGCCTCTTCTCGGGTTACGATCCGAAGAAGCGCACCTACAACAAGTCGACCTGGAGTTTTCAGCGGGGTGGGGATGGGTTGATCAAGAAGGACCCGACCCTTCAAGATCCCAACTGTGTCCTTCAGCTCTTGAAGAAACATTACTCACGGTATACGCCGGAGGTGGTCTCCACGATCACGGGAACCCCGAAGGATAAGCTCTTGAAGATCTATGAAATTTACTCTTCGACCGGTAAGCCTGGTAAGGCGGCCACCATCATGTACGCCATGGGGTGGACTCAGCACACGGTGGGAACGCAGAACATTCGGACCATGGCCATTATTCAGCTGTTGTTGGGCAACATGGGCGTTGCCGGTGGTGGGGTCAATGCCTTAAGGGGGGAATCCAATGTTCAGGGCTCCACGGACCACTGCCTGCTCTTCCACATCCTTCCTGGGTACTTGAAGACGCCGCGGGCATCCATTGCTACGCTGAAGGAGTACCACGACAAGTTCACCCCCAAGACCAAGGATCCCATGAGCGCCAACTGGTGGAGCAACTATCCGAAGTATTCAGTCAGTTTGCTCAAGGCCTTCTTTGGGAAAAACGCCACCAAGGCCAATGACTTCGGGTATGGGTGGCTTCCAAAGCTGGATGATGGGCAGAACGCCTCTTGGTTGGTGTTGTTCGATGAAATGTATAAGGGGGCCTTTTCGGGCTTTTTCTCCTGGGGGCAGAATCCTGCCTGCAGCGGGGCCAATGCCAACAAGGTGAGGCTCGCGCTAGCGAAACTCGATTGGCTCGTCAACGTCAACATCTTTCCCAGCGAGACCGGGGAGTTCTGGCGCGGTCCCGGGATGAAGCCCAAAAACATCAAGACGGAGGTATTTATGCTGCCGGCGGCCGTCTCCTTCGAGAAGGAGGGGAGCATCACCAACAGCGGCCGGTGGGCTCAGTGGCGGTACAAGGGTGGCAATCCCCCTGGAGAGGCCTGGCCTGATGCGGAGATGATGACCGAGCTCTACCACCGGGTAAAGGCCCTCTATGAGAAACAGGGCGGTGCCTATCCCGATCCGGTTTTGAAGTTGAGCTGGGATTATGGGCCAAAGGGGCCCGATGGGAAGATCAAGCACGTGGACCCTCACATGGTAGCCAAGGAGATCAACGGCTACTTCCTGCGGGATGTTAAGATCAAGGATAAGCTTTACAAGAAGGGAACCCTGGTGCCGAGCTTTGCATTTTTGCAGAATGACGGCAGTACTTCGTCGGGTAACTGGCTGTACTGTCAGAGCTACACGGAGAAGGGAAACATGATGGCCCGGCGCGATAAGAAGGATCCCTCGGGAATCGGGCTTTATCTCGAGTTTGCGTGGGCGTGGCCGGTGAACCGGAGGATCATCTATAACCGGGCCTCGGTGGATCAAAACGGCAAGCCCTGGGATACGGAGCATCCGGTTATTCAGTGGGACAGCGCGGCGAAGAAGTGGATAGGGGACGTTCCGGATGGCGGTTGGCCTCCCTTGAGTGCCGGCAAGGCATCGCGCTATGCCTTTATCATGAAGCCCGCGGGGCATGCCCACATCTTCGGGCCTGGGTTGGCCGATGGACCATTTCCCGAGCACTACGAGCCCTACGAGTGCCCCATCGAGAAGAACCTGATGAATGCCCAGAAATTCAATCCCACCATCAAGATCTTCAGCCCCGAGACGGCCACACCTCTCGATGTGGTCTTCTCCTGTGATCCGCGGTTTCCCATCGTTGCCACCACCTATCGGATGGTGGAGCACTGGCAGACGGGGGTGATGACGCGGTGGCAGCCGTGGCTTGTGGAAGCGCAGCCTCAGCTCTGGGTGGAGATGAGCGTGGAGTTGGCGGGCCTGAAGGGTATAAAGAACGGGGATAAGGTTTTGGTGGAGTCGGCCAGGGGCCAGGTGGAAGCGGTGGCCATTGTCACTGAGCGGTTCAAGCCCTTTGATGTGGCGGGACAGACCATTCACCAGATCGGGGTACCGTGGTGTTATGGCTGGGTGACGCCCCCGGATGGTGGGGATAGCGCCAATCTGTTGACGCCGAGCATTGGGGACGCCAACACCATGATACCTGAGTCCAAGGCCTTCATGGTCAACGTGGTCAGAAAGGGGGTGTGATCTGATGGG
>Ga0209636_10001521_pt1 | contig 23522 bp, 24 predicted proteins | sample DeeMarSWOR152_54_FD_187464 | JGI IMG/M metagenome (GOLD analysis project Ga0209636, IMG submission 187464) | Marine sediment microbial communities from White Oak River estuary, North Carolina - WOR-1-52-54 (SPAdes) (version 2) | ecosystem: Environmental > Aquatic > Marine > Intertidal zone >...
ATTGCTATCCTGATTTTTGTTGGAACCAAGATTATGGGCGGTTAAACCAATAACCTCGGGGCTTTGCCCCAATTGGAGTATTGGAGCGACGGGTTTAACGGAAAAAGAAAAAAAGATTGGATATTGATTTTACTGATTTTGCTACCCGCTATTCCATAGTTCCACCATTCCATGTGAATTTAATCGAGGGGAATTATGTCGGATGAAGGAGTTGACAAAATAATATCCCATATAGAGGCAGAGGCAGAAAAGGAGATATCTGAGATACTTCTTAAGGCTCGAGCAGAGGCGGATAAGATGAGGAAGGCTGCTGAAGAGAAAGCAGACAGAGAAGCCGAGAGAATCCTTTCACATGGCAAGAGAGCTGCCTCTCTTGAAGAACAAAGGATAATCGCCGAGACGAGAATTGGTGTTAGACGAAAGAGGATGGATGCCCAAGAAGAGGCAATTGTTGCCTCATTTGAAGAGGCTAAGAAGGTTCTGCATGAGTTAGCTGAAAAGGGGAAGCAGGACGGAGTTACCTATAAGGATATCATGTTTAACCTCATAGCTTCTGCCTCTGAGATTGTTGCGGGAAACAAACTGGAGCTGGCCTTTAACCAAAGAGACACGAAGACCTTCAACAGAAAGATGATAGGAGAATTGCGTACATTTGTCAAAAGCAGGACGGGCAGGGACATCTCTCTGGCCTTGACAGATAAGACCATTCAGTGCCTTGGAGGCGTCGTTGTGAGAGATATGGAAAGGCATGTCGAGGTTGACCACACCCTTGAGGCCAAATTGAACCGGCTTAAAGAGGGCATAAGAGTGGATGTGGCAAGAATTCTCTTTGGGGATAGGCTATGATTAAAGATGTGCTTTCTTACCTCTATGTCAATGCAAAGATCATGGCAAAGGAGGGGAAGTTCATCTCTTCGGCGAAATGGGAGGATCTGTGGGGATGTACATCGCCTGGAGAGATAGCCTCACTCTTAGAGGGAACGGACTATTTTCCCTATCTGTCAGAAAGGGCAATTAGCGAGTCCAGGGAACTGGAAAAGTCTCTTTTAGAAGAGTTCTCCGAGCTAGGGAGGGAGATCTCGAAGATTATTCCCAAAGGGGCGTGGCCCATAAAGGAATACCTCCTGAGGAAATGGGATGTTGTCAATCTGAGAACAATAATGAGAGGAATACATGGAGGTTTGAAGAGAGAGCAACTATTGGATTCCCTTATTGAGGGAGGCGAGCTAGATTTTGCCTTTTTTGGGGCCCTCGTCGATGCGGAGGGCATGGATGATTCTGTTGCCCTCTTGGCAAAAACCCCTTATCACTCCTTGAGCGAAGGCCTGGCTCAATATAATGAGGCCGGGAACCTGTTCTTTTTGGAGGCCTTATTGGACAGGATTTTCTGGGAAGATTTATGGGTAAAAACCTTAAGGCTAAGAGGGATTAAGGAGTTCAGAGATTTTGTTGGGACATGTGTTGAAACCCACAACCTTAAGATTATCTTGAGGGCAAAGAATGATGGGCTCTCCCTCGAGGATATTGGTCCCTTCTTAATCCCTGAGTGCGCCTTGTTGAACGAATTACTGCCTGCCTTTGACGAAGAAGATCTGTCTGGCGTTATATCCCTTCTTGAGGATACAGTATACGGTGAGCCTCTCGTGGGTGCTCAGGCTGAGCATGAAAGAACTGGTTCGATTTTATCTTTTGAAGAGGCGCTCGACGACCTGGTGCTCAAAAAGGCCGAAGACATAAGGAAGAAGAAGCCGTTTGGCTCAGGGCCTCTCATCGGGTTTCTGGTATCAAAGGAGACAGAGGTGAAGAACCTGTTGGCTGTTGTTAGGAGTACAGAGGTTGATCTGAACAGGGATGAAATCAGAGAAGCGGTAATGAGGAAATAATGGAAATCGCCCTGATCGGAGATAGGCACACCGTTTACGGCTTCAGGCTGGCAGGCATAAGAAAAACATTCGCCATGGAGGACATGGGGCATGAAGACATGAGGGGGATAGTGAAGGGCCTATTTGAGGATAACATCGGCATAATATTGGTTACCGAAACGGTAGCCGAAGAAATAGGGAATATACTAGAAGAGGCTCATCGGTTCAGGAGGGGCGTAGCGCCCGTAATTGTGGAGATCCCGGATAGCAGGGGCCCCCTGCCTGAAAAGATTGACCCCATGAGGGAACTTATTAGGAGAACTGTTGGATTCGAGATAGCACAGTGAGGAGACTATGGCAGATCAAAAGACAGGAAAGATCCAGAGCATAGCCGGCCCGCTCGTTATCGCCAAGGATATGAGAGGTTGCGAGATGTATGAGGTTGTCAGGGTGGGCCAGGAAGGTTTGATGGGAGAAACGATAAAGCTGATAGGAGATTTGGCCTACATTCAGGTCTATGAGGATACTACCGGGCTCAAGCCAGGGGAAGAGGTCGTAAGAACGGGTGCGCCCCTATCAGTGGAGCTTGGTCCGGGAATTATTACCAATTTCTATGACGGAATACAGCGGCCTCTGGTTGGAATCAAGAACATGGCAGGGGATTACATAACCAGAGGGGTTGACATTCCCAGCTTGGATCCAGAAAAGCAATGGGAGTTCATGCCCACGGCTAAGAAGGGTGATGAGCTCGCTGAGGGGGACTATTTAGGGGAGGTTCAGGAATCAAAGGTTATCCTCCATAAGGTGCTCGTGCCTCCAGGGATACATGGAAGGGTGTTAGAGATTAAGAGCGGGAGTTTTACGGTTGATGAGGTTGTAGCTATCCTCGATGATGGAGGAGAAAGAAGAGAATTAACAATGAAACAAAAGTGGCCCGTCAGGATAGGAAGGCCCTTAAAGGAGAAGCTTGACCCAGAGGTACCATTACTCACAGGCCAAAGGATTTATGACACCTTTTTCCCGATAGCAAAAGGCGGAACCGCTGCCATTCCCGGGGGGTTTGGAACGGGTAAAACGGTTAGCCAACATCAGTTGGCAAAGTGGGCTGATTCACAGGTTGTCGTCTATGTAGGCTGTGGGGAGAGAGGAAATGAAATGACAGAGGTCTTGCTCACCTTTCCCGAATTGGACGATCCAAACACCGGAGAAAAACTAATGGAGCGATCTACCTTGATTGCCAACACCTCAAATATGCCTGTGGCAGCCAGGGAGGCCTCCATCTATACAGGGGTTACCATTGCCGAGTATTATAGGGATATGGGATATGATGTAGCGTTGATGGCTGACTCATCCTCACGGTGGGCTGAGGCATTGAGAGAGATTTCAGGAAGACTTGAGGAGATGCCAGGTGAAGAAGGGTTTCCAGCCTATTTGGGTACCAGGCTTGCTGACTTCTACGAAAGGGCTGGCAGGGTAGTGACCTTGGGCAGCGAGAAGAGATTTGGATCGGTTTCAGTTATTGGCGCTGTATCTCCTCCGGGAGGTGATTTCTCTGAGCCGGTTGCCCAAAACACCTTGAGGGTAGTAAGCACCTTCTGGGCGCTGGACACAAACCTGGCGGATCGGAGGCATTTTCCTGCCATCAACTGGTTGACGAGCTATTCCCTGTATCTGGGCTTTGTGAGACCCTGGTATGATAAACATGTGAACAAGGAATTCCAAGCCCTCAGAGGAGAGACGATGGCTCTCCTGGAGAAAGAGGCCGAGTTGCAGGAGATTGTGCAGTTGGTTGGTCAGGATGCATTACCGGAATCAGATAGGGCGCTTTTAGAGGTTGCAAGGATGATCAGAGAAGATTATCTTCAACAACATGCCTACCACGAGATAGATTCCTATTGCTCCAAAGAGAAGCAGTATCTCATGCTTAAGATCATTATGAAATTCCATCAAGAGGTCAACAAGGCAATTGCCTCAGGTATTATGGCGAGCAGAATAGCAGCGCTCAAGGTTAAGGATGAGATAGCCCGGATGAAGTATACGCCAAACCAGGATTTTCCACAACGATATGAGGAGTTACTAAAATCCATTGAAAGCGAATTCGAATCTTTGGGGAATCAGACATGAAAGAGAAAGCCAAGGATATAAAATCAAGGGAGTATAGGTCTGTCGTTCAGGTTGCAGGACCTCTTCTGATTGTTGAAGGTGTGGAAGGAGTGGCCTACGGAGAGGTTGTTCACATCAGGACACCCGAAGGTGAGAGCAGAATGGGTCAGGTTTTGGAGTCACGGGAGGATCTGGCCATTGTCCAGGTATTTGAAGGCACGAGAGGACTTGATACAGATCAGACGAGAGTCAGATTCTCTGGGGACATTATGAGGATCTCTGTTTCCAAGGAGATGCTCGGAAGGTCCTTTGATGGCCTGGGCAGACCGATTGATGGTGGCCCCGAGATCATTCCAGAGGCCCGGTTGCCAATTATAGGTGCGGCTATAAACCCGACAGCAAGGGCCTATCCGAATGAATTTATACAGACCGGTATCTCCACCATTGACGGAATGAATACCTTAGTGAGGGGACAGAAGCTTCCCATCTTTTCAGGCGCGGGTTTGCCCCATAATAATCTTGCTGCACAGATAGCACGGCAGGCTACCGTTTTGGGTTCAGAGGAACCCTTCTCGGTAATTTTTTCAGGTATGGGGATAACCCATGAAGAGGCAAATTTCTTCATGAATAGCTTCGAATCAACCGGGGCATTGGAGAGGATAGTCTCCTTTATCAATTTGGCAGATGACCCTGCCATTGAGAGGATTATTACCCCAAGGATGGCACTTACAGCTGCGGAGTTTCTTGCCTTTAATTACGACACTCACGTGTTGGTTATACTTACCGATATGACAAACTACGGTGAGGCACTGAGGGAAATCTCGTCGGCGCGGGAAGAGGTCCCGGGGAGAAGAGGTTATCCAGGTTATATGTATACCGATTTAGCGACCAATTATGAGAGGGCAGGAAGAATCAGAGGCAAGAAAGGCTCTATTACCCAGATGCCAATCCTCTCCATGCCAGACGATGACATAACACATCCTATACCAGACCTTACGGGATATATAACTGAGGGGCAATTCGTTCTCTCTCGTGAGTTGCACAGGAAGGGAATTTATCCGCCCGTTGATGTTTTACCCAGCTTGTCGAGGCTCATGAATGAAGGGATAGGGGAAGGCAGAACAAGGGCAGATCATTTAGGGGTTTCCGACCAATGTTATTCTGCCTATGCTGAAGGAAGGGATGTCCGGAGCCTGGTTGCAGTCGTGGGGGAGGAGGCATTGAGCGAAAGGGATCGCCTCAATTTGAAGTTTGCGGACATTTTTGAAGAGAGGTTTGTTAATCAGGGAGTGGATGAAAACAGGAGTATCGAATATACACTTGATCTGGGGTGGGAGCTCCTCTCGATGCTTCCAGAGGGGGAACTGAAAAGGATAGATGAAAAATACATTAAACAATACTACAAGAAGGGCTCCCCGGTGGAGATCGGAGATTAGTGAATGGCAGAGATCCTGCAAAACGTTAAGCCCACAAGGATGGAACTGTTGAAGCTCAAGAGAAGGGTGAAGCTCGCTGACAAAGGGCACAGACTCTTAAAGGAAAAGAGAGACGCCTTGATTTCCGAGTTCATGGTAGTGATCAAGGAATATAAGGACGCAAGAAAGAAGGTTGAGGAAAATCTAAAGATCGCCTTTTACAATCTTTTGATGGCTCAAGTCTTGTTGGGATCTCGGGATATGGAACAAATAAGTGCAATAACATTACGAGATATTGGCCTGGATTTTGCGACTAAAAACATAATGGGTGTCTCGGTGCCTATTATGAAAATCGATAATCTGGTTCGGCGGATAAACGAGAGAGGTTATGGCTTCTTAAGTACCAACGCGAAAGTTGATGATGCGGCCAGAAGTTTTGAGAACTCCCTTTCGGTAATTGTGAGACTAGCCGAGGTGGAAGAATCTGTCAGGAGGATTGCCGAGGAGGTAGAAAAGACAAAGCGAAGGGTTAATGCCTTGGAATATATTGTTATCCCCAGGCTTAAGGCAACGATTAAGCACATAGAAATGAGGATGGAAGAGATAGAACGAGAAAGTTTCATGCGATTAAAGAAGATCAAGGCCTCTCTTGAGGCAAGAAAATAGGATAACGGTAGATTTGTCAGCCTGAGATCATTTTTGAGGTCTGCATATGTCCATAAAACATGGGTCAAGCAGAAGAAGTGATAGCGATACCAAGACGAAGTTGTTCTACCTGTTTTTGATCGCCCAGATCTGTTCCCTTTTTGGTTTGGTTGTTGGGATCCTTTTTTTCATGTTACGATTCCTCAGAATTATTTGATAAGAAATCTACCCTGTCTAGGTTAACCTGTCATTTTCAGCACCTGCCTTATTTCATTATCACTTGACTTTCTCTACGAAAAAGATATACTCATAATATTAGAGTGTCTGAAGACCCCTATGGGATTGGATGAATTAGAACAATTTGGCTTATTAGAACAGAAGATTGAATCACTTATCTCGCTGGCGAGCTCTCTCAAAGAGGAGAAGATTAACTTAGAGAAGAAGGTTCAAAGCCAAGAGGAAAGGATTGACTCGCTCACCAATGAGATAGCGATGTTAGGGGCTGATAGAGAGCTGGTTCGAAAAAGAATAGTGGCTCTATTGGAAAAGATTGAAGAGTTTCATGCAAGACGTTAAACGATGAATCCTATGGGCGAGAAGGTTAAGATCAAAATAAGGGATAGGGAGTATGCCATAAGAGGGCCTGACGACAGGAAGCAGATGCTGAAGGTGGCGGCATACGTGGACAAAAAACTGAAGGAGATAAACGATACCAGAAAGGGATTATCTGATGATAGGACAGCTATCTTAGCTGCTCTTGATATTGCAGGCGATTATTTTCAGGTCATTAAAGAAAAGGAGGATCTATTAACCGAAATCAATAACAGGTCTCAGAGGTTAATACAAAGCTTGAATATGGTGTTACGGTAAGTCATTCCCCTGCTATGTTCGTGATTGGCGGAAGGTTTTGGGTCAACACCACGTGAGAAAGGGGGTTCCCGCTTGCCCTTGTGTGTTTCTTAGATATCGAGAAGAGACCTAATAGGGTAATGGGACGCCCACCTAGGCAAGATTAGGTTCAAAAAGAACTGCTAACACGACATTGGAGCGGGGGAAAACAAAGAGAGGATTGATAGCCTAAGGCTGAGGAATAGATCGCCACTTGACTTTATGATAGATGAGGCGAAGATATCTCTATCTTTGATAGTAATAGTGCAAGCGTCTAAAGCTTTTATGAGAAATAGCTCCTATGAAGATTAGCAGGGTCGCAGTTTTCAAATCCTTTGAAGTAACCATGTATTGTCTATTTAGCATCGATTACCTGTCATTTCGCTAAGCCTCTATCAGCCCCTCTCTTTTCCTAAGGAAAAACTCTAAAAAACAAAAGGCGGTGATGACAATATGTTAGTCACTCAGGTAGTTATCGTTGCGCTGACAGGAATCATAGCAGGAGCGGTGATTGGTATCATTGTCCACAAGAAAATGGCAGACAGCAAGCTTGATTCCGCAGAGGAGTATTCGAGGAAGGTTATCCTGGAAGCTAGCAAGCAGGCAGAAACAATCAAGAAGGAGGCCCAGCTACAGGCCAAAGACAAGCTCTATCAAATGAAGCTCGACTTTGAGGAGGAGACGAAGTCAAGACGAAGGGAGCTCCAGGGTCAGGAAAAAAGGCTGTTCCAAAAAGAGGAGACCTTGGATAAGAAGATGGAGCAGCTCGAGCAAAGAGAATCGCTCACTGCTAGAAAAGAAGTGACGTTGGAGAAACGGGAGCATGATCTAGAGAGGAAGGAAGGGGAATTCAATAACCTTATTGAAGAAGAGAGGCGGAGGCTAGAGAGAATAGCGGGGATCTCAGCGGCAGAGGCTAAAGAGATGCTCGTCTCTTCCATGGAATCAGAGGCACGCCATGAGGCCTCCAAACTCATAAAGAAAATAGAGGCCGAGACAAGAGAGATCTCGAACAGAAAAGCACAAGAGGTTTTGGCCCTAGCCATCAAGAGGTATGCTGGTGATTATGTGGCAGAGGAGAGCGTATCTGTCGTTAATCTGCCAAATGATGAGATGAAGGGAAGGATTATTGGAAGAGAGGGCAGAAATATTCGGGCCCTTGAGGCGGCCACGGGAATAGATCTGATAATTGATGATACACCGGAGGCTGTGGTGCTGTCGGGTTTTAATCCCATGAGGAGAGAGGTGGCCAAGGTGGCCCTAGAAAGATTGATTGAGGATGGAAGGATTCACCCGGCCAGGATTGAGGAGGTCGTTGAAAGAGTGAGCAGAGAGGTGGAGACGGACATTAAAGAGGCTGGGGAACAGGCAACGTTTGATATCGGCCTTCACGGTATCCATCCAGAGCTGATTAAACTAATTGGTCGGCTAAAATATAGATCAAGTTATGCCCAGAATGTTCTGCAACACTCTATTGAAGTTGCCTTCTTATGTGGCATAATGGCATCTGAGCTAGGGTTAGATGAGAAACAGGCCAAAAGAATCGGGCTTCTCCATGATATCGGTAAGGCAGTAGATCATGAGGTAGAAGGGGCGCATGCAATGATAGGCGCAGACCTAGCCAAGAAATATGGCGAATCCGATCAGGTGGTTCACGCCATAGCCGCTCACCATGAAGATGTCCAGGCTACCTCTGTTATGGATGTGCTTCTTCAGGCAGCTGACACCCTATCTGGTGCGAGGCCTGGTGCCAGGAGGGAGATGTTTGAGTCGTATGTGAAGCGCCTGGAAGACATGGAAAAGATAGCTATGTCTTTTAAAGGCGTAACCAAGTCCTATGCAATCCAGGCAGGCAGAGAGCTGAGGATAATAGTAGAGAGCGATAAGGTTGATGATTTTGAGTCAACAATGATATGTAGCGAGGTTGCAAAAAAGATAGAAAAAGATCTTACCTATCCCGGACAGATTAAGGTAACAGTAATAAGAGAAACCAGGGCTATTGAATATGCCAAGTGAGGTTTTTGAGACACGTTATTTCTCGGGTATCACCTTTCAAAACGCTATGAACTCAAAAGGCTCGACAAAGACTAAACTGCTAACTCCATAAACACCCTGCCAGTATTTCTATAGGCTAAGAGTGGCTGATCATCCTCATGCATCTGAAATCCATCTTTCAGACTCTAAAAGGGTGGCGGGCGAATGATCCACCTGTTCAATGTTTATAAAAGCTTCGGGTCAAAAAACCCGGCACTCATAGACGTAAGCTTGACAGTAGATAAGGGAGAATTTGTGTTCATAACTGGACCGAGTGGTGCAGGAAAAACTACACTGTTAAAGATAATTTTCTGCGCAGAGAGACCAAGCAGCGGGCACGCACTGGTCAACGGAAGGAACCTTAATAGGATCAGCGATAGGGAGCTCGCGCTTTTACGTCGAAGAATAGGGGTAGTCTTTCAGGATTTCAAGTTGCTTCCAAGGCGCAATGTGTTTGAGAATGTTGCCTTGGCCCTGGAGATAATGGGTTTTCCGTTATCTATGATACGAAAAAAGGTTCATCAAACACTCAGGTATCTGGGTCTGGCAACCAAGGAAGGCTACTATCCTCCTCAGCTTTCGGGCGGTGAACAGCAGAGAGTTGCTATTGCCCGGGCAATAATCAATAATCCGTTAATTCTTTTGGCAGACGAACCTACAGGAAACCTTGATCCTGATCTAACCATGGAGATAATGGCCCTCTTAAAAGAGGTACATATCAAGGGTACAACGGTGATCGTGGCAACCCATAGCCAGGAGTTGCTCAAGGATACGAGGAGAAGAATAGTTGCCCTCAACAAAGGCAGGATAGTGTAAATGAGGATTGCCTTGTTTCGTTATTTCGTCAGGCAGGCCCTGGCAAATATTTCTGGTAATCGATTAGTTCATCTGATAGGTGTGGGCACAATGGCCATAGCGTTCCTTATCTTTGATGCCTTTGTTCTTATCTTCGTCAACCTCAATCATTGGACAGAGGAATGGGGAAGACCACTGACCATGTCTATCTACTTCAAGGGGACTCCAGAAAGGATTGCGCTTGAAAGCATAGAAAGAGAATTACTTCGTTTTCCTGGGGTGACTATCAAAAGGTTCATTTCCAAGGATGATGCCATGAAGACTCTTAGGAGGCAGTTGGGAGACAAAGCGGGACTACTTGATGGCTTAGGGGAGAATCCGCTCCCAGCCTCCCTTGAGATTATTCTCTCGAGAGATAAGACCGGGGACCTTCTTCCTTATCAGGTGAAGAAAAGCCTGGAGAGAATTGATAGCGTTGATGAGGTACAATACAGTCAGGAATGGATCGAGAGATTTCAGGCCATCATGGAGGCAATAAAGTTAGTTGGCATTATCTTTGGGGGATTGCTTTTTTTGGCAGCCCTTTTTGTCATCACCAATACAATAAAATTGACTATCTATTCAAGGAAGGATGAGATTGAGATACTCAAGCTGGTAGGCGCAACCAATCGCTTTGTAGAGATCCCTTTTCTGATTGAGGGATCAATCCAAGGGTTTCTTGGAGGCTCACTCGCCCTCATCATCCTCTTTGTGGTCTATATAACGGCCATAACCAGAGCAGAGCTAAGATTTGGATTTGCCTCCCTTGATATTATCTTTCTCTCGCCTCACATTACCCTTTTTCTGTTGCTCATGAGTATTATTACTGGACTTATTGGAAGCACGGTATCCTTGGGTCGCTTTTTTAGGATATGAATCCGAAAAGCAAAGGTTTTCTATCGTTTTTTTCCTTACTGTGTGCTGCTATCTTTGCCCTTTTCCTGATAGATTTCTTGGAAGCAGAGGAGAGATCCCCTATCGAGGTTACTCGCTCTCAGATTCAGCAGATAGAAAAGGAACTCTTAGAGCAGCAAGGAGAACTGCTAAGCGTTGACATCCGGGAAAAGGATATCCTGGAGGAGGTAGAAAGGTTAGAGAAAGAAGTTGCCGGAAACAGGGAGTCACTGAGGGGATTATCAGGCCAGATAAGAGAGGTTTCCAGGGAGATCCAGGCCGGTCAGAGAAGAATTCAGCACCTAAACCGTTCTTCCCATGCTGTCAAGGAATGTCTAAAAAAGCGGTTAGTGGCCTTCTATAAGTCTGGGGGGCCTGGATACGTAGGGCTTCTTGCCACCCCTGGCACGCTCCAAGAATTTCAGAAGACAATTAAGTATATGAAGGCTATTGTTGATCAGGATAGACAGATCCTGGATATGCTGGGCAGACAGAGGGGTCAAGTTGAGCATGAGATCGAGGTGCTCAAGGAAAACATGGCTACCATTGAGGTGTTAAAAAAAGCAAAGGATAGAAGGACGGCCCTGCTTGAGAAATATATTGAAAAGAGGGTTTTTTTGCTGATGAAGGTACATAAGGAGAAGGAATTCTATGCAAAGGCTGTTGAGGAACTGAAAGAAGCCGCCCAAGCCCTCAATCAGACCATGGTGCATTTAGAGGAGGAGGAAAGGGAAAGGCTTCTAACAAAAGGGTTTGCCGAAATGAAAGGAAAATTACCGTCTCCTCTAAAGGGAAAAATACTGAAAGATATCAAGCAATTTAGCTCCAGCCCTGTTATGCATAGAAGAGGAATATATATTCAGGGTTCTCCAGGGCAGGAGATTAGATCGGTTTTTCCAGGCAGGATAGATTACTCCGGATGGTTTAGAGGATATGGACAATTGATGATTATTAACCACGGATCCCATTATTTTACCATCTATGCCCACCTTGAGGATAGAGCAAAGGAAAAAGGAGAGACGGTTTCAGGTGGAGAGGTAGTGGGTCTGGTAGGGGATGCTGGTTGGCGCGTGGGACCGGGGATATATTTTGAGATAAGGAGAGGAGGAAACCATCTTGATCCTGAAGAATGGCTTGCAATAGACTAGTACCCCGAAGACCTAACATTTTAACAAGAAAGGGAGAAAAGGAATGGTAAAGACGAAACACGGCCATTTTATTTGTCAGGCACTTATTCTCTTCTGCCTGATAGTTTCACTTCTTGTCAGCGATGGCTATCAAGGTGTTTTGGCCGACACAAAAGAGGTATACAGGAACATTGAGGTACTTGGAGAAGTTCTCCGTAAGATCGAGAAAAACTATGTTGAAGGCACAGACCCACAAGAGCTCATATACGGGGCTATCAAGGGGATGGTCAGAACCTTGGATCCTCACTCCTTTTTTATGAGTCAGGAAGAATACAAGGAATTGATGATAGAGACAAAGGGAAGCTTTTCCGGGGTAGGAGTTGAGATAACCATCAGAGACAATGTCCTCACCGTAGTCTCCCCTATTGAAGGGACACCTGCATTTGAGGCTGGGATAAAGGCAGGAGACCAAATAATCATGATAGGAGGCAAATCGACAAAGGATTTTTCCATCATGGAGGCAGTTAAACTCATTCGGGGGCCTAAGGGCAGCAAGATCATGCTGACTATCAGGAGGAAAGGCGTAGAAAAACCAATCGATTTTCTGATCACCAGGGATGTGATACCTATAAGAAGTGTTCGTTCATTTTTCCTTCCTTCTGATATAGGCTACGTCAGGGTTTCTAACTTTCAAAGCAATACTGGTAAAGAGCTTTCTAAGGCCTTAGAAGAGATGGAGAGCAAGAAGAGGTTGAAGGGCCTGGTTCTGGATTTGAGAAATAACCCCGGCGGACTGCTATCTCAGGCGGTAAAGGTAGCTGATGAATTTCTTGATTCAGGGTTAATTGTCTCTATCAAGGGCCGGGATAACACGGAAGAAAAAAGCATTGCCCATAAAAACAGCAAGTCCCGAAGATATCCTTTGATTGTCTTGATTAATGAGGGGAGCGCCAGCGCGTCAGAAATAGTGGCAGGGGCCTTACAGGACAACAACCGGGCACTCCTCCTCGGCTCTACTACCTTTGGAAAGGGCTCTGTGCAGACCCTGTTTCCCCTTTCGGATGGCTCAGGTTTACGCCTTACAACGGCAATATACTATACTCCAAGCGGAAGGTCGATACAGGCAAGTGGTATTGAACCGGACATAAAGGTTGCCTTCATACCTCCAAAGGAAGAACCTACAGCAAAAAGACCTCGTGTCATTAGAGAGAGGGATTTGGAGGGCCATATTCAAAGCGAGACCCCGGAGCTCGAGAAAGAAGAAGAGAGCGAAGCCCCACCAGATGAAAGATCCGACATCCAGAAACGTATTGATAATGATAATCAGTTAAGAAGCGCCATACAGATACTTCAATCCTGGAATATTCTCTCCAAAGTAGAGGGCCGGCAGACCCAAAAATGAGTAGAGGCCTTCCATGGCTGGATCAAGAAACGAGAAAAAAGGGAAACTGAGTCTCGCCCTTGTTGGTCTTGGATTAGCAGCCGTCATTGTTGCTCTGTTGATAGGCTATGTCTCAAGATCGGATAGAAAAAGGCTTTCCTTACCATTTGAGGAGTTTTCCGCTTCTTCACAGCGTTTGGCAAGAGATATCTGCCTCATAGATAAGGCCATTTCCGATGGATTCTATACGATGGGGATACCCCAGGAAAAGATACATTTTGTATCCGTGCTTCCAAGACAGAAACTCGGGTATAATTGGGATTTCAACAGTGTAGAAGCAAGGATCCCAGGTCGTCAGTCAGTGTTAAAGACAGGAAGGGAAATCAGAAGCAGGATTTCCAACCTAAAGATACCGGTACAGATCAAGATAGAGAGAGAATCAGACAATGAGGTAGTCTACAATATCTATCGTAACAGTCTCCATACGCACAAACTAAAAATTATAGTAGACAGGCATCAGGCTCCTCATCGTGTATCATGTCCCAAGATTGGCATCATAATAGATGACTTGGGCTACGATAGTTCTCTTGCAAGCGCCTTTATGAAGCTCGATTTGCCCCTTACCTTTTCCGTTTTACCCTTTACGCCTTACACGAGATTGATTGCCCAGGAGGCCAGGAAAGGAGGACGCGAAATAATGCTTCACCTTCCTTTGGAACCCATTCGATATCCTGGTATCAATCCGGGAGATGGGGTCTTGCTGGTATCAATGGATAGAGAAATGATTTTGGAGGTGCTTGAGAGGGATTTGAGTCAGATACCTTTTGCTTCCGGCGTTAACAATCATATGGGATCAAGATTTACAGAGAGTGAGGAGAAGATGATGATAGTGCTGGCTGAGTTGAAAAGAAGAGGCCTGTACTTTATTGATAGCAAGACAACGGCTAAAAGCGTGGCGTATAGGGTTGCAAAAAAAATGGACCTTAGAACAGCCAGCAGGGATATATTCTTGGATAATGGTCTGTCGGAACATGCCCTCAAAATACAAATGGAGAGGCTCCTGAGCCTATCAAGGCATAGAGGCCGGGCTATCGGCATTGGCCATCCCCACAAAGAGACCCTTAAGCTATTAAAGAGATACCAGGCGACCCTCAATAATGAGACTGAGATAGTGCCTGTTTCTAACTTGGTGAATTGATATTCAGGGAGGGATCAGGATTGAATGTACCGTTACTGGATTTAAAGGCACAGTATGAGGCCATCAAAGAAGAGGTCATTGCAGCTACTATGGAGGTTTATGAATCACAGAGATTTATCCTTGGCCCCAAGGCAGGAGAATTGGAAAGAAAGATAGCCGCCTACACTCAGGCCAAGCATGCAGTGGGCGTTTCTTCAGGCACCGATGCCTTGCTCATATCCATGATGAGTGCCGGTATCGGTCCTGGGGATTTGGTAGTTACCTCCCCTTATACCTTCTTTTCCACCGCTGGTTCAATTGCCAGATTAGGCGCTATTCCTGTTTTTGTGGATATAGACCATTTAACCTATAATATTGATCCGGAGAAATTAGAGAAGAGAATTTCCACCATGGACGCCAAAGAGAGATCTCGCTTAAAGGCGATAATACCTGTTCATCTTTTTGGGCAATGTGCAGATATGGACAGCATTATGGCAGTAGCAGAATCCTTAGGAATAGTAATTATTGAGGATGCAGCTCAGGCCATTGGAGCAGAATGCACGTTTAGTGATGGATCATTGAAAAGGGCGGGTTCTATGGGCAACTATGGTTGTTTTTCTTTTTTCCCCTCGAAAAACCTTGGTTCCTTTGGGGATGGGGGCATGGTTACCACAAATGATGATGAAGCATTTCAACGACTTAAAATAATGAGGGTCCACGGATCTCAGCCAAAATATTACCACAAGGTTATCGGCGGATGTTTTAGGTTGGATGACCTTCAGGCAGCTATTCTCCTGGTGAAATTTAATTATCTTGATGAGTGGACCGAAAAAAGAAGACAGAATGCACGCACCTATAGAGAGCTATTTGCACGGAGAGGTAGTGAAGGGATCAAACTCCCTTTTGAGAATAAAGGAAGACATATCTATAACCAATTTGTAATTAGTATTAGTCAGAGGAGAGATGAACTAAGGAGATATCTGACTAATCAAGGGATAGGGTGCGAGGTTTATTATCCAGTGCCTCTTCATATTCAGGAATGTTTTCGATATTTGGGGTATCGCCCAGAGGATTGTCCTGTTTCCGTCGAGGCTGCAGCAAAGACCATTGCCTTACCGGTTTATCCGGAGCTACGGTACGAGCAGATTGAATATGTTGTAGAAAAAATAAGTTCGTTTTGCAAAGATAATGCTAGCAGTTAGATGTCAGTAGTCCTTTCAACGGCCTCCCTTCTCCCGATTCGGGGCTTGGAAGCTGCAATTGGGAAACAAGTGATGACTATCAACGGACAAAAGCTACATGGAAGCCTTGTTGACATGAGAGCACTATTGGGAGAGTATTGAATTATGGCCGAAGACCTTGTTACGTTTTATCAAGAACCTCCATTGCATAACCCAGTACTAGTTGCCGGTTTTGGCGGTTGGTCAAATGGTGGCAATATTGCGCTCAAGTCAATGGAGTACATTATTCGAAAGAAGGGGGCCGCGTTGACTGCTGAAATAGATCCAGATCCTTTCTACCAGTTTACGCAAAACAGACCAGTTATTACTATTAGGGAAGGAAGGCTTCAGGATCTCACTCTAAAAAGCATATCTTTCCATGTTTTCCCTAATAGGGAAGGGGAACATGATCTTATCATCTTAAAGGCCCAAGAGCCAGATTATAGATGGCCCACGTTTGTGCAGGTCCTGTTTCATCTGTGTAAACAATGGGGTGTTTCCCTTATCATCAGCGTTGGGGGGATGTATGATGATGTCCTTCACACCGAGGCGATGGTATCTGGAGTTTATTCTTTTGAGGAGTGGAAAGAGGTTTTCATCAAAAATGACATTCAGCTGATTGAGTATGAAGGCCCCTCTGGGATCCATTCTCTCATTATGAAGAGGGCCGAAAAAGAAGGCCTGCCCTTTATTGGGCTTTGGGGCCACTCTCCACTCTACCTGAGGGGTACAAATTTTAAGGTAGTAGTCAGGATTATTACCCTTATTGCCTCTTTCTTTGATTTTTCTATTGATACCCTCGAGCTTGAGAGTTCTTTGAGGCAATTTGATCATCAAATAGGGGAGATCTTGGAAAAGAATTCAGAGCTAAGGGAACATATCGAGCAGATCAAAAAGCTGAGAGTTGGGGAAGCACGAAAGAAGGATACGCCAAAGATCATAAATATAAAGGATTTTTTCAGGCCTAAGGATTCCTAATCAGCTGCCAACTCTGCGTCATTCAGAAGGAGGGCGTGGAGGGGGTCTATTTCGTTTGGGGTAGAGGAATATGGCTAATGTCGTTGTTATTGGCACCCAGTGGGGTGACGAGGGAAAGGGGAAGGTGGTTGATCTTCTCAGTGCGCATGCAAAGAGGATCGTTAGATTTCAGGGAGGAAATAACGCAGGACATACTCTTGTGGTACAGCGGGAACAGACTATTTTTCACCTTGTACCTTCTGGGATCCTTTATCCACACACGAGATGTCTTATAGGTAACGGGGTAGTGGTTGACCCTGAGGTCCTTTTGGAGGAGGTACAGGGACTACTTGCTAAGGGGGTAGCCATTAGCCCTAAAAGGTTGGGTTTAAGCGAGCGGGCCCATCTGATAATGCCGTACCATAAGGCCATTGATATAGCCCGTGAAAAGGCAAAGGGAAAGGCCAAGATAGGGACTACTGGAAGAGGCATAGGTCCGTGCTATGAAGATAAAGCAGCCAGGGTAGGGATACGGGCCGTTGATTTAACAGAACCAGATGTATTAAGGGAGAAGCTGAAGGCAAATGTCAATGAGAAGAATTTTTGTCTAACAAATCTTTTCGGGTGCGAACCACTGGAATATGAGCCTATAGTACAGAGATGTCTCTCACTATCCCGTGAACTTTCCCCCTTTATTGTTGATGTTTCCACGGAACTGGATGAGGCAATGAAAAGGAAGGAGAACATCCTCTTCGAGGGTGCCCAAGGGACGCACTTAGATGTTGACCACGGCACCTATCCTTTTGTCACCTCTTCCAACCCTGTAGCAGCAGCTGCTTGCGTTGGGGCAGGAATAGGCCCAAAGAGATTGGACAGTATAGTTGGTATCGTAAAGGCATATTCAACTCGGGTTGGTGGCGGTCCATTTGTAAGCGAGCTCATTGATGAGACCGGTAATTACCTTCAGGAAAGGGGGCAAGAATTTGGTGCTACCACTGGTAGGCGACGGAGGTGTGGCTGGCTTGACCTGGTTGTTGTCAGATATTCGGCCCGGATAAACGGATTGACCCATCTGGCCATAACAAAACTTGATATTCTAACGGGTTTGGACTCGATTAACCTCTGCACAGCGTACGAGTATCAGGGGAGGAGACTGGAGAATGTACCGGCCAAACTATCTACTCTTTACAATTGTAGCCCTGTCTATGAGGAAATAGAGGGATGGAAAGAGGATATCTCTGGAGCAAGGGTCTTTGAAGAACTGCCAAAAAATGCACAGGCCTATGTAAGAAGGATAGAGGAGTTGGTTGGTGTTCCGGTTTCCATCATATCTGTTGGCTCAGGCAGGGAAGAGACGATTCTTTGCAGAAACCCCTTTGATGATAGCATTTCTTAGTCCCTCGATTCATAAATCCGATGACGTAATTATTCACTCGGGACTAAGTGCTTCTTTCGGTTATGAGCAGATCGGCCCTGAGCTCACTGCCGAAAGGCTCAAGCCGAATGGACTGAGCAATCGTAAATGTCATACGCCATGGAAGTACCTGATAGTGCTTGCGAATCGAAGCACTTAGATTGAATGGCTACCAACACTAGCTAATAGGTGTGTAATCCAACCCGAGGTTAACGAGAGGTTTTCGATTTTTTGTTTGACATTGGCCTCGATTTCACTATACTGGAGCCTGAAGAATCAGGTGTTTGTAGCAGGATGAAAATTGAATCAGGGCGCGGCGTAAGAGGAGATTGGCCATGACCGAGCAGCAAGAGAAAAAAGAAGGCCTCTTAATAAAGGCTTTAAAGACCACCAGAGAGGTCATTTATGGGATGGCGGCCCACGATACCGCCCGATTTGCCCTCAAGACACGCGGGAGCATGGAGCATCTCTTCATCTTGATCACCATGGGTGATCTCCTGGGAGTGCCGATCCTGCCTCCCTATTACTCCCTGCGCATTCTTCCCTACGTGGTTCCTCAGGTAGCGACCTGGAAGCGTAGGATGCTCCGTGAAAAGGACCTCACGGACGCGCTTGCATAAGAGCTGTGGACTCGCTCGGATATAGTGAATAACTCATAACAACAACGCCCCGAGTATCCTTCCAGAAGGAGGTTTGACATTTCAATCGCCGACATTTTCACCCAATACCCGGACCGAAGATACATCATGTTTGGAGGGAAAGGGGGTCTGGGCAAGACCACCTTCTCCGCAGCCACGGCCTATTATCTGGCCAAGCAGGGATACCGCGTACTGGTTTTCTCCGTTGATCCCCAGGCTTCCCTGAGCGATATCTTCGAACGCGACATCTTCGGAAAGGGGGCTGTGGAGATCATGACGAACCTGTATGCCCAGGAGATCGATGCTGATCGAAGGATCAAGGAGTACCAGGAGGAGATTCGGCAGAAGATCTTCAACATGTATGGCCTGTCCAGGATACCAGATGAGATCGAGAGCTACATCCAGGCCGCCGCCGCCGAGCCGGCCATGGAGGAGAGCGCGATATTCGATGAGGTAGTCGACATCGTTGTCAAAGGGGGCTACGATTACTACATCTACGATCTGGTTCCTCTGGGTCACGCCCTGTACTATCTGAGTATGGCATCGGTCTATGACACCTGGATCGACAAAATAACCAAACTTCGAGAGGAGATGCGGGAATACGACCAGGTAGCAGCAATCGTAAAGCGGGAGAAAGAACTAGAGGAAGATCAGATCCTCAACGAGCTCCTGTACATCAAGGACCGGATCAACAAGTCATCCAGCATCCTCACGGACAGGGAAAAGACAGCCTTCTTCTTCGTCCTGGTGGCTGAGGAGATGATCATCAAGGATACTCAGAATGCTGCTAAGCTCTTTGCCAAGTTCGACGTTCCGTTGAGCGGCTATATTGTCAACCGCGTCATTCCCCCCGAGCTCAAGGAAAAAGAGATCCCCGCGTATCTGCTCCACCGCATCGAGATGCAGGAGAAGTACCTGGACGTTATCCAGGAGACTTTCGGCCAGGAGATTTTGGCCTCCGTCCCGGAGATGGAGCGAGATGTCACTGGATTGCCTATGATCGAGAAGATGGCCGGGGCCATGTTCGGTGAGGTGAGGTGAACAATGGGCACTATTACACAGAGCACGAGGCAGTTTGTAGAGGCCCATCCGCAGCTCAAGTACGTCTTTTTTGGGGGAAAAGGAGGCGTTGGGAAAACGATCATGGCCGGAGCCGCGGCCCTGTGGTTTGCCCAACAGGGGAAGAAGACGCTCCTGGCCTCCACCAATCCTGTGCACAGCCTGAGCAACCTTCTGAAACAGGACGTCTTTGGCAAGGCGGCACTGATCTGCGATGAGGAAGGCTGCTACGCCCTCGAGATCGACACTAAAGATACCATCGAACGTTCCAAGACAGAGATTCGGGAAAAGATCGGCTGGTTTTTGAAGTTTGCGGACATCACGGTGAAGGCCGAAGAATTCGTGGAGTCCGCAACCATGAACCCCGCATTCGAAGAATCCGCCATGTTCGAGAACATGCTTGACTTGATTTTCCGAGACGAATATGAGGTCTATGTCTTTGATACCGCACCCACGGCCAATGCGCGAAGGCTCTTGGGGATGTCCAAGGTTTACTCCCTATGGGTGGAGAAGATGCTCAAGAGCCGGGGGGAGGCAAAGGAATTGCGGAAAAAGCTCTCCTACAGCAGGAAAAGAAAGGATGAGAAGGATCCCCTTCTGGATTACCTTCTCCAGTTCAAGGACCGCATGGCCGATGCCAAGGGGTTACTGACCGACCCTGAAAAAACCGCTTTCTTCTTCGTTACCCTACCGGAAAGCCTGCCTATCGCTGTCATCACCCGATTTATCGGTTGGTTCCACGAATTCGGCATACCTGTAGGGGGGGTAATTGTCAACGGAGTGATCCAGAAGGAGACGGTAACGGCGGAGTCGCCAGAGTTCGTCCTCAACCGCGTTAGGATGCAGGAGGAGCACATGGAGAAGATCTGGCAGACTTTTGGGGATGGAACCAGGGCCATCGTTCCCCTTTTCGAAACGGAGGTCCAAGGGCCGGCAATGCTGAATAGAACGGCTCAATACCTTTTTGCCTGACAGGCAGTCCACTGCCCGCTCCTTCCAGCTCTTCCAGCAATTCATTAGGCCCAGGAACTCTCACACCGAAACCCCTTCATCTACGGCTCTCTTATCCGAGCTCAGCCGTGATGTCCCGTTCCTGGAGCATCGCGTGCTTCCAGGAATCTACCCTAGGAACGACGTAGGGAAGAATGCGGAGGGAGTAGTAAGGACGGAGGATTGGGACTCCCAGGAGATCACCCATGGTGATCAAGAAGAAGAGATGTTCCATGCTCCCCCGGGTCTTGAGGGCAATTTGCACGGTCTCATAGCCCGCCATTCCGTAAATGAACTCCCTGGTGGACTTTGTTAATCTCTTTAACATCCCACCTTTTTTCTCTTGCCCTTCGACCATGGTCAGTCTCCTCGCCCCATCCCTATTCGAATTTTTCCCTGGAACGGCTACTTTTTCAGGGTTCAGTATAGTAGAATTCAAAATAATGTCAAAAGAATATCAAGAGCAAGGTGTCCGGAGAGAGGGCTGGAAGAGGTTCAGTGGCACTTCAGCCGTGAGAGTGATTCGAAGATTTCTAGAAGCGCAGCCTCCTGGCACGCTCCGGTGAAGCTGATCATGATTGTGCGCCCCAATTCCGAGCAATGGAAGGAAAGACACAGGGTTCTGGCCAGTTTTTTCTTGAGAAATCCTACCCCAACCTCTCCGACATAATAAGAGGCTTCATGGCCGTTGATCATCAATGATCCCTGGGAATGGACCTCAACACCCTTGGTTTTGAGTCCTTCTCGCTTCCCCCTTTTCATCACGATGGTCAAATCCAGGGCAATTTTCCTCAAGGGATGATACACGATCTGGTCTGTTTGTCCGGCTTCCACCCAAAGGAGATCACCATGCCTCACGTTAGAGTGCACGTCCGGCGGGAGGTAGCTTCTGGTTATCCGCCAGCCATCGGGGAGCGCCAGGGTCAAGAAACGGGTAGACCCGAACAGGATATTGTTGGCGGATATTACGTGCTCGGTCTGGTTGCTGGCCATTTCGTTGGCTCCTTAGGAATGACCCAAATGGCTTTGAAGGATGAGATCCAGGTGGGGCTTATCCGTGCCGGTGTATTTTTCCTTTTTGTTCACGATGAAAGCGGGGTAAGTGTGGATCCAATGGCGGATGCATTTGTAAAGCCCGTGCGGAGTCCGAACGTCGATGAGCTGGATACGAACCTTCTCCCTGTATTTTTGCGCCAACTCGTTGATCCAGCTGCACAGAAAGAGATAGTCTTCTTTCATCTCCTCTGGGTATTGGTTGAAGTCCTCCTCATCCCGCTTTTTCCTCAGACCCACCTGGTCTGTAAATAGTTCGTAGTGTCCTCAATTACAATACGTGATGGGGACTAAGGAGAGCACCTCTAGGGTAATGGGTTTCATTTTTTCACCTGAAAAGAAACGGGAAGGCCTGCAACAGGCCTTCCCGTGCTGCTGTTGTCGGGTGATCTCCTACGTCGTCTCCCCTCCTGGGGGCGGTGTAGAAGCCTCGGCAGCTTCCTCAGGGACTCCCTCAGTCACGAATCGGGTGATGGAAGCGATGCCGTCCTTGACCAAAAAGAGCGCCAAAATGACCAGCAGAATCGCGATGCCTCCGGTCACCCAATACCCAATAGCCCGGTCAACGGGTACATCCGGGGTCGTAAAGAATGCCTTGAAGCCCATATACGAAATGACGATCGCGGCACAGATGGTCGTGACGCCCAGAAATATCGAGGGCCAAAGGGTGATTTTGTAATTCTTCCTTTCCGAGGCCAGCCAGCAGGTAGCGATGAGCAGGGCCATGGCAGCCAGCATCTGGTTGAAGGCACCTCCGAGCATCCAGAGCGCTGTCAAGACCCCGGTGAAGCAGAATACCGCAAAGATCGCGATTGACACGAGAGTAGAGAAGTGGATGTTCTTGAAGGCTGGCCAGGCCTCTCCCAGGACATCGGACCCGTAGAGGCGCATGAAGCGCACCCCCAGGTGGATCAGGGTCAGGCCGATAATCCCAAAAACGATGTTAGCGAAGACCATGCCGCTCGCCGCGGGGATGCCAATGTGGCCGAGGAAATTGCTCATTCCCTTGGCGAAGACAAACCCCCCACCCTTCTTAAAGGCCGCCGCATAGCCCTCGAAGCTGCCAAAGGCCGAGACCGCGATGATCAGGGCTAGCATCCCCGTGAGCATTTCCAGGAGCATTGAACCGCCAGCCACAGGGAGCGTATCCGTCTCCTTTTCGATCATGCGAGCCGTTCCCGAGCTGCTCACCAGCGAGTGCCACCCAGAAACCGCGCCACACATGAGGGTCACGAACATCAGCGGCCAGAGGGGTCTTCCGGCCCAGACGAAACCCGTGTATGCCGGAAAATTGCCGAAGGATGGGTGCCCGATGAGGATCCCCAGCCCTGTGCCTATCATGGCGAGAAAGACCACCCAAAAACCCAGGTAGTTGATGGGCTGGGCCCAGCGCCAGATAGGTAATGTAGCCCCGAAGTAACAGAAGGCCAGCACGAACAGGATCCATATGAACTTTGCCTGGGTGATCGTCCCGAAGAGAACGGGAGATGGGTCACCGCCGCTGATTGCCCTGAAAAGGCCCTGGATTGGCCCAAGGCTGGTGAGAAAGAAGATACCGATAAAGGTCGCGATCACGGTAATCAAGGTGGCGGGAAGGATACCCATTTTCCACTTGTAGATCATCTGGCCGAACAGAAGGCCCATTGCGATCCAGATGAGAATACCCAAAGGGGCAGTAGGATTGGACAGAACGCCGGAGATGAACACGGCGAAGGCACCGAAGCCAAACATGAGGTTGAAGTAGATGAAAATGCTGACCAACGTCCGGCCCCGAGGTGATATGAGGGTATAGCTCATCCCTCCCAGGCTCATTCCCTCTTTCCTGATGGAG
>Ga0209636_10001522_pt1 | contig 23518 bp, 17 predicted proteins | sample DeeMarSWOR152_54_FD_187464 | JGI IMG/M metagenome (GOLD analysis project Ga0209636, IMG submission 187464) | Marine sediment microbial communities from White Oak River estuary, North Carolina - WOR-1-52-54 (SPAdes) (version 2) | ecosystem: Environmental > Aquatic > Marine > Intertidal zone >...
TTGATAAGTCGTGAAAAGCACAGCGGCCTCCCACCAGTCGCAGCAGCAAAGATCTCATGCCCCTTCCCGACATTGTAAACTATTTGATGCTCTCGGTAGTATTATCACTAGTCTGCCATATAAATTACCAAAAAAATCCTTACTATGGCCTGAAAGAGTGAGCTATTGTGAGCCATACCATGAAAGTCCTTTGAGGGATAACCCCTCAGGGCCTGAATCAGAGAGCTGCCTCCGATACCACCGTGCCATCGGTTCTGCAATTGAGGAAGGGGACGGGTGGTACGGGAAGTAGCTTAGTTCACTCTATCTTTAGCTGGGCCGGATTCAATGTGTGGTATTTGGTCTTGTTTATAGTGATTTCGAAAACCTCAGGAAGATTCTCAATGCCATCCACGATGTGTGTTATTACGGGCTCCTGTCTTATTCGACCTGATGCGACGAGGCTTATCGTGTGCCACATCATCTTGTGTGTTGGGAAGTCTGGGAACATCCATTTAATACATCTCATCCGGAAAGGGCCGGTCGCAAGGTTTTCTATGGGTTTGTCAAAATGTGCTATCTGCAGTATTTTTCCACCGGTGGACACCATCTCTACAGCCTGATAAAGCGTATCAAACCCGGCAAGACCTGCCTCGGGGGATCCGCTGGCTGCATCTATCACGAGGCCAGCTCCTTCCCCTTCAGTCAAATCTAAAACCCTTTTTACCGGGTCGGTCCCTTTGGCGTTTATTGCTTCATCTACGCCCAGACTCCTGGCCATCTCCAGAGACTCATCTCTTACATCGGTTACCATCAGTCTACCCGCGCCTGAGATTTTCGCCGCCTGCGTGCTCGATAAGCCCATAGAGCCTTGACCTAATACGACAACTGTATCCCCCGCATTCAATCCAACGGCGGCAACCGCAGCCACACACTCGCCAAGGGGCTGTATGGTAGCCCCTTCGCTATCTGACACAGTGTCCGGGAGCTTGAATAGAATTTCCTCAGGTATCAATGCATATTGAGCTAAAACACCTGGGATGTCGAAGCCAAGTACTTGAAAGTTCGAACAGAAGTGTACCCGCCCGGCCCTGCATTGAAAACATTTATGGCAAGGTATTCCTGCCTTAGCTGTAACCCTATCACCTATCTTAAGGCTCGTGACACCTTCACCGATCTCAACAACCTCCCCGCAGAATTCGTGTCCAAAGAGTTGGATCGGGGTCTTCTGCGAAAACCGCTTCCTGACGGCCTCCACAAGTTTTGGGAATGTAGGTATTCCTCTTGAGAGTAAGACTTCTGTGATGCTTGGTTGAACCACTTTGACTTTTACTATCACGTGTTGAGGTTTGATTCTTGGATTTGGAATCTCCTCAAGTCTCATATCGTTAAACCCGTAGTGAACCCACGCTTTCATAACACCTCCTGAAAAGCCTCAAAATCACTGAATGAATGCCAATACCGTCAAACCACCTCACTTTCAAATGAATTCGGTGGTCTCAGCTTCGCGAGGTAGCTCAGGCCCCTCACAGAACTGATACCATTCTATTAGGGGCCAGACCTGTACGTCCTGAGGTATCTCTCTGTGTGGACAGCTTAAAGGATTGGAGGTGGATGATCAAGTTCAAAAGGTCAACAAAAATCGGAAATGATAAAGTGAAGGAAGGGTAGAGCTGTTCCCCACAAACTCAAGAATTTCAGCTCAAGACTTTTTCGACAGAAATCGCAGCAATCCATGATCTCCCGGTCTCAAGATATCCCCAACATAGTGGTGTGCTTCAGTGACACTCATCCGTTTTTCCATTTTTTTGTGTCATTACGCGCTACAATCCGGTATGATCCTTCTGGCGTCTTTTCCTCTGGTCCTTTCTGCGAACCAAATCTAGCTGATCTGCGGTAGCGACCGCCAACTTTTTTGCCCAATCCGCACTGTTCTATCAGATAGGTTTCTGCACATATGGAAAGTACCTATGGTAAGGCTAACTCATTTCAAAAGATAGGCCTCAGCGCATAGGCTTGCCATGCTTATCATCCCCCTGACGGGAAAAATCAGCACGCGAAACCCTCCTATAATCACAATAGGCATTGTTCTGATTAACTGTTTTGTGTTTTTCATTCTTCAAGCAGGCGACGAGGAGCGGTATCTTCAAGCTATGGAATTCTATGTTCAATCGGGCCTCGGAAAGATCGAAGTGTCAAGGTATCTAGCCTATAAACGAGCCACTGATATGGAGGAAAGTCTCCCTTCGAAAAAAGAAAAAGGATTAGATGAAGCTGCCATCATAGGCCTTTATGAGAAAATGCAAAGAGATCAGGCTTTCATGAACAGATTGCTCAATGATGAAATTGTCACGCCGGAGGATGAGATATATGATACGTGGAAGACCCTCAGAAGAAAATATGAAGGTATGTTGTCCAGGGTTGTCATTCAACGTTACGGCTTTAGACCAGTGGAACCGAGCTTCGTAACTACCTTCACCCATATGTTCATTCATGGAAGCTTCATGCACATATTGGGAAATATGGTCTTTATATGGCTTGTTGGGTGTGTGCTGGAATTGGGGTGCGGGAGAGTGCTCTATGTCGCCATGTATCTGCTTTCTGGCATTCTAGCAGTCTGGCTGTTTGCCCTGGTCTATATGGATAGCAGGCTGCCTCTTGTGGGCGCCTCAGGGGCCATCTCCGGCCTTATGGGCGCCTTCACCGTATTATACGGCAAAAAGAAGATAAAAGTCTTCTACTCTTTAGGTTTCTATTTCAACTATGCCAGGGTTTCTGCAATTATTCTCCTGCCCATTTGGATAGGAAACGAAATCTTTCAGTTGTTTTTACGTGGCTACAGCCAAGTCGCTTATGTAGCGCACATCGGCGGACTGACAAGTGGTGCCCTCCTGGGTTATCTGAACCTGAGATTTTTTGGCCGGGTCAGTGAGGAGGTATTCGGGGAGGATCCCAAAGAAAAGATCGCCTCCCTTCTTGAAGAGGCGCTAGAGCGGATTGGACGGCTGGACATGCACGGCGCCCGTCCCCTGCTGGAACAGGTGCTTGAGATAGACCCCCATAACCTGAGTGCCTTGACCCATCTTTTCAATATCGACAAGCTCAATCCGGAAGACGCACGTCTCCATGGAACCGTGTCAAGACTATTACATCACCTCATCGACGACACCAAAGCACATGAGGCGCTCTATGCCACTTATAAGGAGTACCGACGCATTTCAAGAAAGCTCAGGCTCAACCTTGATCTCCTGTTCCAGCTCGGTTCGACTTTTTCAGCATATGGCTATCTTGAAGAATCCGAAAAGATCATGGCAATGCTCTTACAAAAGCGCCCCGGATACCAGAAACTCCCCACGGGAATATTCAGACTGGCGCAAGCCTATCTCAAAAAAGGAATGATCCAGAAGGGGAAAAAGTACCTGCTGATTATCTGTCGGAGATATCCTGAATCCGCCGAGTCTCAAGTCGCGCGACGGTTATTGATGCGTTCCAACTAGTCCAGTGTCCCAGTAATAACTTGCATAATTTGTACGATCGCAGGGCTTCCAGAAAAACGACATCCTAAATCCGAAATTCGAATATCGAAATGCGAAACAAATCCGAATATCAAATGATCACAATCCAAAAGCCCTTTTAAAATTGGGAAGATTTGGATTTTGAAATAGTTTCGGATTTCGAATTTCGTGCTTCGAATTTTACCTGGAGTTTCCTTAATCTTTAGAGAAAACCGTTGTCCTTGAGCGTAAATTGCTGGAGAGGTGGGGTACCCATCGAGGGTGAGCAGGAAGGGGAAAGCCAGCCCTTTAGAGGCTGGAAGAGGGAAGTATTCCCCGCCTGCGAGCCCCGAAAGGGTCACCTCCAAAGCACGGAAGCGAAAGGACAGGGGTTTTCGCTAATGAAAAATAGAATTTGATATATAATGAACAGCTTATGGAAATATACCCTATAAGACTCCGGAAACTCCAGGAATTTTACACCTTGACAACTGAAAACGAATAATCAAATCCCGTTTGACTTTGATAAGTTTCTTTTGGGACGTGATACTAGGATATCTTGATCTGGCTAAGATATCTCTGCACGTGGGGGGTAATGTCGTGGTTTGGATACTTTTTGATCAAGGCCTTCAGGATACCCGCCGCCTTGCGCGGATTCTTCAGCTTTTCATTGAAGATGTTGGAGGCAAGAAAATATACCTTCGGAACCAAAGGGTTTTCAGGGTGCCCTTTGATAAATCGGCTGTAAGCTTCGATAGATTCCCTAGGTTTCCCGGTCTGATTAAAAGAACTGGCTGTTTTTAATAGGGTGGTAGGACTGGGCGTAAATCCTGCATCTTTTAATATACATTCTGAATAGACTTCACATAACTTCTCATTCTGATTTGCTTTCGCCAACAGATCCAAATAGACTTTCCCGTGTTTTAGCATGTCGGGAATTTGTTCCTTGATTTTAAGCAGATTGTAATAGCGCTCAGCCAGGCTCAAATTTGTGATATCCCCGCTTGTCTCATTTTTCATCAGATAAATGGCATCATCCAGTTTCCCCTCCTTGATCAGCATATCGACCCGATTGAGAAGCTTACCGGCCTCATCCTGTTCCGATGGCATTTCTCTCGAGGGTAGTTCTTGATCCGCCAAGTCAACTTCGTATCCTATCTCTTCATGGTATTGGAAAATCACATAACCCATCAAATGGTAGGAAATGATTGTATAGTAGTTTTCAGCCATTTTGTAAAAAAAGAGGTGCAGACTGGCAGGGAGGTAACCCATTACATATTGCCCAATGACAGCGGGTGCAGCTCCCAAGAGGATAAGAAAGAAGTACATCAACAAATAGCTCCATCCGATTCTCCAGGCCATTACTGCAAAGATCATGGGATTAATAGCACGCAATAGGCTATCCGTACCCACCAGGACGATAATCATTGCGGGAACAGAGAGGATTGCGAAACAGAGGAACAAAAATCCGACAATAACACCTGCCATTTGAGTCACTTTCACGAAGGCTATCCCTATGACGATAAAGATCCCAAGCTGCTTGAAGACAATTGCAAAATCTTCCACTATTGTCTTCGAATCTATTTGTGGTGGCACAAAATTGCCGCTCGCAGTATTTTTGAGAGCGGCAAAGGCATATTTCAAAAAGACTCCCCAAATGAACACACTTCCCAAGAACCCCAAAAAGAGCAGCCTAGAAAAAACAACAGAGGCGATACTAAGGACGATCATCAATACGAGTGGCCGGATATGAAAAGGGTAGCCGAAAAACTTCGGGAGCCTGTTCCAAAACGGCACCACAATATCCTCGAACGCCACTCTCTCCACCTCTACATTGCATTCAGGGCAAAAATGGAAGACCTTCTTTTTCCCATACTGTTCTACGACACGTTTATCGACACAATCCGCACAATAATGTGCTTCACAACTTGGGCACCCCCACTGCGCTGGTCTGGTGGGATGGTAGTCACAAGGGGTTTTCATTTTTCAATCACCATTCCTTTCCGTCACAGTGACATGACCCTATGATTGTTTTTTATGGGAGCCAGGCAGACACATTTTGAGGCTTTTCCTCATGGGTACAATCCCTAAATAGAGACTGACTGTGACTGATTGAGGGAGGAACTTTCATTAATGAAACGACAAAAGGCTTCTCAAGTCAAGGGAAATGAACTTTCAGAACATGTTTCGAAAGGGGAAGGATGAGGTCTTCTCCCCTCGCCCTTCACTTTGAAATAAGTCAATTCTTGAGGCGGGGAATATCGACTTTCATCGCGGAGATATCGACTTATGCACCAATAAAACGGTTAACTGGAGATTTGCTGGATTGGAAGGCACGACAGGTTCATCGGCTTTGGGGACTCGCATCTTAGAACTCTCGTTTGTAATTGACCTCGCTCAGACCTCCCTCCTCCACCGTATGAGAGTGGTGGAGGCCAGCCTCATGTAAGCCATAGCATATCCCGGTTTTATCTCTATAGCATTGTTGTAATCAGAGAGAGCCTGGTCAAACTGCCGCTTTCGTTTCAAGGCGTTTCAAACAAATCCCAAAAGATGAGCCAATAATATGAGGAGGGACCAGATAAAGAGCCCAAAAAATACCTTAAAGATAAATAATCTCATTTCTTATTCGTATTAAAACAAGAACTCTTGACCCCCCAAAAAGCTACTTGGATCTCCCTGCCCTTTCTAACCAAAGAGTTTTGGAATCTGACCCCTTAGTACGGCAATAGTGAAATAACCATAAAAAGCAGATGCCCACACTAATGCGATAAATCTCATCTTACCCATCTCTAAGTGTTTGGGTATGACCTTGTTGTTAAACCAGAGCAGAAGCAGACTATAGAAAAACATCACCATCCCATTAAGACATGAGCCTATAACCAGTAAAAGTAAGGGTTGGGTTATACCAGATAAGAGGATGAGGATACCAAAGCCAATCTCAATCCAGAGAATTATAAAATAAACGGCCCTGTCGCTTATCTCAGACCCTCTCATCCAGTTGACCTTTATAATATCCGTACATACTCTGGCTACTATGTCCATAACCCCAAGCTCTGTAGTAAAGAGTATAAAGACCCCCATCAGCCAAAAGACGTTTTTCATAAGGGGGCCATAGAGCTTTCCTATCTCCATACCCTCATTCTTAATAAAATCAAAACCTGCGCCCAAACCCTCTAATCCATAGACAGTGCTGTAAGAGATTAGAGACAAGAGGATAAGTGATAGTGCCCCCAGGACAAAAAAGGTTATAAAGTGCTCCCAGTTAGCGGCCCTCCACCATCCTCTCCATTTTCTCATATTATCCTCTGTTGGCTCAAAGAAAAACCCCGTGGAGGGAATGGGCTCCAGCTTACCCGTGATTGGGCTTGTAATGCGACCGACATACTTACCCATCGCATAACCCTTATCCCTGATGTAGTTACTCTGGGCTAAGTTAAGAGCTCCACCTGCCCCTGCGTAGGCAATAGCACCCAGGAGTAAGGGGAGACTGATCCCCTCTGGAATATGCCCTACCTTTAAGGTTCCCACTACCATTGCACCAACGGCAGCCATCTTGAAGGTGATGAGAAAAAACACAATAGAGAGGCCTATCATGATAACCACCATCACCTCCTGCAACTTTTCCACGGTGCTGTATACTACAGGGCCTGCAGATATTGCGATGCCAACGGCAATGAGTCCCAGAATAGCGTACACAACGTGATTCCCCCCTATCATAAAGGAAAGGGCCCTCGCTGCACCAGTAGCCCAACCGGGCCATGCCCACGGAACAGCAGTCATGAGGAGAAACGCCCACGCCCAGTGTTTTGAGAGACGGCAATAACTGATCACCGAACACTCGCCCGTTGCCAGGGTCCATCTCTCTATCTCCATATTGACAAAATACTGGGTGAGAATGCCAAGCATACATGCCCACCAGATTACAAAGCCATAATGAGCAGTTAAATATGGCCAGAGGACATACTCGCCACTTCCTATGGATGCCCCAAGGATAAGGATGCTTGGTCCAATCATCTGTTTCCATGCAATGGGTTCTGGGAGGTCTTTAAATTTTAAAGGCGGTAGTTCTCCAGGGTCTATCACATCGCTTGGAACAACCTTCTCTTCACTCACCACGTCATCTGCCATAGTTTCACCTCCTTAATAAGGACATTTCACGATATAGAGCACACATCCCCATACTGTGCTCGACCTGATAAGAACTTCATTTTTTCAGGCCAGGATCATAGGGAAGTCGGCGTTGTGTGTCAAGGGAAAAGGGGCCGCAACATGTGCTGATTTCGGGTTACTTTCTGGTGCCAAGGCTTATAAAGGATCTCAAGGACGGGGAGGCGTGTATTTTCAACAATTGAAACTCTCGGGGCAGCCATTTTGGCTGGATTTGGACAAACCCTTCCGTTGAATCTCGTGCTCAGCTTTAAAATGAGAAGGCGTAAACTTCAACCGGACAAACTGTCATAGCCAAGAATGGATTAGGGTATGAACAAAGTCTTTAGAGAGCTCTGCCTGTCGAGGGCTTCCGACTCAGCCGCAAAGACGCCCGCTATCTCAGCCAGTCTATACTCTACCGAATTCTCAAATATAATGTCTATGTTGAAGACCCCCCTTTGGACTGCCCGATAGGCCTCTCTCATGTTTTCTATGGAGCGTAGCCTGGTATAGTGCACGGCATTGAGATTCCGTACCTCCAGGCCATCCTCGTGGAAGCGGTGGAAGCAAAACTCCTTCACTGGCGCGTAGTTATCACCATAGAGGGCCAGGATTCCGTTGTGCCTGACCATTCCGAGAGCCTGAGCAATACCGACACCAGTCCCACCGACCGCCTCTATCGCCACGTCCACGCCTTCACCATGGGTAATCTCATTTACTCTTTCGACCGGATCCTCTTCATTGGCGTTTATGACATAGTCTGCTCCGAGCTTCTTAGCAATATCGAGTTTCGTTTCTACCACATCCACCGCGATAACCTTGGAGGCCCCTGCCTTGACTGCTCCCTGTAGCATAATGTTGCCGGCAAAGCCAACACCGTTTACTCCAACGATATCGACTAGTTTTACCCCCACATGCAGAGCTGCCCAGGCCGCGCAGCCCAGGGGCTCATAGAGGCAACCCACTTCAAAGGATACACCTTCCGGTATGGGCTGTACGTGACCCGGGTCGGTCACCCAATAATCAGTATAGGTGGGATAGACGAGGCTTCCGACTTTGTCTCCCACTGACACCTTTCCTCCGCCCAGGTATTCATCAACGGCGGAGCCCACCTCAACGACCGATCCTCCCCCCTCGTGGCCCAGGGGACCCATTGGGTAGGCATGCTCAGGGCGTCCGCCCCCTCGCGGCCTGCCGAGTTGCGTTTCTGGTCCACCTCTAGCTTCATCCTGAGGCCTCACGCTTATCCCACGGTAGAAGTACCTCTCCGACCCACATACCGACGCCTGGTGAGTCTTCACCAGGATTTGATCGGGTTTGAGCTCCGGCAGGGATATGGTATCAATAGTTATCTTCCCCACGTCTAAATACACGACTCTCGTCTCTACCAACTATTTACCTCCTTTCAGATGTACGGTGATCTGCCTCTCATCTCAAGTATTACGATTGTCCTTGAGTCAGCTCTACGACCGTGAGTGCTTCAGAAACAAGCCTGTGGCTTATGGGTTTTGCATCGTTCCTGAAGTAGCTGACTACCATCTTTGTGGCGAGATCGCCCCTGTTTATGATCTGGTGGTAGCACCCAGGCGGTACATACCAGCATGAACCAGCGCGGAAATCGTATTCCTCCATTGCGTGGGGATCTTCTCCGAGCTTGACAGTCCCCTCTCCTGATATAATATACACAGTCTCCTCAACCTCATTGTGACAATGGGGGACTATGGGCTCTATCCCCGGTGGATGCTCGTGCACACCCAGAACTGCGGCAGTGGTCTCGCCCCTTTCGGGGTCGAAGACCATTCGGAACAGGGCGTAACCGTCAGAGCCAGGCCGGCTGACCCTCACCTGCTGTATCTCCTCCTCGCTCCGAAAGATAGGTTTCTTCATGAAATCACCCTCCCATGTTGGCTATGTTACCTTATAGACCCATCCGTATTTATCCTCTAGCTGACCGTATTGAATGCCGGTAAGGGTGTCGAAGAATCTTTTGGCCCAGTAACCCGTTTCATTATTATTAACAATGTACTCCTTGTCATTGTAGCTGATTCTCCCAACGGGGCTAATGACAGCGGCAGTTCCGGATCCAAAGATTTCGGTCACCCTTCCCGCTTCAATCCCTTCAATGACCTCGTCAATGGGAATCATCCTTTCCTCAGCCTCAATTCCCAGGTCCCCCGCCAATTCCAACACCGATTGCCGGGTAATACCTGGGAGAATGGTTCCCATTAACGGTGGAGTTACCAGCCTGTTGTCGATCACAAAGAAGATATTCATAGCCCCCACTTCCTCAACATACCTGTGCTCCTTTGCATCAAGCCACAAAACCTGGCTGTAGCCCTTGTTCTGCGCGATCAGGCTCGCAGCTATACTTGCTGCATAATTGCCTCCGGTCTTGGCCTCTCCTGTACCGCCGGGTGCTGCCCGTGAATATGCTTTGTCCACCGAGAGCCCAACCGGGTTGAAACCCTCCTTGAAGAAAGGGCCAACCGGCGAGAGGATGATAAAAAACAGGTATTCATCCGATGGCCTTATAGGCCCCACAATGACTTCTGTAGGGATGACGGTCGGCCGGATATAAAGTGATGCTCCTTTCTGGGTCGGGATCCACCGCTTTTCCAGTTTGAGCAGTTCGCACTCTGCCTGAACAAATAGTTCCTCAGGGATTTCCGGAATACACATCCTCCTCAGGGAGCTGTTCATTCTTGTGGCATTCTCCAGCGGCCTGAAGAGCAGAATCTCATCGGTCGGCGACCTGTAAGCTTTCTGCCCCTCGAAGGCCGCCTGGCTGTAGTGAAACATCATTGTGGCGGGATCCAGGGCAAGGGGATGATAGGGTTCGATCTTGGGGTCTTTCCATCCATCCTTCAGGGTGTATTCCATGGTGAACATATAATCGGTAAACGTCTTGCCGAAATCAAGTTTCATGGGATCGCCAAATAAAGGCTTTAGTTCTGCAGGTGGTAACAACTGCTTTCTAATTTCCATTATAAGCCCTCCTCTCTATTTCCCCAGTAATCAATTTGAACCTCATGGTCCCAGAGCAAAATAGACGAGCTCCTCGGGCACTATCTGATCTTCAGTATTAAACCTATTGCCAGGCAAATAGTACCGCAAAAGACAAACCAGATAAGGTGGTAGCTTCCCCACGTGTCAAAGGCCCACCCGGCTACGGTAGGACCTATAATCCCCCCAATTGATGCTGAGCCCATTGTGATCCCGAGTATTTTGCCAAGGGAACCTCTTCCAAAATGTTCCCTTAAAATCGCTCCCCGTAAGACCATGCCTCCCCCAGAACCCGAAGAGAAGAGGAGAAGAAAGAGGAACACAGGCCATGTCACCTGGACATAGCCGAACGCCACCATTCCCAAGCTCATCAGGACAAATGCCGTGGCCATCACATACCTCTTATCAAGGACATCGCCGAGCCACCCAAGCCCGAACCTGCCGACGATGCTAACCAGAGGAATACCGCCTGCCACGAGCCCGGTGGTTGCCCTCGACATTCCCGTGCTGCTGAGGTACGGCATGACATGGGTAACCACTGCTGCAAGGGTCATAAAGCGTATCGATTCCGCTATGTTTAAGTACCAGAAGGACTTGTCCTTGAGCACCTCCTTAAGCCCAATTTCCACTGCCCTGTCCTCAATGTCGGTGCTCGGGGCTTGCTCCCCAGATGGCGTGCCGTCAGGAAGATACCCATATTGTTCCGGCCTGTTTCGGATGACGAAGGATAACGGTATGCCGAGAGCCCACATCCCTAATCCCAAGGCTACCAAGGTATTTCTCCAATTGTAGGTGTCAATGAGTCGGACGATGACCGGAACAAGCAATCCGCTCGCACCAAATCCAGACATCATCACGCCCAGCGCCACTCCCACCTTTTTCTTAAACCAGTTCCCTACCACGGCCATGGTCACCACACTGGTGGCCCCGCCCGCCCCAAAAGCAAGCAGAAGAAAAGACCCGTAGAACATGACAAGAGATCGGGTAAAGCTCAGGAGCAAGAGCCCGAAACCGACTACGATCACTCCGGAGAAGATCAGCCTTCTCGACCCAAAGCGGTCGGCAAGAAAACCTATAAGAGGGGCAAATAACCCCATCTCCAGGCCTCGTAAGCTCGCAGCAAGCGAGATCTGGGTGTAGCTCCAGCCGAACTCCCTTACCAATGGCTCGAAAAAGGCAGTAAAGCCATAGAATATAACACTACCCACATAGAGGCTGAGAAAGAAGCAGGCGAGGACGATCCACCATCCATAAAAGATTTTTCTTATCATACGTTCTATCTGGTAGGGTATCGGTGAATGAATGGGGAGCGGCGCAAATCAGAGATTAGCGCTATAGTCAACTCCCGCTCTCTCCCCTGAGGAAACACACTGTTACTCAGCGGCGGAGAATACTATTGCGAACCAGTAAAATGCAATAGGTAGTAGGGCTTTCTAGATGTCTACTCGCACTTGTGTGGATAAAAGTGTTTGTAGCAATATCCCTCTGGGTCGCTGTACTTTAGTTCCACATCAGCCATACACTCGCCGATTACTCTCTTAGATACCTCCTCGTAATCAGCCTGCTGTTCTTCCTGCCTCTTGCACTCCATGCATATGGGCTCATGATCGTACACGGAGAAGATCCTTTGATTCTTTGGGCCCAGCCTCTTGTCACACCGCGAGCATTTGGTCGCACAAGAGATTCGTTCTTGCCAATTCTCGTTCATCTCGCATCAACTCCCCCAAAAGACGAATTCACGCAAAACTAACCAGTATTGGAAAAATAGTCAAGGCAAAGGGGATTTCACGGGAAGCGTACATAAGCTAGAATGGTGCGGGGGGATCAAATCCGATCCCCCCTCATTGCTGCAAAGGCCGGTTAAGCAGCTGGCAATCACCTGGCTTGTTGCTTCACCTAGTCAAAGGCCATCTCAGTCTTCCACACCTCCCAGACCTTCCCAACCAAGTCAGGCCCTGGTTTCAGCGTGATCTTGCCGGGTTTCCATCCGGAAGGCGTTGCCTCTGTGCCCTTGCTGTTCCTCACGAGCTGAAAGGCCTGGACTTGCCTTATCGTCTCACCCACATTCCTTCCTACAGGCGGCGTCAGGACCTCGTATCCCTGAATCACCCCATCAGGATCAATGATAAACCTCCCTCTCGTTTCTACACCCGCATCCTCATCGTAAATGCCATAGACCGTACCGACTTTGCCACCTGCATCCGACAGCATTGGGAAGGGAACGCCTCCCTTGACCATCTTGGAAAGTTCATTTTCATCCCACATCTTGTGCACGAAAACACTATCCACGCTCATGGAAAGAACTTCCACACCGAGCTTCTGAAATTCAGGAAATTTTTCGGCAACTGCCGAAATCTCCGTTGCTCAGACAAAGGTGAAATCACCGGGATAAAAGCACAACAACACCCATTTGCCAATATAATCCGATAGCTTCACGGAAATAAATTTCCCCTTGTGATACGCCGGCGCCGTGAAATCCGGTGCCTTCTTGCCAACTTTTATCATAGCAGTAACCTCCTTTGCTAAACTCTCAGGTTCCGATTCCTTTACCTCGACAGTCTCCCCAACGGGGCCTCCCGTTGGCCTTGCACAGCCAATCTTCAATTCCTCAGCCATACGCAACCTCCTTTATTTCGAATCGTTTTCCCGCATTTTTTTACTATAAGATTACATATAATATTTCCAGTACAAAAGGGGGCGTTGCGGCAAAAATTTTGATGACTACCGCAGAAGAATTCACAATAAATGCCTCAAGATGAAACCCGGGAATCTGAAGCATCGACTGGACGCAATGGAGAGCGATGAACTGCGTAGGTTGCAGCCAACAAAAAGCAGTGCGAAGCCGTGGCGGGTCAGCCGGCAACGCTCCGTAGGCTATATTTCACAGATGTTGAGGGAAGGCTTCCGGTTGCACACATGCGAAGAGTTGAACAACCACTGAGAACTCAATTTGGGTTATCCGTATGAGCGCCGAAACAAATGCCACAGCACAGACGGGACTTACTTACATCAGTCAGCTCACGCCACCTGCCGGAGTTGACTCGTTTCCTGGCTCCCTGACTTTTATTAATTGAATTAGCTGACATTCGACCTCACAACCAGACATGAGAGCTTCAACCCGTCCTTGCAATATTCAATTTACTTCTCCGTATCAGTGATGAATACCCGTTGAAATATGCAAGGAATTGATATCGACAGAAACCTCATGTTTCAGTTAGATACTATGCAAGGTTAAAGACCTCAACAAAGTGGTCCGCTAGTGGTAAGCTCCTTCAAACAAAAACAAATCGGAGGGAGCTATGAACCAGTTAACAGCCCACAAGGGAGAGTATACCGGGAATCAGGGTGATCTGTATTGTGCCTTTGAACTTGGCGAGGGGCGTTTTGGTTTATCTGAGGAAGCCTGAGCATGGAACTGTCTCCCGTAGCTTCAGATAGGGTCATTAACCAGCTAAAAACAGCGCTTCAACACCCCTCGTAATGGGCATGGGCGCCCTTTTGGCTGTGCTTTGTGAGTGAGTGACTATCGCTTTATTGAGGCACCTCTACGACCCAAATATCGAAGTTTCCCATACGGTCCGAGTCAAAGGCGACCTTCTTTCCATCCGGGCTCCAACAGGGGAACACATCCCAGGACATATTTGTGGTAAGCTGCTTAAGGCCACTTCCGTCCGCATCCACCACGAAAAGGTCCGGGTTGCCCGTGCGCCAGGACCAGAATAGCACCCGGCTGCCGTCTGGACTCCAGCGAGAGGACATCTCTTGCACCGGTGAGGGCACCAGCTCCCTCTTCAGACTCCCGTCAGGGTTCATGAGCACAAGGTCAAAGCTGCCCTTCACCGTGTATTCCCCCCCGCGCCATCCCAAATAGAGGATCTCGTTCCCATACGGTCTCCATCGAGGTACGAAGTTTCCACCGGCATCCGGCGTCAGGTTCTTCGCCTCCCCGGTATCGACATCCACTGTCCAGATCTCCCATTTGACGGTTGCGTTTGAGACATACACCACCTTCTTTCCATCTAGGCTCCAATCAGGTGTCCAGTCACAGGCATTGTCGTTGAATGTGAGCCGCTTAACATTGGTCCCGTCCACATCCATCAAATAGATATCTCCGCTCCCTGTACGCTCAGACACGAACACGATTCGCTTTCCATCAGGACTCCACTCTCCGTCTCCGTCCAGGGCCGGATCGTCCGTGAGCCGCTTTTTGTTGCCTCCATCCGCATCCATCACCCAGACATCCTGATTACCGTCCTTGAACGCCCAGTACAGGATTTTGCTCCCGTCCTGACTCCAAGCTGGCCACCCTGCATCTTCATCCTCTCCCGTGAGCTGTCGTTTGTTGCTCCCGTCTTGATCCATTGTCCAGATGCTCCAATGGCCGTTCACATCAGAGTTATAGGCTATCTTTTGGCCGTCAGGGCTCCAGACGGCTCCAACCTCCCTGGCTTCACTATCGGTGAGGCGTTTAAGCGCACTACGAGCAGGCTCAACCATGGACGCGTCCACTTGCATAAGAAGCACATCGAAGTGTCCACGGATCGTCGAAGAGAAGATAACCCAGTTTCCATCAGGGCTCCAGTATGCACCTAATTCAGCCGAAGGGTGGGTGGTCAGGCGAATGGGATTGCCCCCGTCGCTGTTCATCACCCAGAGATCCCAGTTGTCGCCCATCTTGCGGGAGAAGATGATCTTGCTTCCGCCCGGGGACCAATGTGGTGACATATCCTCCCCACTATAGCTGGTAAGGGACCTCTCAACGCTCCCGTCCGGGTTCATGACAAAGATGTCCTTATTCCCGTTACGGTCGGATACAAAAACGATCTTGTCCCCCCCGGGACTGTAGACCGGATTCTCATCCAGTGCCGGGTTACGGGTCAGCTGCTTGAGTGCGCCGGTAGAGATATCCTTGACCCATATGTCCTCATTGCCACTTCGATTGGACTGAAAAACGATCTTGCGCCCATCAGGGGACCACTTTGGCATGGTATCATCGGCTGGATCAGTCGTGCATTGGGTCTTTGTTTTGGTGGCGATATCCATTATCCAGATATCCTTGTTTCCCGAGGGATTGGTCTGATAGACAATGGCCTTGCCGTCCGGACTCCAATCCGCTGCCATCTCTGTAGCGGACCCGGAGACCAGAGGACCCCGGTTCTTGCCATCAGCGTCCATGACCCAAATATCCCAATCGTCTTTATAAAGATTCAGCGTATAGATGATTTGCTTCGAATCCGGACTCCACCCGCCTGCGACTTGGTTTACCGTAGTTTTGGCAGAGGTCAGAAGCCTTAGTCCGCCCGGCGGTGTGACCTTGATCGAAGAAAGGGTCATCTGTCCCGGTTTTTTTGGCGCCTGAGGTGCGATCGGATAGGGCATATGATGGCATTGGAGGCACGCATTCCCCTTGTCGGCATCAATGATCTGCCGACGAGATGGCGGGGGAGAGGGTATGGCCCCGACTTCGAGAATGACATCCCCCTTGCCCTTAAGCCTCTCCAAGGCCTCTTTGTCCAGGAACGGATAGGCATCAGCCCCTGAGGGGGTAAGTAAAGCAATCACAATGATGAAAACAGGTAAGGAAATACAAATGAAATATCGTGGGGTTTGCATGGTGGTCCTCCTTGAAAGGTGTGATTATGGGATAAAGAGCCCCCTTTTCTAGCGGGAAAGTATAGGGTGAGATGGACTCATGGGTCAATAGAAAAGCGACCACAAGAGATGCGGTTTTGGGGTCAGGCTATGCTGCTTTTCATATCCTCTCTTTTCGTTCACTATGCTTCTGCTTAATTCAGCACATTTTAGCCTGTTTCTTCATTCGGTGCATTTTGCTTGCTAGAAGATGACGTAGAAGTCCCCATTGTTCGCCTCTTTTTGTCTATTTGTGGTTGAAACATACACAGCGTGAGGAATCGAAGGCGCTGTCAATGTCAGTTAGCTATAAGCGATTAAGTCCGAGCGGTCGATTTACTCGTCCCTTTCTATCGGGGAGCTATCCAGCGCATGCTCCTTAATTTTAGCATTCTTGATTCCACGTCGGTCTTTTAAATCTTCATCCGGCTCTGGTCATTACTGCAGTACAGGCTTTTCGTTATGATTCCCCCATCCTTAGCTACGACAAACCTCCCTTGCGCCCTACTCTTTTAGACGTTTGTGAGGAATGGTTCTCTCTTGTAGCAATCTCCCTTGGGGGAGAGGCGCTCGGCAAGCAGTGAAATGTCTTAGACATATACATCGATATAAGGTAACCTAAATTGAATCGGGCAAACGGTATACTGTGAAGAATTTTTGGCGATACCTACAGAGATCTAATTCAAGGTTAGGGGAAAGCTATGAAGGCCTAGGTCAAATATAAGCTTATCCCCAATATCCCCCGAGAGCTTGAGAATTTGAGGCATCTGGCCTACAACTCTACTTCAGTCGGAAAGAGGAGATTGAGGATATTTTTCAGTGTATCGATCCCAGGCTGTGCGAGGAGCGTATACATGATTCCCTACTGATGCTTGGTCTGGTCAGTCAGGATCGGCTTAATGAGTTCTCTCATGACTGCAGCTTCCTATTCCAGCTAGAGCAACTGACCGAAAAATTTCGACCGCTGCCCCTCGCAACCCCGCAGGTATGTGACCGGTGGCCGGATATTCTATGTCAAAACACAGGCCGATTCGGCTACACCGCGCGGATTATGCCCAGGGAGAAGCTGGAGAATCGCTTCGATTTCTCGCATGTTCTAGGAGGAAGGACTAAAAACTCTCAATGAAGGAGGTGATGAAAATGGGTGACATACTTGGTTTTTTCAGACGACTTCTGGGGTTGAGAAAGCCTGAGGAGGCAAAGGAAGAAATTCCAAGAGAGAGGGTAGAAAAGGAAGAAGTCCCGGAGGAGAAGGAAAAAGTAGAAGAGAAAGAAGAAAGAACACCGGAAAAGGGAAATACACAGCAGAGAAAGAGAAGACAAACTAGGGGAAGAAGAAGGGCGAAGATGAAGAAAACCAGTTGATGCGAGTTGCGGCGTTTGTCAGTGCCGCCGTATAGAGCCATAGAACCTGATGTTTACAGAGTAAAGCTTTCCGGCTTGATTTTGTTTGCACTCTCTCCAGTAAATGTGAGCTGTATGGATTTGCCCTTCAGGACGCTGAGATTCTTGTTGAATACATTCACACCGAAAGGATGCACCTCTCCCAGGGCACCAATATGTATGAAGACCTTTGAGTTGCGATTACAATTTCTCTTCAAGACACTGAGGAGTTCATAGGCGGAGATGCCATCGAAATCTCCCCTTAATTCCAGGTGCAGGCCCTCGCTGTTTCTGCGAACAGATATCTTAAAATTCCTCGCAATGATGCTATACCCTTATATCCCAAACTGATTCAGCCAGTACTGTGCGGAGTCCCTTGGTCAGCTTTTGGTAATATAGTAAGATTAAAAAATCACCTAAAGGACGTTTCAAATGAAGCAGACCAAAAAGACCCCAAAGAGGGAAGATACCACAAAGGGGAAGGGCGCGATTTAAGCTTACCTATCGGACGAATACCTCCTCAACTCATTTCATATCTCCTCTTTGTTTGATTTTCTCACTGTATCTATCGCTTGGCCTCAGATGGTCACGGTAGCCCTTGGCCTGGTATACTTACTGAGCAGGGAGTATTAGGATTATGTCATCAGAGTCATAGAGGTTCTTGCCTACCTTATTGGGGCCGAAAGAGCCTACAACGGCAAAGTCCTTCCCGTCTATGCGATAATCAAGATCAAAAAAGTAGTCGCTTCCCCAGGGATCTTTCGGCACGGACTGCATATAGGGCCCATCCCAATTGGGGAATCCTCCATTGGTGGCAACCAGCCCTGCGTTGGCTGCATTGAGATCCCACACTTCCTCATCTGCTATCTTACCAACGTCGTGGGGACCGGGCCACTTTTCGGTGTCGTTGGCCAGGAGCTCGATGCCGTGTCGGATTTCTGTCAGATCTCTATAGGCCAGCACACCCCGAGCCTTCTCTCTGTACCTTTCATAGAGCGGTATAGCAGCGGCAAACAGGATGCCAATAACGGCGATAACTACAAAGAGCTCAAGGAGGGTGTAGCCCCTGCTGGGTTTAGATCTCAGTGCCATGTAACGTCAGCTTTTCGTTAGAATCCGTACCGGATAATGCCTGCGGCACCTGATGACCTGTCGTTCTTAAGGTATTGATGACTATGCTAGAATTATGCCACCCTTTGAGCTGAGGAAAATTCGGGTCAGTGGAGAAAGTAAGGAATACACCGGCTGATGCTTCTGGATTTTATATAGGCCCCCCTTTTGTAAGCTCGGACTTTTGCATCTTTGCCATTGTGGGATGGATAAGAATGGGTGATCTTCACCCAAAATCCGGCTAAATTTCACCAAAAAGATAGGGATTCACACACCCGCGGGTCTGTGATGCAAGGAGGATATTTCCCAAGGTACCGGTCAACCAACGCGATATGAAGCTCCCTACCACACCTTTGTATCTCACCCACGAGACCACGGGTACAAAGGGTCACCTGGCGACGGGAGAAATTGAGGGCATCTGGGGAGAGACCCTGCTTTTCCTTGTGTCTTCCGAGCTTATTGAGCTGTCAATCAATTTTATCGTCTACGAAGAGAAGGTCTTCTGTACTGAGTGAAGTGGATTTAAAGCTCGTTGACAGGCACTACCGAGCAGTTGATCATGAGAATTTAAGACAAGAAAATTCCAAGGCTTCTCCCCTCCCCACCGTGCGTAAAAAAGATAACTGACTCTTACTTGTACCGTCGGATCTCAATCATCGAAACGACGAATATTTCAAGATGATATCGACATCCCTGAGTGATCCTTTGCTCTGACGAATACCGTCTGAAATATTCAATATCCATCTTTACTGCCCGCTGCTAACATCGTGTGGCTGTGATCGATTTCTCGAAGTTAATCAAAACCCATCTGTGCAAGGTGTATGGTCAAATAAAAAGGGCCATCCCTTTTACAAACAGGAGCGTAGTGCCTGTTCTGCCTTATTCTCAAGCTCATCATTGGTCAATTCCATTCTGGCTACCTCTTTCAGCATTTGTTGAAAATCATCCATTGAATGAAAAATAACTGTCTAATGTTCTTCAATGCTCTCAACTCCGAGTGACTCGCCATTAAGATAGAAAAAGTACAGATGGTATAGCGCAGGACGAACGGTAGACTGGGCGTACGGATTGAATGAAGTAATGCATATTCTTCAGCATAGAGATGACCGGGATCAGATTCAGTCTAATAGAGGGTACTGCCTATTACAAGGGTCCCCATCCAAAGGTATTACTGTTAAACGAGGGTGACGTTCTTAAAGTGGTGAGCTTGGTGCTTCAGTTAATGGTGGATGGTTTGCCTCAATCTCACAGTTTCGGAAAGCCATGAGAGGACTTTTGGGATTGTGGCGTATCTTGCTCCTGTCAAAACCCAAAAGAAGGAAAAGAGTTAAGCGTAGACTTGACCAGTTGATATGCTGCGTTTGACGACATTCTTTCTTTTTCCCTATTTCACATACACTTTTCGAAAATCTTTCGAAAATGGTAACCGTAAATCGAAAAGGTGAGTGCTAAATGAAAAAGCTGTGGACGCCTGAATAGGGACCAGAAAAAGAGCCTCCAGTAATAAAACCTCTCTTTCCCGATGATACCCAAGAACAGCATTGATTTAAAGAATGCCCCGAGGTAGCTGAAATGAAAATGGAATATCTTTCTTTGTAGCGGCCTATAGTCTCTTAAAAACTCTCTCAGCCGCGTGTAGTAAGTCGCAGGGGAATAGATTCTGCCGAGAATATCTTTATACCCCTTGATGAGCAGTTCGTAGTCCATTTGAGGGATAAAGTTCATCGAAAAATCTGTATTGTCACCTGACGCATCCTTCAAGAGCCTTCCCTCGTTTATAAGTCGTTGGTAGAGCTTGGTACCGCGAGGGGCATTCAATAATCCCACCATGGCGGTGACAATTCCACTTTCCTGAATAAAGGCACTCATCCTTTCGAAGATTGAAGGGGGATCATTATCAAACCCCACGATGAATCCCCCCGTTACATACAAGGCAGAGCCCTGGATCTTCTTTACGCAGGCCACCAGATCACGATTCTTGTTCTGGACCTTGTTGCATTCCGTTAGGCTCTCCTCGTGGGGTGTCTCAATGCCGACGAATACCGAGGCAAATCCCGCCTTCACCATCAACTGCATGAGCTCTTGATCATCGGAAAGATCGATGGATGCCTCGGTATTAAAGGTGAAGGGGTGTTGTTTTTCCTCCATCCATGCACTCATAGCGGGCAGAATGTCCCTTTTTAATTTCCCCCTGTTTCCGATGAAGTTATCATCAACAAGAAAGACATCTCCTCTCCAGCCTAGGGAGTAAAGGGCTTCTATCTCATTGATGATTTGGGCTTTGCTCTTGGTGCGCACCTTATGCCCGTAGAGCGCTGGGATATTACAGAACTCGCAGTGGAAAGGACAGCCCCGGGAGTACTGGATACTCATAGTTGCGTATTTCTTCCTCGCGATAAGTCCCCAGAGTGGAGTAGGCGTCGTTGTGATATCCGGGAGCTCTTTGGAGGAATACAAACGTTTGGCGCAGCCCTTTTTCAAATCCTCTAAAAAGGGTGGGAGCGTGATTTCAGCCTCATTGAGCACAAAATAATCCACATCCTCGTACTCTTGGTATCCAGCCGTAAAGAGGGGGCCACCGGCAACGGTCTTGACACCCTTTCTTTTACACCTGCTGAGGAGCTCTTTTACCGATGTCCTTTGGATGGACATGGCGCTGATAAACACATAATCAGCCCACTCAAGGTCTTTATCGCTCAGGGTGGTCACATTCATATCGACGAGTTTCTTCTCCCACTCCTTGGGAAGCATTGCTGCTACCGTCAACAACCCCAGCGGCGGGTGAGTTGCCTTTTTCGATATAAATTTTAGGGCGTATTTGAGGCTCCAGAAGGTATTGGGAAATTTTGGATACACGAGAAGTATGTTCATACGATATTCCTTGTTTGAAGCTTTTCGATTAATTTTTCTATATCTGAACTTATTCAGCTATACCACCAATTAAGGGTATAGACGAATAATTCGCATATATTTCCTGCCCTATAGATTACAACATATGATGATGAGAAAGCTCAGAATAGCCAGAAAGAAGGCCGTTCAACCGTATCTGTGCAAGCACTTAAACCAAAGTCCTCCTAACATAGCGGATAAGCAGGCATATGTTGGGATGTTTTTTCGTGGAATAACCTCTATATAGGGTAATTGATTGCAGGATAGATATTTCAGTAAGAGAATAGCAAAGCCATCTGTATGTCAAGAAAAATCGGCTTTTGAGAATCACCTCAGAATTAGCGATTCTCCCTGCGGAAGGCCTACATAATTATGCTCAGAGGACTAAAAAGAAGGATCTTTGCTCTCATTTTGTCAAACAATTCATTCGGGGAACTCATACTGGTATTCATGTTATCGTCCACATCTGTTTGAAGTGTGACTGAATTTCTATATCTTTGCGTTACCAACCGACTTTATGTATAATTTATCCACTTTTTAAAAAGTAGAGTCTGTTTGATATAGAATGTTAGGCGCTGCGCGATCCTGCCTTCCTGAAGACAGGTCACCCAAGATGAACTATAGTCACAATATACTTTCTGAGTATGATAAGAACGTTTCGCTCTATGAGATACTTTCGAGAAAGATCAGCGCTCTTCTTGAAGGGTTGATAAGAGATGAAGGCTTGTATGTCCATTCCATCCATCATCGAGTGAAACAGCGAGATAGCTTAAGCCGCAAGTTGAACAAGCCCGACGCTTCCTATAAGAAGCTTGGAGAGCTGACTGATATTGCGGGTGTTCGTGTGATCACATACTTTAGCTCGGACGTGGACCGGGTTGCAGATATAATTAGCGGGGAATTCACGGTCGATACTGAGCATTCCATTGATAAGGGAGCACTGCTCGACCCGGAGCGCTTTGGCTACCTCTCATTACACTATGTAGTAAGCTTGAGTAAATCCTACGGGAAATTGCCAGAAGACAAGCGACTGGTGAGCCTCAAAGCCGAAATTCAAATCCGATCGATTCTTCAGCATGCATGGGCAGAAATTGAGCACGACCTCGGGTACAAGAGCAAGCATGCAATTCCGATTCATATGCGACGGCGATTCTCGCGGCTTTCGGGATTACTTGAACTCGCGGATTATGAGTTTGACGGTCTGCGGAAGAACCTGAGAGACTACTCAGAGGAGGTCGCAGCCGCTCAAGACATCGACATACCCCTCGACAAGATCTCCCTGACCCACTTCATCAAACGCGGTGACCTCGTCAGGATGCTGGATAACGAGATCCAGAACCAGACTGGCCTTGAATTGGTATTCGAGGACTGGTTTGCGGAGTCACTGGTTGACAAATTACTCTTCGTCGGGGTCTCAAAGCTATCAGATCTTGAGGCTGGCCTGAGGCATCGGTCCGAAGTGATAAGTAGATTTGCGATTGAACATCTAAAGGGACGCACATACTCTCATATTCACCGAGGCGTGAGTGTTTACTACTTCTGTACAGGACTACTCGCTGAGTCTGGAGACGAGAATCGGCTCCTGGAATATCTGGAGACTTTTAGTCTGGGAGAATCTGCCAACCGAAAACGATTTGCACGGGGAATTATCGAGAAATACAAGAGCGTTGGCCATGCCCACGCGTCTAATCAAGTAAAGGGGAGCTTCTAACTCCGCCTCCCCACACTACCACTCATGCGGGTCCGCATCCTGAGTTTATCGAAGGATGCCTTGAGTTCCGTCGACAGGAAAGGGGACGTTGTTTCTGAGTGAACCTACGGATACGTGTCAATCTCAGGTAGATCCTCTGAATTGGCAGCCCGAGCCACTGCCGAAG
>Ga0209636_10001523_pt1 | contig 23510 bp, 33 predicted proteins | sample DeeMarSWOR152_54_FD_187464 | JGI IMG/M metagenome (GOLD analysis project Ga0209636, IMG submission 187464) | Marine sediment microbial communities from White Oak River estuary, North Carolina - WOR-1-52-54 (SPAdes) (version 2) | ecosystem: Environmental > Aquatic > Marine > Intertidal zone >...
ATGTTATGATTGCTTTGTTTCTAGCGATGATAGTCTTGTCGTTTCCCGTGGGAAAGCTGCTCGATAAGGCTGGTCGAAAAATTCCACTGATAATATCTGGTCTCCTAGTCATTCCCTCCACTTTGCTCTTCATTTATGGCAATTACGCCACCCTTTTCATAGCAATGCCACTATCTGGACTTGCCCAACTCCTAGGCTTCTCAGCTTATCAAAGCTTGTTTGCAGATCTCGTCCCTCAAGCGCAGCGAGGAAAAGTCACAGGGTCGATGCACTTCTTCACATACATATTCATGGCACTCGGAGGACTCATAGGTGGGCTCTTGTACGATAACATCTCCCCGCAGACCCCTTTTCTACTCATGATCATCTTAATCGTCCCGTCGATTCTCATAACGGTTTTTCGCATTAAGGAACCCAAACCTGAAGAAAGAGAAGCCTAGTCTAGATCAAATGCTTTCAGCAAAGATGCATGCGAGGAGTTGTGAAGGCTATTCGGTGTCGTGCAGTATTCCCTTGAACTACTCCAAGTCACAGCTTGCGACAAACTCATTGCCTATTCGCCAGTTCTGGTCGTTGTGCACGTTAGAAGTTGCCATTCCCTCTGACAAGCTTTCTACCTGTCATCTTTCGCGGTGTTATCACACAGATCCTTACCGCTTTCAGCTCGCTCTCTCGGTCTCTTCCCGGCCTCTTCATGTATTCTTCAAAGCCTACTGGAGTCCGATATTTGTCTATTAGTTTCTGTAGATATGGTATCATCTTCTGTTTGTCGTCAATAATTTCTGCCGTGCCAAATACGATGACGCTCTTGAACATAGATACATCAGATAGTGCTTCATCCACTTCAAAGCAGATGTTCGGACTCCTCTTGATGCCCTTGATTTTCATACCTGTGCTACAGGTGTGGAAGAAGATCTTGCCTTCTGCGTAAGCATAGCCGACGGGAACCACGTAGGGCCCATCTTCCATACAGATGCCAAGTCTTCCAATTCTTCCACAAGTGAGAAAATGCTCAATCTCACGATGAGACATCTCTTCTGTAGAAGACACTTCTTATCCCCCAGAACTAATGCATTTCTTTCTATCTCAGTCCATCTACATATGGCTTGCCAAAGTCTTCATTTATAGTGAAGATTCCGCAACCGCCCAGACTGCATTTCTCTCGACGCCGAAGCGCACGAACTATCCACGTTGTAGCATGGCTGTTCTGATCTTTTCGGCAACTTCGTCAAGTTCGCTTCTAGAAGGCTTGTGGCCGTAGCTAGGGCCGAACTTTAATCCAAAACCATCGTCTCTAAATCTCGGGATCACGTGTAAATGAACATGAAATATTTCTTGGAAGACAATTTCTCCATCAGCCAGAAATAGGTCAATTCCCTCGCATCTTATACTTGAGTGCCTCAGAGCTTCAGCTACGTGCATTGCAATTTTGAACATACAGGCACCTGTCTCTGGATCAAGTTCAGAGAGGCCTGCGAAATGGGCTTTTGGAATAACGAGCACGTGGCCGGAGTTAACAGGCTGAAGATCCATGAAAGCCATGACTTTGTCATCAGCATAGACTATGCTGGCAGGCGCTACGCCTTTGACGACGCTACAGAAGACACAATCTTTCATCTTGCAGCCCCCTCTTTACACACGCAATATAGGTTTATTTGCCGCTATGAATGTCTTCTTAAAGGTTGGGCTTCTCCGATGGTTTACATGACAGCTAGACTGAAGAATGGACAAGGAGCTAGGCTTGACTGGGTCACAGAAGGCGATTTGCCGGAGGTTGTTGAAGCGCTGAACAGCGTGATTCGTGAAGAAAAGTATCTCTTCATGAATGACGAGATAACGGACATGGAAGAAGAGCGCCGATGGTTTGATAGAGGCAAGAAAGAGGGGATGCTTTACCTGATCGCACGAGTTGAGGGCCGAGTTGTTGGAGGCGCAAGCATTCATCCTCGTAGAGGCAAAAATTCACATGTTGCGGATTTTGGTGTCTTCATTTGCGATGGCTATCGCAACCTAGGACTAGGAACGAAACTAACGAAGACCTTTATCGAGATTGCCAGAGAACGTGGGATTGAGATTCTTCAGCTGTCAGTCTACGCCACAAACAAGAGGGCTCTTTATGTCTATAGAAAGTGCGGGTATCAAGAGTGCGGCAGATTTACCCGCGACATAAAATTCTCTGACGGAACGTATACTGACAGGATACTGATGGAACGCCACCTGAAGTAACATGCACGCGCACCCGCAGTCTAATCTTTCCTGGATGGTCTGTGTTTTCCAGGACAAGCGATTTTGTCGCCGCAGCAGGGACAGAACGTCCAGTCGCTTCTTATCTCAAACCCACATTTTTTGCATATCACCACACATGCCACCCTCGACATTATGCTGATTACACCCCACCAAACAAGTAGGCAACGAGAATTTTAGGTTTATCCACACAATCAAGCGCACGCATAACATTTAGACGAACAGAAAAGAATTAATTTCCCTTCCTTCGTTTTATCAAGGGAGTTTGGAGGTTGAGCCCTCGTGAAAACGTATTTGACGATTTGGTTTGACAGTGAAGGTGCAGGTCCTCTCGAAGTTGTTAAGAGACTTCGTTCTCTAGGTTTTAAGCCCTTGAGAGGACAACATGATCACGTTTATGACTGGGGCAGAAAGGTGGAGCTTGAAGACGTATTCCAAATCGCAAACTCCGTTCATGAAACGCTGAAAGGTCTGAGAGTTTTATACAAACTAGAGACCGAGTAAGCTAAAGTTCCCGACCGTTCCACAATTTCTCCTCCACATATTCGGAGTATGCTCTCTCTGACACACAGAGGTAACTCATTAGTCTATGAAATACTTGTGCGCGGATACAACTAAACCTCAAGCTCTAGAACAGACGTCCAGCTCTGTCATTCATATTCTCCATTCATCAAGCCTATATGAGCGTCACGCGGATAATTGAAACCAAGCGAAGGTGTTACTCTTGAGTTCACTACTCGAGAAGGTTAAGAACGCATTTTCTCAGGAGGAAAAGGAGGAAAGAGAGGAAAAGAAGGAAGATAAACCATCCAGCGAACAGACCCCACCCTTCTCCTGTCCTCACAGTTTTGGATATCTCGCGAAGCGTCGCAAGAAAACACGTATTCCAGATGACTGCCTGGCCTGTGTGCGAATGTTGGACTGCAGAAAGCCTAGTGATTAGTCTATGACCTGTTGGAAGAGGGTAACCATAACCAGAACGCTTCTCAAACGCTACCACAATACAACCAGTGGAGAGGCTGTCTGCCCCAGATGCGGACACGATTTTGGGTCTGAAGAAGTCGCTTGGAGCCACACTTCTGGCAAGCTTGGTTCAGTGAAGTACTACTGCGAAGAGTGCTACAAGGAATTATGGGTGTAGAAGAAGAAAACCTATGAGTATCGGGCTTTCTTCTCAAACTGCTTCTCGTAGATCTTTCTAACCCTCTGGATTGTGTCAACCTCTTCTGGACCCTTGTCTTCACGAATCCGCCTTATTCTCGCGAACCGCAGCGCCATCCCCGACTTGTATCTTGGGCTCCTCTGTATCTCATTGTAAGCAACCTCAACCACAATTTGGGGAGTGACAACAACTTTTCCACGCTCTTGCTTCACAGCTAACTCCTTAAGTCGCTTGGTCATGTGGATGATTTCGTTATCTGTGAGCCCCTTGAAAGTCTTCCCCAACACCAAGAACTCGCCGCTTTCAGGATCTCGAGCTGCCAAGTGGTAATCTGAGAGCCACTTGTGTCTTCTTCCATATCCATATTCAGCCGCAACGATTGCTAGGTCTAGGGGCTCTAGCGATTCTTTAATTTTGCACCATCGTTTTCCCCGGATCCCAGGCGTATATGGGCTGTCTAGTTTCTTTGCCACCAATCCTTCATGGCCTTTGTCTATGGCTTCTCTCAGGAATTCCCCCGCTTCAACAGCATCTCTGGTGACTATTTGCTTCGTTAGGGGTATGCTTCCTGCGATTCTTTCCAGTTTCTTTCTCCGGTCAACGTATGTTTCCGCGATAAGGCTTTGACCATCAAGGTATATGAGATCAAAGAGGTGAAGCTCGACAGGAATTTTCATAGCCATCTCTTCTATGTCGCGAACCCTTCGAAACCTTCTCATGAGATGCTGAAAAGGAAGCGGATTGCCATCTTCTCCAACTGCGATGATTTCACCCTCGAATATGACTTCCCTCGACTCACTTTCTTTACGTATCAGTTGCACAACTTCGGGAAAACTCTCAGTCACATCCGTTAGCCTACGACTGAAAATTTTAACAGTATCCGCGACCTTATGAATCTGAACACGAGCTCCATCTAGCTTATGTTCGAAAGCTGCATTTCCGCCGAGTTGGTCAAGGGCATCCTTTACATCTTCAGCCATTTGAGCCAACATAGGCTTGACAGGTCTAAAAACTTGAAGCTGAAGCCTAGAGACCGCTTTGACACCTTTGGCTCTAGCTATCTGTGCGACTTCTCCGATGTCTCCAGTCAACATACTTGCCCTTCGAATAACATCGTCAGGAATATCAAAAGCTTTTGAAACCGCGAGTTCCATCAAACCTTCATGAAAACCAGTCCTCATCTCACCGATCAGGATCTTGATCAAATATTTCGCTTCTTGAGGTGTGGCGTTCCCAAGCAACGCTTCAAGCAGACGCTCCTTCTTATCTCTTGAGCCGGGACCTGTGGTCTCCGCGATAGCGTCGAAAGTGCGTCTTACTTCAAGAATCGTCAGAGGTGTCTTGAGGAGGGTAGCTTGTCTTTGGATTTTGCTCTTCTCAAAGACAATTCTTGTTGCTGCTCCTACGTCCCCTGTTTTGCTGAAAGCTATTGAGAAGACTTTCCAATCAATGTTGGTAAGGCGTTTTATAATGCCACTAAGGGTTGCCCAACTGACCTCAAGGGTTCTCTGATCCCATTTTGGAAAGGCTCGGCCCAGAATCATGGAAGTTGCTGGTTCCACCTCATCCGTCTTGAGGGTCTTTAGGAAGTTGGCTACCAAGTCAACCATGAGTAGACGTTTGGATGTCTCTTCTAGTTTGTCGCAAAGCTTTGCAAGGCTCAGAAACTCTGTTGACATGAGTTGTACCTTTTCGGGGCTGTCTAGCAATTCGTAGGATGTAGTCCTTCACATGGAACATAAGCGTTTGCTTAAATGAAAGTTAGGGAGATTGAGAATTCGGTGAGAGAGAAAGATGAACTATCGAACATTCGTCTAAGTGGGAATGCCTTACTCACTGTTTTGAGAGCTCTTCCTTCGCTTTCTTTATCTTCTTCTCTATCTCTGCAGCTTTCCCTTTCTTTTTCAGCGCCTTGTAGCCGTCACGGGCGTATTCTAACGCGCTGACTGCAAAACGATCATAGCCTACATTGAACGCTATGTCCGCTGACTTTAGAAAGCGCTTAACTGCTGTTTTATAATCTTTCAAAAAGTAGCTGCATTCCGCAGCCTTAAACAAGGTGTATGCAGCGTCGAAGAGATTACGGGTCTTCTCGTAAACTTCGTAGGCGCGATAGAATTTCTCGATTGCTTCTTCATACTTACCAACATCGGATAACGCTGTCCCTTCCCTGTGAAGCTTTATGGGATCTTCGTCAGTTGCTTCGCCATTGCTCATAGCTAGACCACCTAACAGGTGCTATCAGATGTTTACTTACCATTTTAGGTTTTTCCTTCAAGTGACACACCAAAAGCTGCAATTCATGAGCGCACACCAGTCTTTCAGAAAAGCTATATTTCATACGTGACAATTTTCAGTGCACGCAGCAACTGATGTCGGAAGGTAATCTTATGGGTAGTCGTCGTTCCTTTAACGCAGATGAGTTCTACAGCAGACAAACCGTTCTACGTGAGCTTGGCCCGGAAGGGCAACAAAGACTCAGAGACTCCAGCGTGGTCATCGTTGGACTCGGTGGCCTCGGCAGTATCTCAGCCCTCTACCTAGCTCTAGCAGGTGTTGGTCATCTTCGCATAGTGGACCAAGACACAGTAGAGTTGAACAACTTACATCGGCAAGTGCTATACACAATGGATGATTTGCGACATCCCAAAGTCGAGGCAGCAGCAGAAAGACTCAGGCTTGTAAATCCCGAGGTTATGATTGAACCGATTCCACGAAATGTAAGAAAAAGCAACATCGACGAGACCGTGAAAGACATGGACTGCATTCTCGACGGATTGGACAACATGCACACTCGTTATCTCTTAAACTCCGCGAGTAAAAAACATAACATTCCATACGTTTTCGGAGGAGCGATAGGACTTGAAGGAAACCTGTCAGTTTTTGCTCCTCCCAAAACGCCTTGTCTAGAATGCATTTTACCTAACCTAGGTAACCGTCATTTGCCAACCTGTGAGACTCGTGGAGTGTTGGGGGCGACCCCCGGAATCATTGGGACAATGCAAGCCATGGAGACGATAAAGCTACTCGCAGGAGTGGCAGGCTCTCTAAAAGGAAAACTGTTGATATGCGATTTCAGAGACATGTCCTTCGCCACAATTGACATCTTTAAAAGGCCAAATTGCCCCGTGTGCCAAGGCAAGATAGAGAAATCAACTGAGGCTGCAGAAAGACTGGCGTGGCTATGCGGTCGCAACACAGTCAATGTTAATCCTCCAGAGCCCTTGAATATCACGCTTGATGATGCCTACGAAACGCTGAAACGAGACTTCAAGATTCTTGTGAAAACATCCTTTGTGGTTGTATTCGAGTATAACGGAAGCGTCGAAGCTAGTGTGTTCAATGGAGGTAGAATGTTGATAAAAAACGTGAAGGATGAAAAAGCCGCATTGGACATTTACGATGCAATAACCCAGAAACTTGGCGCGCACTCATAGAAGGGTGATTACTATGAAAATCTGCGACGCGCATGTTCACCTGGGAGAGTCAGGACCTTGGCAACCATACATGAAACCAACAATATTCATAGAGGAAGTGATTGAACTCTTTGAACGATTTAATGTTGAAAGAGCAATCGTTTTTCCCAACCCAAACGTCGGCGACAAGTATCCCGAAACAAATAACTACATCGCTGGATGCGTCGAAAAGTATCCGAAACGTCTTGTAGGGTTTGGACGGGTTGATCCGCGAAGGGGAAGGGATGCCATAGACGAACTCGAAAGAATGAAAAATGAGCTAGAGTTATCGGGACTCAAGTTGCATCCCATGGTGGAGTGTTTCCGACCTGATCATCCATTCTTCGATAACTTCTTCAAGAAGGCGGATGAGTTAGCAATGCCTATTCTCTTCCATACCGGTGAGGGTTTCTCGGCTCCTGGACTTGCCCTGAGAATCGCTAAGAGGTATCCACGCTTAACGATTATATTAGGGCATTTGAGAGAAGGTTGCGTAAACGCCTTAAAACAATCAGAGAATGTTTATGTAGAGACGTCCGCTACGTTACCGGAGTTAGTAGAGCTCGCGGTGGATGTAGACGAAGACAGAGTCTTGTTCGGTTCGGACGCACCTTATCTGCATTATCCTGTTCAAATGGCCATTGTAGATTCTGCGAACATCTCAAGCAAGGTCAAGAGAAAGGTATACTATGAGAACTTCCAGAGAATATTTAAAGCTGAATAACTTGATTGGCCCCAGAATGGACAAATCCCAGAGAGGAGACTTTCCAGCTACAGGGATATACACACTGATTATTCTATTGTCAAAGGATTTGAGCATAAACGTGGGCAAATTTGGCCTAAGAGACTTTCCCAAAGGATATTATACGTATACTGGCTCAGCGATGGGAAAAGGAAAAGCACCCCTCAAGAGACGTATTTCAAGACACCTCACGAAAGAAAAACAAAAGCATTGGCACATAGACTACCTTCTGGCTAACCAGAGCACACAAGTAACTGCAGTTGTAGCTGCCCAAACAAACAAGAGACTAGAGTGCGCCATAAATCAACAACTAAAAGAAACCAGAAAGGCAAGAATTCCAGTCCGCGGCTTTGGGGCCTCCGACTGCAAGGAAAACTGTATCAGCCATCTCTTATTCTTTCCTGACACAGCAAAAGACTCCGCTCTGACTGATATAACCTTAAGGTGCTACGGTGACCTTTGCCTCTCTGCTCAAAGGACAAAAGCTTCAAATTTCTTGTGCTGCTTCTATAACACAACAAGCGAAAGGTCGGCGATCTTTGGATATCACGGTGCAACCGGCCACAGTTCGTGATTTGGAGAGACTTTACGAAATCGAGAGGGAATGCTTTACCGCAGAGGCTTTCGGCAAAGAACACATAGCCTTTCTTTTGGAAGAACCAGACTCCGTAGGCCTAGTTGCCCGGATAAATGATGAAGTTGTCGGATTCATTATTGGCCTGATTCGCTTTGCTGCTAACGGGACAAAAGCAGGGCATGTGTACACTCTGGATGTCGCAATGAAACATCGAAGGAGAGGCATCGGATTAAGACTGCTAAAAGACCTTGAAGAGAAGTTCATAGAGAAGGGCGCAAGAGCCTCCTATTTGGAGACGCGCATGGACAATTTGGCAGCAAGAGAACTATACCATAAGCACGGTTACTCAGAAGTAGAAAGACTTGAAGATTACTATCAGAAGGGCACGCATGGCATTCGAATGAAAAAACTGTTAGGAGCCTTATGAATACTTTCTGCGAAAGCGAGCATACAGAATCTCCTGTTCATGCAAGAGATCAAATCTGTCAAATTTACTCATCGGACGCCAGCAAGTGGAGTCTCGTCACCTCATCAAACCTCCTTCTTAATCGTATATCTGGCGTTTCGACCAAAGTCAACTCTCCCGTCAAGGAAACTGTGCAGCCTGACAGCAGATGACCACCAAAGACTTCACCCTTATCGTTTGCTACGGAAATGTGTGCGTGAACAAGAATCTCCTGTTCTTTGACAGAGATGTTCCCTATACATGAGACTATCTCTAAGGGTCCTTCAACCTCAATAGCTTCATACCTTCCATGACGATAGAACCCCAGCTTCGCCTCTTTCAGAGTGCCTATGAGTATGAAAAATCCAGCATCAATCCCTGCATGCTTAGCCTGTGAAGTGATTGCTTCAAGCAGATCCTCATCTTCTGTTAATCGAGCAAAGACTGTTCTTCCAAGTTTTGATTCGCCCAACTTCATATTGATTCCCCCTTTTCCCGCAATCGTCAAGACGTCTACTGAAACTCCAGAAGGCTTTAAAGCCTTTACGTTGGAAAAGATGCTCTACACGTCACTCTGCAGTTGAGCGTCGAGATCTTTGTCTTTCGTCTCCTTGGGGATACGCTTTTTTGGTCCAAACAGAAGAGTCAAGAAGACCCCCGCGAGAAACCCTCCTATATGGGCTGTGTGCGCTATGTTTTCAACTCCACCTGAGGCTGCATAGACAGTTTCAGCCGAAATCATTAGAAAAACAAGAATTATGGCTGGGGCGGGGACAGGAATGAACCCAAGAAGTGTGACCAGCCATCTAAAGGGGAACAGAACTGCAAAAGCAGCTAGGACTCCAAAGATGGCCCCGGAAGCACCTATGCATGGAATATCGGACGCCTGATTCATATAAACGTGGAAGAATCCTGCAAGAACGCCGCAGACGAGATAGAACATCAGAAAACGGCCGCCACCCATCTCACGTTCAACACCATCACCAGCGATAAATAGAAAGAGCATGTTCATCGCCAGATGGAGGAGGTCAGCGTGTAAAAACATGGATGTGACGAGAGAGACGAGGTTCTCTCCTTGCATAATCTCTATGGGAGTCAAGCCATACTCGTTGAACAGGGCGTCTATCTCAGAGACAGATTGGCCATAAACAGCTATGAAGAACACTGCAATGTTCACCGCTATGAGCAAATAGGTCATACCAGCAACCTTTGACAATGAAATCACGTCTCCCTCTGCAACATAGCGGCTGATTATAACACAGAAATCTAAAATGCTTTTGGGTAACCTAATGACTGGAGAGCTGGCCACTTCATCTTATCGATCACAAGACACCTAAAGGATTATGTTAGATTATTCTCTTGACTGTCAATGACAGATTAGGCATTTCTTGGTGTTTGCTGTTGACTGAGACTAATATTCGAAACCTGCTGGTAATAGGCGTAGATCTTGTTTCATTAGCCGCTTCATCTAGGAAGGCAGGTTATCAGGTTCATGCTGTAAGTTACTTCGGTGATCAAGATCTTGAACACGCATGCCTTGAAACTCGATCAATTGTTGAGCAAAGATCAAAGGAGAGTTGCGGCAGATTAAGCACGAACTTCAGTCCTGAACGCCTCCTTTTGTTGACCAAGGATCTTCTAAGAAAGAACGAGATACATGGGGCACTATTATCTTCTGGTTTGGATGATTCCCCAGACGTTCTGTTTGAGCTTAACGAGTTGATTCCCATAATCGGAAATCGCCCTGAAAATATCAAAAGGGTTCGCCACAAAGCGAAGTTTTTCCGAGAGCTTAGGCGCCTGCAGATACCGCATCCTGAGACAGCAATCGTTGAAGATCCACACGAAGCTAAGAGAAGATCCAAAGACATCGGGTTCCCAGTCTTGGTTAAGCCGCTCAGCGGCTTTGGTGGAGCCGGCATAAGAAAAGTGAAGAATAATCAAGAATTGAAGCAAGCATTCCAAGATGCATCACGGCTCAAGGAGGAAAGCTTGATTCAAGAGCATATTTCTGGAATGCCGGCAAGCGTATCTCTGATCTCAACTACTAACGAAGCTGTTGCCTTAACATTGAACGAACAACTCTTGGGAATAAGTGAGGTGGGTCGGAAAGAACCTTTTGGCTACTGTGGAAATGTAGTTCCCTTCGCGACAACCAAGGCGATTGCAAGTAGATGCAAAAGCATAGCTAAAAGAGTTGTTTTGCACTTTGGTCTCGTTGGATCTAATGGTGTAGATTTGGTGATTTCTGAAGAGGGCATACCATATGTTGTCGAGGTCAACCCTCGTTTTCAGGGAACGTTAGAATGCGTGGAGAAGACTCTTAGTATGAACATCGTGAAGGCTCATGTGGGGGCTTGCTTTCACAGAAAACTTCCTACTGTTGAAGAAAACCCTTCAGCCTATTGCGTTAGACTGTTATTGTTTGCCCCGCAGCGTTCGGTTGTGCCAGACTTGAGCGTCTTTGAAGAAGCCCGAGACATACCTCTATCACAAGTTATCATAGAGGAAGGTGAACCAGTGTGTTCTATCGTGGTTGGTGGAACAAGCAGAAATTCTTCGCTCTGGGAAGCAAAGACAAAAGCAAAACTAATCCAAAGATTGCTGCGGCCCTACGATCATCCCTAGCAGCTAGACGTGTCGTCCTCCTTCAAAACGCGTATCTTTCTGATGGTTCTTATTAGTGCAGGTCCAACCGTGACCGTAACTAAAATAGACAGGGCTACCTTTATAGGAGTAATAACCGCTGCTCCAAGCCACATAGGCGTCAGTTTTTCCACATCAAGATCATAGAAGAGCCGGTAGGTCTGACCCGGTATAAGAACGATGATTCTGAATAGTATATCAGCCTCTAATCCGATAAGGGCAGAGAGAGCAAGGACGTACGGTAGCCCCTTTGATGTGGGGCTCCATGGTCCCCCCTTCCGGAATATTATCATGGTGATCACCAGAAGAACGGAGTATGCTAAATATACATCCCACATCCCCAAAACAGGAAGTTGCCAAGCAATAGGTGTAATGAAATATATTCCGAGCAACGCTGTATAATAGGTCAGAACTATCTTCCATCTTCCCCTAAAGAGGAAACCAGAAACCATAGCGCCTATAGGCGCCCCAAAGGTGAAAAGAAATTCGTACACGTCTCTGAAGTATATGGAGTGCCCAATCATGACTCCGATAAGAGTGGATAGGAAACCGGCGTATGGCCCAAGCACAATTCCGGTAATGGGCGCAGCTATGAAAATCCAGCCCTGCCAAACCCCAGATGACAGCTCAGGAAAACCCATCAAAGAATCACAGATGACATTGAAAGATGCAAAAAGAGCAACAAGAGAGACGAACAAAGACTTCTTCATTTGTGTTCCCTTTCTTATTAGTCACTATTTCAAAAAAGCACTTCCTCTCCGATTGAGGAAATGCCTTGGAGGGTTCGAATGAAATTGGGCATCAAGCTACTACATGACAAAGAGCATACGTTGGTTGAATTGAAAGCAAGAGTTGACAACCTTAACACAATCAGAAAGAAACTAACCAGTTTAGGAGCACAATACGTACAAACTTATCGGCAAATCGACCTCTATTTCGAAGTCCCGAAAGGGTGGTTGAAGCTACGGGAAGTGGAAGGCGATAGTGTGGCCAAACTGATCTACTATGTAAGAGAAGAAATCGCGGGACCAAAAAGGAGTGAGGTATACATCGTGAAGATTGAGAAGACAGAGCGCCTTAAGGTCTTACTGAAGAAGATCCTGAAAACGAGGACTGCTGTAGATAAGGTGAGAGAGATTTATCAACTTGAAGGAACGCAAATACATCTGGACTCTGTCAAGAAGCTTGGAACTTTCGTTGAGTTTGAAAGAGAAACATCAGCGGACAGAGACGTATCCCTGGGAGACCTGAAGATTCTGGAAGAGTTAAAGGGAAAGCTCGCAATAAGCTCCGATAATCTTGAAAGGGCATCCTACAGCGATATCATTCTGCAAACTCAATATCTTAATCCTTGAGCGCCTCGAACGAATGTAAGGTTTTAGCACCTTGATCCTCTGCCATCTTTTCTGAAAGGAAGTCTATTGTTTGCAGTACGTTTTTCGAGAGCCCTAAAGTAAGAACGGAAATGAGTATTGTCAGAAAGACTCTCACGTCGACCACAACGTTCATCGGTCTGACAGATGCAGGAATAGAGAGCGGAAGGATACCCCCATCCAAGACGTAGATCAGGTATATGATAAAAAGCAACGCCTTGGCGAAATTGAAGATGTGGTGAAACACTGTTCCGTGTGATAATTCTGAGGCGAAGAGGAGAACAATGAATATTGCCGCGAAGACGTCAGTGAGAGGTCTGTACAAAGGGACGAAGTCTTCCACGGGGCCCAAGAGCGACGATATGAAGAAGAGAATCAAGTAGAAGAGTATGCTTAAGATCACTGCCTTAAGAATTCGTGGTATAGCCTTTTTCAGGTGGATTCTCCAATCTTTTTCAACCATAACTCATCACCAACGGGCCGAAACTGAACATAGGAGTATCGAAATAATAATGCAACATACCGCTTCCAGTTAGCGTCGAAGATTCGACAAATGCTTCTACACGATTTTCGTACGTGGAATGCGGAGCCACATCTACGAAAAGTGTTCCAGACCCCATGAAATCATTCATTTCATTATACATTTCCAAACGTATCGTTCCGGTTACACCAAAGAAGGGCGAGTGATTCTCGAAACTTAAGGGTATGGTAGCCTTTTGATGCGTGGAATTGTGAGGTTGATGCGAAATTTGTCCAGCAGAAAAATCGCAAAGCGGTGCTCCCCAGTCTATTGTTGTGTTTTGCGAAAACTCAAACGCGAATGCGTAAGCGTACCGTAAGCTCAAAGATGTATCCACATTGAACACAGTATCGTTGAACAAGTAACCCGGTGCTCCTTGTATGAAATCATCCATATCCAGAGAGATATTGGTCGCTGTGCTGAAAACACTGCCCCGTGGGACTAACGGCACAAAGGTTGCGGATGCAGAGACAAACGAGTTATTGTCGTCCATTAAGTATACGGTTGCGTTTAGTTCAGACAGGTCGTAATAGCCAGTATTGTTAATGAATAGAGGGAAAGACAATACTAGCGGACCATTCGAAGAAGAGAAGACTTGGGGCTCTCCAAGGTTCATCCTTAGATTTAGCGCTGAATAGATGGCCGTACCGGTGAATGCGATTATGAGGACCCAAAATATTTTGGTAGCCCAGCCCAGCGCTCTTACGGCATGTTTCATTCGCCCTTCTTCCCTTTGGCTTTCTGCTTGGTGCGTTGGTCAGCGGGCTTCGTTTTGCTGGTCGTGGAATCACTGAGAACGGCTTCTAGTTCGGCTTCGGGGTCGGTTTTTCGTTTCATTTCTGTTGAGTGCCCGCGCTTAATCTGAGTTATGAGCTGTATTCCTCTGACGGTCAGTAATGAGCCGATCCATCCCATTATACCTAGGTACATCACTCGAATGATGGTAGCAGTCAGGGGAGCTAGGGCTTCACCGAAAAGGCCCTCGAGATCCGATGAAGCTACGATGTTCAAATCCCCGCTGAGGAACACGTATGCGCTGATGAAAGTGAAGGCCAACATCACGATTCCTATAATTAATGCTGCAAACCCCAAAGTTTCAGCTTTGTCTTTCATGAAGAAAACCCGCAGTTCCCTTTTAGCGATTGCATATTAAATCTTCTGTAGCGAGAAACCATATTTCTTCTATTTATTGAGCATTCTCTTCAGCATTATGCCGACTTGTTGACGCCTAGGTCTGTGCCGCCCTTCCCTCCTTTTTCAGGGCTTGGATGAGGTTTAAAGCCTCACGAGATCCTTTCGCAGAGGCGACTTCTTTCGCTCTTCTCAAGACTAGTCTCGTCCCACAGTAAGGACATCCTTTCGTTTTCTGCCCAGTTTTTGCGAGTAGAAGTTGTCCGCAGTTGTAGCAAACGACTACCATATACATCCTAGATTAGGCTCCCACTTCTGTTAGAAACGCTTCGCATAATAAGCTTGAAAAGAAAACGACATATAACAATAGACCTCTCTAGAGACAACTCTGTTGCGTTTTGCCCATCTTCCTACGAAATCGGTAGAAAGAGCAGATCTTGAAGAGCAACTCTACCGGAATAATCGCCGAACCTGGAGAGGCTGAAAACGACCCTCTCGAATCAACCAGAGCGAAAAGCTTTTCCTCAATACACGTTTAACTGCAGTAAGAGGCCCAGCCAGATGCACGAAGTCTCTCTGAAGGAACTTGCGGTCACATATTTTAGACAAAATGGGTACAAAACCGAAGAAGACGCGATTCTGGAAGGTTTTTCAGGACTCTCACGGAAGTTTGACCTACTTATTCGAAAGGGAAAGGAGAAGCACGTGGTATGGATCAAGGATTGGAAACGGACTGTGGGGGTCAACATGGTTATAAATGTGGACAGGGCATCGGAAGATGTAGAACTTACGAACCCGATGATGGTGTCTGAAAAATTTAGTGGGCACGCGAAAGCTTACGCTAACCGTCGAGGCATCACGTTGCTTACGAAGCGTCATATCATGCGGAGATTGGGATAGGTTAGAGATATTTTAGAAAATCTTGCAGCTGCCCCTCTTCCTCCAGTTTTCCTAACCAGTCAACCACGCCCGTCTTGCATTTTTCCTTTCTATTCAAAACGGAGACTATCTCCTCTACCACCTTCTCGATCTTTCTGTCACTCACATCGATCTCGCACACTTTGGCGGACCCGACAACTGAAACAGCATCCCAGAGGCAAACGTCTAAAATCTCGGCCGCCAGATTCTCCCAGAGCTTCTTCCCTTCGAATCCATAGTCTTCCAGTACACTCTTCAGCTCATTGGGATTCCGCCTAAGAACAAACACAATATATGTTTTCTTTGCTGGTACAACGTCAACTGCATAATGTCCATCAATGATGACATCTGTTTTGGAGGCTTCGATGAGTTCTTCTACACGGTTAGCCATCTTGGTTGTATCTGCAATTGGGGTTTTCCTCGCCTGATCGAAGCCACTGATCAGGTTCTCCTTTTTGGCAAGTTCCGCTAGATCGATGTGCGAAGCATCCAGTTCAGAGACCAAAAGGCGGGAGACTTGGGTTTTTCCTACACCAGGCGTGCCAGTTATTACGATTACACGTTTAAACTTTGTCTCACCCCGTCGGATCTGCTGTTCAAAGTAACTTGTGTTGGTTTTACAAGGTTTGTGGTGCAGTGACGTATGCATGCGCTAGGGAGTAAGGATTTTTAGTTCTATTGCTGAGTGTAGTATTATGCCCTTAACACCGTTCCATCTTGGGCCTGGATTGCTGATTGGGCTGCTGCTCCTTAGCTTCCTTGATTTTCCTACATTCTTGATCGCAAGTGTCATAATTGATGTGGAACCGATTCTGGTTCTAACCTTGGGCTTGGACTATCCACTTCACGGGTTCTTTCACTCTTTCCTAGGGGGAACCTTCGTTGCGTTTCTCCTGACTGCAGTGATGAGCCAGGTCAGAGAATCTCTTTCTCCCTTAACATCGTTCTTTAAGCTTGAACAGAAATCAACGTTTAAGACCATTCTACTAGCCGCCCTTTCAGGCGTCTACATTCACATACTGCTTGATTCACGCATGCATACGGATATCCGGCCCTTCTACCCGCTGGATCCTAACCCCTTTCTAAGTAGTAGCGCATTGCCCGGATTAGAGGTGGACTTGTTATGTTTTTGGTGCTTAATTGGAGCGGCAATCATCTATATCCTCAGGCTCTTTCTGATGTGGAGGCGAGGTTCCAAGGATGCGAACTGGTGGAAGGCAGACGATTGAGACTCTGATTAGTGAAGAGGCCCTTCTGCTGGCTAAATTTCTGAGGAATGAACGTAAAGAGTGGAATCCGAGAATTCCAACAATCTAGTTTTCTTCTTTTATGATTACTTAGATTGAATTGCTCAGAAAGATTTCTTACTACTTTTCATGTTGCTAAAACCTTTCAGTTCTATCGCACAAATTCTCTTATAGCCCATTTTTCTTCCAAAGATTCACCAGACCAAAGGTCTTTTTCCAGTTTAGATCTAATCTTTTCATGAATACCGCAAATGTATCGAACTCTGTCTTTCGTCAGGCTAGTGTAGGACGCTATTTCTATTGTGGATATCCAACGAGGGTCGTCAGGTGAGCCTACAGTCAACACCTTATGCTGTTTTGTCCGATCATGCAACCAATCATATACTTTTTTCTTATCCAATTCTATTGTTACTTTTTCTTTAAGTAATTGAACTAACCATACAGTTAACCCAGCTAAAGCACCACCTACAATGCCGATAACTATTCCATCCCACAAGTCTACATTTACGCTCATAGAATCGCCTAATCCCTTGTTCTTTCTTGTGTGAGTTATATTCTATGGTTTAGTGTATTTATATAGGGGTGAGAGAGAGCGGAGACAGACACAGAGACTGAGAGTGACAGACAGGGGGAATACACGGGCACACGCACGGGCACGGACGGGCACACGGACACGGGGGGGAAAAAAGGTTAAGATTTAATCTTCTCTCTCTACAAACAACACACACAAAACACGCACGCGCAGTCAGTCACACTCGCGCAAGTATGCATTCATGGATTATGTGCGCGCGTGCGTCTCCTTCACAAAATATGCCCCTAAGATGATCAACAAAAGACTCCCTATTATTCTAAAGACTCTCTCTAAGTCAAACCAAAAATCATGATAGTTTGCTGGGAGGAGCAGGCTACCTAATCCATCAAAAAACAGCATTGTCCCTCCAATTATTAAGGCAATACCTATGTATCTTAGGTCTCGTTGGTTCATAGGACCACCCTGTTTCTTGGCCTTCGTAAGTAAATGAGGCGCGCGCGTTATGAGGTTGTCAACGTCAAGTGAGCACCAGCGTCTACGTTCTGTTTTCATACCGTGTTGAAGTGAACGTCATTGAAGTTCCATTTTGCGGTGTAGTCGGAAAGGCTCAGGAAATCGCCTACCAACGTGTTGAATCCCCCGGCTTGAGGCTCTATGTTTTGCCAACCAATGATGTCGACGTCAAGCTTGACCCATGCATGATACATTCCTTCGTTCTCTCCGATGACAACATAGACTCTGTTTTCGTTCCATCCAATCGCCCGATAGAGAGAACATAGTAGTATGGAGAAATCTTCACAATCTCCGGTTCCCAGAGAGAGGGTTTCTCTAGGTAATTGCCAATACTCAGAGACGCCGTGAGCGGTAGTGTCGCTTACGTATTCAATCTCGTCTGCAACCCAGTCTCTTATTTCGATCCAGTCAGGTACCAAAGGGTTGCTCACAATTTCGTCTAATGTTTGTTGGATGATTGAATCGCTTGGAGTTATGTAAAGACTTGCCAAGTCCGGGTTGAATCTCCTATCCAGAAAGGCGGTGACGGTGAGGACGCCTGTATCTGTTGAGTTTCCACAGGAGGCCGTTAAGGAGATTTCTTTGGAGCTGTCAAAGTCCATTGAAACGGAGAACTCGTCAGCAAAAGTATCTTTAGAAGCCAAAAACGCTAATGAAAATTCGTCGAAAACAACGTCATCAATGCTTATCGTTGCTTGGATGCCTTCTGCTGTTCCTGTACCATGGTTTGAGATAACATAAGTAACGACGCTTATGTATAGCGGAGAATCTGTCAGGGTGCTTTGCCACTCTCCGCTTTCCGATAAATCAACTCCAATATTGACCATTTGGTCGGGTTCAGAAGGTTCTGTTCTCCAGAACTCAAAATAACAATACAGACCTATTATACCTATCACAAGAATAACCAGAATGACCAAAACGGTTTGCGCGCGTGTTCCCCTATGGGCTGCCATACATGTAGTTATGTAAACAGCAGAATTATAGGGTTTATGAAGCAAAAGTAAGGATATTACGCCCGCATTCCTCGTGCATGACCTTTCGCATGTATGCAATGCAATTTGAATGAGAGACTCGTGGAAAAAGATTGGTGTGTTTATCTTCTGCGGGTTACGCCGTATGCAACGCCAGCAATGATCAGTATTCCAACGATGATGACTGCAAGGGGGCCCAGATAGGCCCATATGTTTATGTTTGCCAGCCAAGCGAATCCCAGGATGAGAATTATGATGCCGAGAATTATGCCCACAATTGCACCACCATGAGGGAGCCCGAAACATTCATCTTTGAACTCCCTTTCCATGTGCCTTCCCCATTCCTCCGCACGTCGTCCAAATTCCTCGCCCCATTCCTCTGCACGTCTTTCCCACCTTTTCTCCATTGAGACCTCAAGGTTTGCCCCGCACTTAGTACAGTGTTTAGCACCATCTTCGTTTTTGGTGCCACACTTAGAGCAGTAAACCAAGGATTTTCACTCCAATGGACGCCTGTATGAACGATAAGTGTTCATAAGACTTTTGGAGCGCGCGCATGCACCTGGATTAATGAAGAGACCGAGAGAGATAGAAGACAGAACTATTCCAAGCGCTTAGAAAAAGTCGGGCAGTATATAGGGCGTACAAGATAGAATAGAGAGAATAGAAGAGATTTACTGGCGCTTTGATTGTTTGTCAAGAAACACTTTCTTCATACCTCGGCAGGTATTTATGCGTTAAAGTATGGAAAGGAAAAAATGATGTAAAAAAAGTTGTGTACTGAGAATAGATGTCAGCTTGTGAGCTTAATATCTATACCCACTTCTTCTTGGGGGTCTTCTCTTTGCATAGCAGTCTCGGCAGTACACTGGTCTGCTTCCGTCAGGTTTGAAAGGGACTTGACATTTCTCCCCACATTCGGCACAGACTGCATCGTGCATTTCTCTTTGTTCTCTATAAGACATTCGGATTGCACCTCCTATTCGCTGAAAGAACTAGCTTCGTCAGAACACCAATTCTAGAATGCTAACCTTAGAGTTGCTTATAAACTTATGCGCGCGCGTATGGCTCTTCCTCGGTCTTCAGAAAGCGAAAATGAACTTGTAATGTGGAGAATGAACTCGTAACACGGATCTTGGGTTCATAAACTATTTTGCTCTCTTTGATTGGACTTTCTTGTAGGTCGGCATATAGTGCGTTGAGATTTGATGGAGATATTGTGAAATGAGTCTGTTGAGCCCTGAAATGAATTACTACGTTCTCAAGGAGAAGTGGTGGGACTGGGGCAGTGGTGACATTTACGATGAAGCAGGTGCGTCCGTAGGGAAGATGCATAGGCGAGTCATCTCCCTAAGAGCGTTTACGGAGGTAACGGAAGGCGACGGAACCCTAGTCTTTACTGTGAACAAGAAGTTAGTTTCCATCCGTCCTTCGTATATGATAAAGGATGCTGACGGAATCCTACTGGGAAGAACGAACAGAAAGATTCTCACCCTCTTCCGTCCAAAGCTATGGCTGGAGAATGAGAATGGCGAGAAGCTCCTGGAGGCCCAAGGCAACTTCTTAGGTAGAGACTTCAAGGTGAAGGATTCGAGAGGCGACTTGAAGGCTAAGATAGGAAAGAGCGACTTCTTCAAGGATCTTGTGTTGGGGGAAACGTTGTTTGACTACTCTGACACTTATGCCGTCCAAATCCTAGACCCAGAGTACGACAAACGGATACTCTTAGGATTTGTGATCGCCATAGACAACAGCGTCCACGATGATAAGTGATCAGCGAAGAGAAGACGATGTAGAAAGCTGCTTCTAAGTGCAGATATGAGGCTACTTAGGCGCCGCTCTTTTCCGTTCCTTCTTTGAGTCATCCGGGTCTATCGCCGTTCGATCGAACATGAATTTCCGCTGCATGATCGCACAGCAGTAGACGTATTCTTTGCCTTCAACGACCTTCCTCTGAGTTGCAAACGGACATATATCCGCTGAGATCTCTGCATCGCACACTTCGCATTTTATGAAAGTTTTCATTTTTCGGCCTCCTTTTTCTTACGATAATCCTCTATGGCTGCGTGCAGCGCGTCGGCTGCTAAGTTGGAGCAGTGCATCTTGACAGGTGGAAGACCGTCTAGGCTATCTGCAACATCTTTTCGAGTAATCTCCAGCGCATCTTCGATCGTCTTGCCTTTAGCAAGTTCAGTGATCATGCTGCTTGTAGCTATAGCTGCTCCGCACCCAAAGGTCTTGAACTTCACGTCCTCCAACCTGTTGTCTTTAACCTTTATGTAGACACTCATAAGGTCGCCGCAGACAGGATTGCCTACGGTTCCAACGCCGTCCGCATCTGGGATTTCTCCCATGTTTCGCGGATTCATGAAATGATCCATAACTTTCTTACTATACATTCATATCACCTCAGCATCTCCTTCGGGGTCAAAGGAGAAATTGCCCTCAACCTCTTCACCACGCCCGGTAACGTTTCTAGCACATAATCTACGTCCTCTTCCGAATTCTGCTTGCCCATGGTAAAGACTAAAGACCCGTGAGCCTCTTCGTGAGCTAAGCCAATCGCAAGCAATACATGAGACGGTTCTAGAGTCTTTGAGGTGCATGCTGAACCCGAGGATACCTGAATGCCGAGCATATCTAGACCTAAGATGAGGGACTCTCCTTCTATATAACTAAATCTGAGATTTGCGTTGTTAGGAAGTCTCTCAGTTGGGTGGCCATTCAGATAGGAACGCTCAATCGTTTCCAAAACGCCCATTATAAGTTTGTCTCGAAGCTGACTCAACCGCTTGCCCTCAGCTGCCATCTCCTCTTTGGCGATTTCGGCAGCTCTACCCATGCCAACTATTCCTGGTATGTTTTCAGTACCCGAACGCACTCCTCTCTCTTGGCCGCCTCCCTGTATCACTGGCTGAATGCGGGTTCCCTTCCGGATGTAGAGGGCTCCTACGCCCTTGGGTCCATACATGTCGTTGGAAGAAACCGATAGAAGGTCTATATGTTCCCCATCGACATTGATGGGTATCTTTCCTGCTGCAGCCACAGCGTCCACGTGGAAGTAGACTTGGCTCTCATGGGCGATTCTTCCTATCTCTTCTATCGACTGAATCGTTCCGATTTCGCCATTGGCGTACATCACAGAAATCATGACAGTTTTGTCATGTATCTCGTCCTTGACTCTTTCAGGATCAACCATCCCCTCTTTGCCTACAGGCAGGTAGCTGATTTCAAAGCCTTGTTTCTGAAGATGTTTGCAGATGTTTATCACTGACATATGCTCGATGGTCGTTGTGATAATGTGATTCCCTTTCTCCTTGTTTCGGTAAGCAACTCCCTTTATCGCAAGATTGTTAGACTCTGTGCCCCCAGAAGTGAAAATTACCTCTTCAGGTTTTTCTGCTCCTACAAGACAAGCGACTCTTTCTCTGGATTTCATCAAAGCGTTCTTGGCGTTTGCTCCAAAGGAGTGTGCAGATGAAGGATTTCCATAGTTCTCAGTGAAATACGGCTTCATTGCTTTGAAGACTCGGGGATCTAATGGCATCCCAGCTGCGTAATCCATGTACACTTTTCTCAATTTGGCCCCTTCTTACTTCACCTTTCTAATCAGGAAATGAAATCGATCGTTCTCCTTGCGTAACTCAAGGAGTTGATGTCCAAGTCTCTCTACTAAACGTTTTATATCTTCTTCAGCAGCAGGATCATCAGCAATTACCTCTAAGACTTGGCCAACGGCTAACTTGTCGATCTCTTGTCTTGTTCTAAAGACTGGCTCGGGGCAGTAAAGCCCCAAGCAGTCTAGTTCTCGATTAGGCTTCTTCTTAGAAGACACGCCATACCCCACAACCGCTTCTGACTTGTAATTCATGTACAACCAAGTTATATAAACGAATACACCTGAAAAACGAAACCACGGCGATACCGCCGGGATAGGACTAGCTTTTCACTTGCGTGCGGATGGGAATGAGAGAAAGCTGAAATTTAGGCTGTTGATATGTGGGAACCGAATGGCTGCTTCATATACCTCTTATTCGGCTCTTTTTGCTCTTTTTGCGAATTCCCGTCCAAACTCAAAGCATTTCTGAATTTCGTCTCTATCAGGGACCCATTTAGCCGTTAGCGCTGGAGCAACTACTTCCATGCTCGCTTTCTCCAGACTCTTTTCAATAGTCTTGACCGCACCACCCCCCCAGCCATAGGAGCCGAACGCAGCAGCTAATTTATTCCTCGGCCTTAACCCTTGCATCTCCTCCAAGAATGGAGCCACCGTCGGTAGAACACCGTTGTTAATGGTCGAGGAGCCAATCAGTATTCCCTTTGCTTCGAGAAGTTCCTTGATAATATCTCCTCGATCTGAAAAGGGAAGCCTAAACAGCATTGTCTCTACACCCTCGCTGGTGATGCCTCCGACTATAGCCTTGGCCATTTTTTCGGTGCTACCCCACATAGTATCATAGACGACTAGAATCCTTCCCTCTGCCTCCCCCTTCGCCCACCTGAGATAGGCGTTTACTATCTTCATTGGGTCGCCACGCCAGATGATCCCATGGCTTGGCGCGATCATGCTAATCTTCAAGCCTAGCTTTTGTATCTCCTCTATCTTTCTTATCACTAATTGGTTGAAGGGCCACAAAATGTTGGCGTAGTATTTGGCTGCTTCCTCCATCAATGTCTTATCATCAACCTCATCGTCGAACCGCTTTGAAGTTGCCAAGTGTTGTCCAAAGGCGTCATTAGGTAGAAGCAGGGCGTCCTTTTCAATGTAGGTGAACATGCTGTCAGGCCAGTGAAGCATGGGGGCTTCGATGAATTTCAGACTTCGTTTCCCTAGGTTTATCTCGTCGCCGGTTTTTACAGCTTGGAAATCCCATTCGCCAAAGTAGTGTTTCTGCAATCCTTCGTTGCATTTGGCGGTGCCGACTAGCTTTGCTTGAGGAGCTAGTCTTAGGACGGCGGGAAGGGCGCCGGAATGATCTGTCTCAACATGATTAGCCACAACGTAGTCTATCTTGGATGGGTCGATGATCCCTC
>Ga0209636_10001524_pt1 | contig 23505 bp, 25 predicted proteins | sample DeeMarSWOR152_54_FD_187464 | JGI IMG/M metagenome (GOLD analysis project Ga0209636, IMG submission 187464) | Marine sediment microbial communities from White Oak River estuary, North Carolina - WOR-1-52-54 (SPAdes) (version 2) | ecosystem: Environmental > Aquatic > Marine > Intertidal zone >...
TTCATTTGTACGGGTGTTACCGACACTCAGAGGTGCCACCCGGCCAAGACAGCCCAGCAGGTCGCTACTGTCGACGAGCTTAGCCATGGTCGGGCGGGGCTAGGAATTGGCGCCGGTGAAGCCATGAACATCGTCCCATTCGGGATCCATTGGGATGAGGATCCTCGTGATCGAGCGCAGCGGTTGAGGGAAGCCATAGAGGTCATTAAACTTCTGTGGGGATCGTCTAAGAAGAAACTGGTGAATTATGAGGGAAAGTTCTTCCACATGAAGAATGCGTGGCTGGATCAGCACCCAACCCGGAAACCTCACCCACCTGTCTATGTGGGAGCTCTTTCGTCAAAGCGCCTGCTGGAACTAACTGGAGAAATAGGTGAAGGCTGGTATTCTTGGCTGGTTACGCCCGAAACGTATACTGGACGGCGGGAGAAAATAAAGAAAGCAGCGGAAAGAGCTGGAAGGAAACTTGAAGAGATAGATACGGTAGCAACTATCTACACGGCGATTACAGACGATCCTGAAGTTCAAAGCGAGATGGCTGAAGCTGTTAAAATGGAAATTTTGATCTGCGATTACACTGGCCTGATAAGTCTGGGGATAAGACTTCCATTACCTGAACAACTCACATATCAGTATGTGTCAGTCACTGAAAGGTACTCTCCAACCATCGCGGAGACCGCGAGAAAGATACCTGACGACATTTTGACAAAGTATGCGGCCATCGGAAGTGTCGACGAATGTATTGACTTTATCGAAAGCTTCGTGAAAGTTGGTGCCAAGCACGTATCCATCTGTGATCTAATGGTCGACGTCAAGGGACTACACGGTGTCGAGGAGACCCTCAAAACCTACGGCAACAAGATAATACCTTATTTCAAAGAGCAGATGCAGCGATAATAAACAAGAGATGCAAGTCTTCCATCAACCAGATCGTGATCTACGCATCAGCAACTGCCGCTGTCTTCTCGATCAGAACTTCCTTTTCTTCGCGCACGCGATCACAACGTCAGCGGCGTATTCGCGGTCCTCGGCGGCGTTAAATCCTTTAGATGTCTTCACTGGCAAGTTGCGCGTGCATGAAGTTTTTCGAGAGCCTGAATGCTTCTTTATATCATGACGTTTTGGTGGTGAGCATCGCAAATAATATATGAGCTGTTCTATACATTTCGCCGAGGTGGGTGCATGAGAAACATAATGATTAACGGCTTGAAGCAGACTCCTATCGAGAAGCAAGGCTTGGAGATCGTTGAAAGGAAAGGTCTCGGCCACCCGGACTTTATATGTGACGCCATTATGGATAGGATTTCGGTCGGGCTTTCCAGAGAATACTTGGAGAAATTTGGGACCATACTGCATCATAATGCAGACAAATCTTTGCTGGTAGCTGGAAAAGTTGAAACCAGATTTGGCGGCGGAATCGTGAAGGAGCCTATGCTCCTAATATTGGGGGACAGAGCAACCTATGAAGCCGAAGGAGTTAGGATACCAGTGGAAGAGATTGGTATCCAAACGGCCAAGAAATGGTTCAAGGAAAACTTGAGATTTGTTGATCCGGAAGAACACGTGAGGTATCAGGTGGAGTTGAAGCCGGGATCAGCGGAACTCACAGACATTTTCGAGAGGAAGGGAAGAGTTTTAGGTGCTAACGACACGTCAGCGGCAGTGGGATACGCACCCATGTCCAAAACAGAGACAATTGTTCTGAACGCTGAGCGTTACATGAACTCCAAGGCATTCAAAAAAGAGTTCCCCGAGTCAGGTGAAGACGTCAAGGTCATGGGTCTAAGAAGAGGCAACGATTTGCGTCTCACCGTTTCCATGGCGTTTATTGACCGGTTTGTTACCAGTGAAAAAGACTACTTCAAGAAGAAGGCTAATATCCATCAAGCGATTGAGGATTTTGTAAAAGACCAATCGGAATTCAAAAAAATCGTCATCAGACTGAACACGTTAGATGAAAAGGGAAGGGGCATCGGCGGAGTATATCTAACCGTGCTGGGCACAAGTGCCGACAGCGCAGACTCAGGCCAGGTTGGAAGAGGAAACAGGGTGAATGGCGTCATCTCTTTAAATAGGCCTATCTGCTCTGAAGCTTGCGCTGGAAAGAACCCAGTCAGTCATGTTGGAAAGATCTACAACCTTCTTACGCACAGGATTGCCAACCATATATATAAAGAGGTGGCTGGGCTTGAGGAAGTGTACATATGGTTGCTGAGTCAAATAGGCAAACCTATCGATCAGCCTGCAATCGCTGCTTCTCAGGTTGTTATGAAACACGGAAACCACATAGAAGACATTCGAAAAGAAATTGACGAAGTAATAAACTTTGAATTGGAAAACATAGACAAATTCTGCAAAGACTTGGCATACGGAAAAATTCCTATCTGTTAGGTTTTTACCCATTCCGTAGGGTGGCGATGTTACTTCCGTTTGCGGAATAGTTTGTAGCCATCCATGTCGGTGACGTACTCGAAGCCTACCTCAAGAAATGCTCTATCTCCCTTAACCGTTTTGGCTACTCTAGTTGTATATTCACTGCTATCTCGGTCATGCATGCGCGAGGTTTCAAATCGCGTATAGGTTTCCAACACTGTTCCTCACAAAAGCCTGAGGCAATGCTGCAGCGATTGCATAAATCCCTCTCCAACCCGTGCAGTGGGAAGGGACCAACAATTCTGGTTTCAGAAGCTTCAATTCTTTAACCGTTCTATCGATTCTAGGTTCACACTTTTCTCCCGCCAAATGAAAGCCACCCATTATTGCATGAACGCGACTAACCTCAGTGATCTGCTGCGCGTAAAGTGTGGTATTGATGATGCCAGCGTGGGCACATCCAGAGATCACCAACAAGCCCTTTCGCTTTAGGTTAACGACGATTGCTCGGTCGTCTCGAACCAGTGGGTCAGGTTGCCACTTATCGTCAACTAGAACTCGTTGCTGGGGGAATCCTCTCTCGAAGCCGGTTTTGCGAGGGATCTCGCCTGTAACTAGCACCGTATTATCAGATAGTAGATGGGGCTGCTTTGTCTTAACACATCTAGCAGGTTTCACTTGATTTTCTGAAGGAAACTCGGGATACTTTCTTATTGTGCCGTCTTCATTGGCTACACCCCTGATTCGGAACATGTCTTCATGTACGATGATCGGTAAATCTTTCTTGCCCATAATTTGGATGACCTTCAGCAATCCGCCAAAGTGATCATAATGGCCGTGAGAGAGAATGATGGACTCAACTTCGGTGAGGGCTAATCCCATTCTCCTTGCGTTGGTTACAACTCCTTCCGGGCTTATTCCCGTGTCAAACAGGATGCTGTGAGACTTTCCGTTACAGAAAACTCGTATCAACATGGAAAAACCGTGTTCAGCAAAGGGAAGATGAGAATGTGTTTTCACCCATTTCTCACCCATACGATCTCTGGTCCACTTTCGAACTTTTTGGACTCCTTTTCTTTTCACTGCAGATATGAAATCTACTGTGTTATCCATGATGCTTACTATTTCGGCACCATCAACTTCTCTAAGTGGAATGGCTCGGTTACCCATTTCTTGACACTCCTATAACGTGCCCTTGTAATAGCTCATTGCTGGACATCCAACGCATTTTTCCGCTTTATATCTACTGCAAGGTCGACAGTCAACGTGGCATGGAGTGGTTGCTTTTTCTCGATGCGCACGATGTTCCTGTATGGGTAGAAATGGGGAGTAGTGGATGTTGCCGATGGGGTAGAACTCGGATCTGCGGATTCCTCCGCTGCTTCGCAGTGAGCACTTTTCCATAGATATGCTTTCAAGGGTGTCTTGATCCTCCGCCACGACGAGGGCGATGAGGTTGTATCCGCCTAGTGTGGTGAAGATGTGGACCACTCTGGGGCACTCCTTGAAGCGTTCGAGAAGTCTCTGCATCGCTTCCGCACTTTCCATTTCGAGTAACACGACGGCTGTGCAGAGTCTCAACGGTTCTACATTGATTAAGGCCGAAACTTTGATGATGCCTTGTTCAAGAAGCTTATTCAACCTCTTTTTTGCCCCCATGCTTGTGTAACCAACGATTTTCCCTAGTTCCTCAAGGGTTGCTCGCCCGTCCAACTGAAGTCGCGAAATTATCTTTCGATCTATGTCGTCCAAACGGGTTCACCTGTTTACTTTATAAACGAAACTATTAAATATAGTTTATATATCCAACTATCGGAGGAAAAACCGCGCAAGACAGCTATCTTGTCAAAGGCATAGGAAGACGAGCCATGAACGAAAAACGTGATTCCCGTTCCAAGCCTGATGAAAATTTTGAGACAGCAAAACGAGCCTACGAAAAAGAGGAACAAAGACTCAGAACCAAGATGAGCAAAATCAAACACAAGATAGCGGTGATAAGCGGTAAGGGTGGAGTTGGCAAGAGCACAGTGACCGTGAACTTAGCAATGGCCTTCGCCATACATGGTTACCCTTATGATATAGGCATCCTTGACGCAGACATAACCGGCCCCTGTGTGCCGAAGATCATCGGCTTACACGGACAGAGGCTTCAAGCTGGTCCTCCAGGCGTGTTTCCTGCAATAGGTCCCATGGGGATCAAGGTAGTGTCCATGGACTTCCTGCTTCCGAGCGAAGAATCGCCGGTGATCTGGCGAGGGCCTCTAAAGATGAAGGCGATTAGCCAGTTCTTGTCAGACATCGTCTGGGGAGAACTCGAATTTCTTTTCATTGATCTTCCTCCAGGAACTGGCGATGAGCCCCTGAGCATCATGCAACTTCTTCCTGAGATGGACGGAGTTGTGATAGTCACCATTCCATCGGAGGTTTCACAGATCGTCGTTAAGAAAGCCGTTTCCTTCTCTAGGAAACTGAACATCCCTATCATTGGCATCATCGAGAACATGAGCGGCTTTGTATGCCCAAAATGCGGAGCAGAGATTGAAATTTTTAAGGTTGGAGGAGGAAAGAGAGTATCCGAGGATCTAGAGGCACCCTTCCTTGGAAGCATACCAATTGACCCCAAAGTCTGTGAAGACTCCGACAGTGGAATGCCATTCATAATCAACCACTCAGACTCCCCATCTGCGAAAGCATTTATGGAAATTGTTAACAAGATCGAAGAATATCTTGAAAAAAGAGGTGATTGAATGAAGGTATGCGTCTCTGCGGTTGAAGGCGACCTGGATGCACAGATAGATCCGAGGTTTGGTAGGTGCGCGTACTTTGTGATTGTGGATTCCGAAACCATGAAGTTTGAGGCTGTTCCGAACGTTGGTTCAGGCGCGATGAGTGGTGCTGGAATCCAAGCGGCACAGACAGTAGCAAGTAAAGGTGCTAAAGTGTTGATCACTGGAAACGTTGGGCCAAACGCGTTTCAAGCCTTGTCAGCCGCAGGAATAAAAGTTGTAACAGGCGCCTTTGGAACCGTAAGAGAGGTAATTGAAACATACAAGAGAGGAGAACTGAGAGAAACAGGCGCGCCGACTGTTGGCGGCCACTTTGGAATGGGCAGTGGTAGAGGGCGTAGTCAGAGACGGCAATGGCAAGAGTAGATCTTGCATGAGCGAATTGGATAGGGAACTTGAGAGAATAAGGCAGAAAAAGCTTGAGGTGCTTCAAAACTTCAAAAGGAGAGGAGGTGGTCAAATGAGCGTGAAGATTGTAATTCCAGTGGTAGATGAAACCGGTTTAAACGCTCGATTATCAGAGCACTTTGGGAGAGCACCATATTTTGCTGTGGTAGAGCTGGATAAAAATGGACAAATCGTAAACCAAAGAACCGTGCCTAACGTGGGCGAACATTTCGGCGGGTCAGGACGACGAGCTGACAGCATATTGCAACTCGAACCAAATGTGATCATTACTTATGGAATGGGTCCGAGAGGCTTAAGCATCTTCCAGAACGTCAGAGTAGCCGTGCTGAGGGCTAACGCCAACACAGTGAGAGAGGTGGTTGCAGCGTACAATAAGGATGAATTAGAAGAACTAACAGAAGGCTGTCACCAGGCGCGCGCGCGACACCTATAGAGAAAGAACGGAAGATGAGATAGTCGTCGGTATTTTTGGATGTAAGAAAAATGTATGGAAAGTTGACGAAAGAGCAGCTAGAATTATTAGAAGAGGCGGGTTATTCCAAAAAAGCCGTGGAACTCTATGAAAAAAAGGTCAATGTAGGCGTCATAAAGAACCCAGATGTCGTCTTCGCCTACACTGGCCCATGCGGAGATGTCATAAAACTCTACTTAAAAATGGACGATAACAACGTTGTAGAAGATGCAAAGTTTCAGTATTTGGGCTGCCCAGGTTCAGCCTCGTCGGCATCTGCGATAACCACAATTGTAAAGGACAAGACGATTGAAGAAGCGAAAAAGATAACAGAAGATGATGTGTTGAAAGAGCTAGAGGGCTTACCAAGACTAAAACTTGATTGCCCAAAACTCGTTATAGAGGCATTACGGAAAGCAATCGCAGAGTATGAGAAAAACAAAAGACTGCAATAGTCACTGGGACACGCAAGTTTTATGCATTATAACGTTTAGAGCGTCTGTCAAATCATAAGAGAGGGAAATTGAACATGACGACTTGTCTCGAATGCGTCAAATGTCCAGCTGCCTATTGCCAAAGTGTGCCTATGGAGAAGATCAAGAAAGAAGTGCTTCCAGAATATTGCCCGATGAAAACAAGCGAGGAAGTGATAAAGTCAATAGTTGAAAGGTATGGACGGGACGATGTGAAGAGAATCTACATTCCAGCCACCATCACAGAGAAAGAAGCATATGAAACAATCAGAGGAGTGCGCATGGCTGTACGGCCTCGAATTAAAGAGTTGATAGAGTTCGGCAAATTGACCAAAGCAAAAAAGATAGGGCTGGCTTTTTGCGCTGGAATGCGAGATGAAGCAGCGAGAATCGCGGAATTTCTTGAAAAAAATGGATTCGCTGTTGCATCAGTCCTCTGCAAGTGCGGAGGCATTGATAAGACAAGACTTCACGTCGCAAAAGAATACAAAATCGGAAACCCGTCAAAATTTGAGGCGGGATGCAACCCGGTTCTTCAAGCTGAACTCCTCAACAAAACTAAGACAGATTTCAACGTCATCGTTGGCTTGTGTTTAGGTCACGACATGCTCTTCACCATGAACTCCAAAGCCCCCGTTACCACCTTAATAGTTAAAGATCGTTTACTCGGCCATAACCCGGTTATAGCTCTCTACAGCAACTACCACAAAAGCATAGTTGAATCTCAGAAAAGAACTTGATCATACAAAATCTGTGAAGGGACTAGAATGATCATATCAGTCGCCAGCGGAAAGGGCGGCACCGGAAAGACAACAGTAGCTGTAAACATGGCCTTATCTGTCAAAGACGTTCAGCTCTTGGATTGCGACGTGGAGGAACCCAACGTACATCTGCTTTTACGCCATAAAATAAATGAAACGAAACCAGTCTACATTTTAGTCCCTCAGGTTAATGAAGAACTTTGCAACCACTGCGGAAAATGCTCCGAATTTTGCGAGTACAGCGCCCTCTTTGTCAGCTCCAAAAAAGTTCTGATCTTCCCCGAGTTATGCCACGCTTGTGGCGGTTGCCTAATTGTCTGTCCCAAAAATGCAATTGGTGAGAAAAGGCGGAAGATTGGAACGGTGAGGATGGGAGTCGCAGGAGACATGGAATTGGTGTATGGCGAACTAGAAGTGAGTGAGCCCATGCCGGTTCCCGTGATTAGAGAAGTCAAGAAGCAGATCAGGAACAACAACACTGTGATAATAGACTCTCCGCCGGGGACTTCTTGTCCAGTGATCGAATCGGTCTACAAGAGCGATTATTGCATCCTTGTAACAGAGCCCACACCCTTCGGGTTGCACGATTTGAAAATGATGGTTCAGGTTTTGGAGGAAATTAAGATTCCTTTCGGCGTTGTCATAAACCGTGCAGGAATTGGTGATCGAAAAGTCTACGAGTATTGCGGAAAGAAGGGCGTTCCTATCTTACTTGAAATTCCTTTTCAGAGAAGAGTAGCGGAGCTTTATTCCCGTGGAATTCCCTTTGTCAAAGAAATTCCTGAATGGAAGAAGAGGTTCCAGTTTCTCTTGGACGATGTAAAGGAGCGTTTGAACAGATGAAGCAGATCGCCGTGGTCAGCGGAAAGGGAGGAACAGGGAAAACCACTATCACAGCCTCTTTCGTAGCGTTGGCTCATAACATCGTCGTAGCCGACTGTGATGTGGACGCCCCTGACCTTCATCTACTTTTGCACCCGCAAATAATTGAGACGCAAGAGTTTAAGGGCTCCAAGTTAGCTGTGGTAGACGAGACGAAATGCATCGAGTGCGGTTCATGTAGAAACGCCTGCAGGTTTGACGCCGTAAACAATGACTTCCAAGTGGACCCCTTCTTGTGTGAGGGCTGTGGCGTATGCGTCGTCGTCTGTCCTGAAGAAGCAGTGAGTCTCAAAGAAAGGATTTCAGGATACGCTTTCATCTCAAAGACCGCGTATGGTATCATGTCTCACGCAAGGCTAAACCCTGGCGAGGCAAATTCGGGCAAGCTCGTCACCCTAGTGAGACATAACGCTAGACAAATCGCTGAGAAAGAGAACGGTGATCTAATTCTGATCGACGGCCCGCCTGGCATCGGTTGTCCTGTAATAGCTTCCGTCAGTGGGGTGGATGTTGGACTCGCAGTTGCAGAACCAACCATTTCGGGGATCCACGACTTAGAGAGGGCACTACGATTGCTTAATCATTTTAATGTAACACCTTTTGTGTGCATAAACATGTACGACATAAACAGAAACAATACGGAAAGGATAATCAAGTTTTGCGAGAAAAACGAAGTCGAAGTTGCAGGAAAAATTGCTTTTGATCCAATTGTGACCGAAGCCATGGTCGCTGGGGAAACTGTGGTTAGTCATTCACCGGACAGCAGAGTTTCGCAAGAGATAAAGACCGTATGGCAAAGGATCCTCAGGGATGCGCGCGAGCAAATTAAATGAGAGAGAATTCAACGCGAATTCTTCAGCGTAGAAACATGTGAATTTTGAGGGGTTCACGCATAATGGGTAATAGAAATATTTTACCCTTCTTTTTTTGTGTATTACTCCTGTCGACAGCACCTGGAGGTATGCTCGATTCATTTATTGTCACAGGTACAGATACTCGGTTTCCAGAAAAGCCGATTATTGCGGAGCCGAACACTATTCTTGTGCCAGATGACCACAGGAAGATTCAGTGGGCTATAGAGAACGCCACTGACGCAGACACAATTTTCGTTAAAGGAGGAATATATTTTGAACAACTGTTCGTGGACAAGCCTTTGACGATAGTGGGAGAAGACAAAAATACTACGATTATCGTCGGTCGTGTCACCGTCTTCAGCAATCACGTCGTTATCAGAAGTTTGACAATCCGGAACGCTCCATCTCTTTATTGCGGCATCACCATATATTCAAACAGCAATGTGATTAGCGAAAATATCATAAAAAACAATGGAGAAGACGGTGTTTGGCTTTCGTACAACACAAAGGGCAACACCATCACCGGGAACATCATAGAAGGAAACATCTTTTGCGGGATTTCATTAGACAATTCCACTGATAACATAATAAGCAAAAACTCAATAACGAACCATCAACACGGAATGTTGATGACAAATTCTGAAAACAACACTATAATTGAAAATACATTCACGGCCAACGCTCACTGTGGATGTCATCTGGATTCCTCTAACAATAATGTCATTTACCACAACAACTTCATCAATAGTCCGGTGCATAGTCATGATTCAACCAATATATGGGATAACGGGGCTAAAGGTAACTATTGGAGTGACCATATTTGTACTGGTAATCCGAATGACGGCTCACAGCCATACGTTATAGACACAAATAATATAGACCATCATCCATTCCAGGACCCAAATGGTTGGTTACTGACTCTCGCGATAACAGTACTTTCACCAGAAAACAAAACATATTCAACAAGCTCTGTTCCTCTGGCTTCCACTGTAAGTGAGTTAGCCTCTTGGATTGGATATAGCTTGGACAATCAGGCGAACGTAACGATTACGGGAAACACAACTTTGACAGAGCTATCTGATGGAATGCACAATCTAGTGGTTTATGCAAGTGACATAGCTGGAAACATCGGTTCTTCTAGCATAGTTTATTTCACTATAGACAGTATTTCTCCTCGAGCAGACGCAGGACCCGACCAGATCGTTAACAAAACTACATTGGTTACCTTTGATGGGATTCATTCATCGGATAATGTGGGCATCACAAACTATAGATGGTCTTTCGTTGATAAAGCACCCACAACATTGACTGGAGTAAACCCCACCTACACCTTTAACATACCAGGTAATTACACAGTTACTCTAAAAGTGACAGACGCTGCTGGAAACTATGACATAGACACTGTGACAATCAGGGTTCTTGATGTACCAGAAGCTTTCCCCTGGTGGATTATAGGTCTAACAGTGGTAGCAGTAGGAGGAGTCGTTCTGTTGATAGCTGTCTATTGGAAACGAAAGACAAGAGAGAACCATAAGCAAGCAAGAGCACGTTCTCGCAAGAGATAGTAAGACATGGCAAAGAATCCTTCTAAGCTTTGAATGACAAATGAATAGAACCCTCAGCCTATGAGCACTTTCCCTAATTGAGAACATTAAGCAAATTCGAAGAAGCGAGACGATAAAAAACAAACTCTAGGAGCAAAAGCTTTATTTGTAACAGCATTCTCGAAACTACGAGAGCTCGTAGTCTCACTCGGACTGATGAAATCATGGTAGCTGAAGAAAACAAAGTCGCCATCTCGAGCGAAGCCGAAGAATACCTTGAAGCAATCTACCGCCTGGAGAAGAAAACAGGCTTTGCCAAAACCATGGAACTTGCACGCAAATTGAAAGTAGTGCCAGGCTCAGTCACGAACACCATACAGAGCTTAGAAAGGCGCGGTCTGGTCATACATGAACCTTACAAGGGAGTAAAACTAACAGAGAAGGGACGAAAACTAGCTTTAGACGTTTTGAGGAGACATCGCCTCGCTGAACGGCTGTTGACTGAAGTTTTACATTTAGAGTGGAGCCGAGCGCATGGGGCAGCATGCAAGCTGGAACACGCCATGGCAGAGGGCGTCGTCAAACTCATCGAGAAAGCCTTGGGACACCCAAAAACATGTCCTCATGGAAATCCGATACCGACAGCGTGTGGAGGAATAATTGAAGAGAAATCAGAACCCTTAATCAATCTCAATCCTAAAGAAAGAGGTATTATAGTTAAGATAACCGATGAAGAATCTGATATACTAGAACACCTGGCTACATTAGGCATTATGCCGGGAGTGGTCATAGAGGTTGACCGGAAAGCCCCGTTTGATGGCCCTATAACCATCAGAGTGGGCGATGCTAGCCATACGTTGGAACATGAAATTGCATCGATAATTAACGCGAGGCGAAGTTGAGACGATGGAGCTACATTTAACTGAGCTTAGAGATGGAGAAAAAGGAATTATAACTTCTATAAAAGCGAGTCATGGAAGGGGCCACGGAGGCTGGAGAGCAGGAAGAGGTTGGGGACTCAAAAAAAGACTTGAAGATATGGGCCTGACTCCAGGGACTAAAATAGCAGTGGTTAAATCAGCACCCTTTCGAGGTCCTTTAGAAGTTTACGTGAGGGGTTCAAGGTTGGCTATAGGTAGAGGAATGGCCGAGAGAATTCTTGTAGAGGTAAACCGGTGACAGAGAAAAAATTTACCATCGCCTTAGCTGGAAATGCAAACGTTGGAAAATCCGTGATATTTAATCAGCTGACGGGTTTACATCAGCATATCGGGAACTGGCCAGGGAAAACCATAGAAAAGGCGGAGGGAACCCTGCACTTCAAAGGTTATGCGATAGATGTCATTGACTTGCCTGGAATTTATTCATTGTCCACTTTCTCTATAGAGGAACTAATCTCAAGGGAGTACATCGCAGCTAAGAGACCCGACCTAGTGATAAACATTGTAGATGCTTCAGTTCTTGAGAGAAACCTGTTTTTCACATTGCAGCTACTGGAACTAGAGACGCCGATGATTGTTGCGATAAATCAGATGGATATGGCGAAGAAAAAGGGAATAGCCATTGATCATAAAAAGTTGCAGGAACTCTTGGGAGTACCAGTGATCCCGACCGTAGCAATCAGTGGAGTAGGTATCTATGACCTGTTAGAAAAATCTGTGGAGATAATTGAGGGAAGAGAGAAGATCAAACCTGTCAAGGCAAAGTACGGAAAAGAGATTGAAGAAAGAATTGAAAAAATCGCTGGAATGGTTGAAAAACCTCAGTTCAAGTATCCAGCTAGATGGGTTGCAGTAAAACTCTTAGAGGAAGATGAACAGGTTAGGAAAGAAACTCGTGAGATAAACCCTGAAATCGTGTCAGCAGCGGAAAAACTCGCCAGAGAAGTCGAGAAAATTCATGGTCATTCGTGTTCAACCGTTATCACCTCTGAGCGATATGAGGTCGCAAGTAAGATCGCACAGGAAATCCAAGAAATAACGCTTCCTACAAAGCCGCCGATGACAGAGAGAATACACGCCTTGACAACCCATAAAATCGTTGGCTATCCGATAATGGCTGTTTCAGTGCTCTCAATTTTTTATTCTATCTTTATTTTTGGAGATTACACATCCGGTTTCTTGGGTGATTCCCTTTTTGGTTTGAAGCCAGCTTTTGAGGGCATGTTCGGAACTGAAATTGTTGGAAAACTGGTTTGGGGTGGAGTCATGGAGGGGATTATAGGAGGTGCTACAGTGGCGTTGCCCTATATTCTTCCCTTCTATTTTATATTGTACTTTCTTGAAGACTCCGGATATCTTAGCAGAATCGCGTTTTTGATGGACAATTTCATGCATAAAATGGGTTTACATGGGAAAGCTTTCATTCCGATCATGCTCGGTTTCGGTTGTAATGTTCCAGGGTGTTTAGGGTGTAGAATAATGGAGACCACAAGGGAGAGGCTTCTCGCAGCCTTCGTTGTTACGCTGGTACCTTGTGCCGCAACAACAGTTATAATTCTAGGTCTGGTTGGGGCATTTGTCAGCATTCAATGGGCCCTGGCCTTGTACGTTATCAACTTGTTGATTATTTTCTTCCTAGGAAGACTAGCGTTTAAGGCTTTGCCTGGTGAGCCAACCGCACTGATAATGGAGATGAGTGATTACAGAGCGCCTCATCTGAAAACAGTGGTGAAGCAAACCTGGTTCAGATTAATGGAGTTTGTTAAGATGGCCTTCCCCCTCATAATTGTGGGCAGCCTCGTAATTAAAATAGTAGAGATTCTCAACCTGCTAGAACCGATCGCAAACATCCTCAGTCCTGTGACAGTCACATGGTTAGGGTTACCCGCCATCACAGGAATAGCATTGATATTTGGTGTCTTAAGAAAAGAACTGACGTTGATAATGCTCGCGACTCTTCTCGAACCGATGAATTTTGCACAGGCCATGACTCCAGTTCAGATGATTGTGTTCACTCTGGTAGCTATGCTATACATACCATGTATAGCCACTATTGCCGCTTTGGTCAAAGAGTTTGGATGGAAGAGAGCATATTTCATCACCGTTTTCGAAATACTTCTAGCATTGCTCTTAGGAGGAATAGCATTTAGGTTGTTGTCAATAAAATGTTTGGCTACAACGGTGGTTTAGCGAGAGACAGCGATTACATAGAAGAGAGGGCTATCAGCTTTGAATAAGGAACAAACCAACTTGTCAACAGTATACGGGCCCGTTCCTTCCTGGCGTTTGGGACGATCCCTTGGAATAGACGTTCTGTTGCCACCTAAGAAGTGCACCTTCAACTGTATCTATTGCCAGCTCGGACAAACGAGGGTGCATATCTCTGGTCCAGAGATGCTAAGTGAACCTTTCGTTGAGGTTGACAAGGTTGCAAGTGATCTGGACGAAGTCCTGAAGCGTCTAGACTTGGATAGTGTAGATGTGGTAACTTTTTCTGGAACTGGAGAGCCGACACTAAATTTGAATCTTGGCAAAATAGCGAAAGAAGTCAAGCAGAGAGTAGTTCGCCTTCCGTTAGCCATCCTTACCAACTCATCATTATTTCATAGAAGAGATGTTAGAAAAAATCTTTCTTGGTTCGATTTGATCATAGCAAAACTAGACGCCGGTGATGATGAGACATTTCGGTTGATCAACAGGCCAGCGGATAAGAAGATGAACGTAGAAACCATCGTAGATTCTATCAAAAAGCTGAAGAAAGGTACTAGGAGCACTATGGCTCTAGAGGTAATGCTTCTTCGATCGGAACACAGACAGGTTACAAATGTTGATGGGAAGCCCCTTAGGAAACTGTTAGATGCAATACTTGACGTGAAACCCGACCTAGTTCAGCTAGAAGTCCCGTATAGACCTCCATCTGAAGGCTCTGTTAAGCCTCCACTCTTAGAAAAAATAGAACCAATCTTGGACGAGCTTTCAAAGACGTTAGGTGAAGATAAACTCTGGGCTTATGGTCTACATGACAAGCGAGGCACAAGCGTCAACTGGCTTTTGCATAAATCATTAGAAAGAGAAGTTGTGGAACTATTAAAGAGGAGGCCATGCTGCCTCGTCGATGTCTCGATGTCTCTTGGAATAGACCTCAATGCAGCGAAGAGCATAATCAGGAAATTGAAGAAAAGAAGACTAATAGTCTCAAAGATATCAGAAGGTGAAAGATACTACTCTTATCATTCACCGCAATAAATAGCCGAAAGAGGAATAGACAGTGTACACAAAAGTTGAAAAGCGACCGTTATCGAATTCCGGAAATGATGCTTTTCTAAAGACCATTGGTTTCATTGTCAACCCTATCGCCGGAATGGGAGGAGCAGTTGGACTTAAAGGCACCGACGGAAGGCAAGTTCTGGAAAGAGCCATAACCCTCGGGGCAAAACCCATAGCTCCAAGAAGGGCAGAGTCTTTTCTCTCGGAACTAGGTCCCGTGAAGGAAAGGATACGACTCATTGTCGGAGCTGGAAAGATGGGAGAAGACGAAGCCCGAAACTGTGGTTTCGCCTTCACTGTCCAAGGGAAGAGCACGAAAAAAACCACCGCAGAAGACACAGTTGAGCTTGCAAAGGAAATCGTGGATGTGGGCGCAAATCTCCTCATCTTCTGTGGTGGAGACGGAACGGCCCGAGACGTATTGGACGCAGTTGACACAAAACTTTCTGTGCTAGGCGTTCCAACAGGAGTGAAAATGCACAGCGCTGTTTTTGCGGTGGGACCTCAAGCTGCAGCGAGAATAGCTATGGAGTTCCTGTGGGAAGAGCTACCTCTAAGGGAGGCAGAAGTCATGGACGTGGACGAGGAGGCTTTTAGAGAGGGACGACTTTCTGCAAAGCTCTACGGCTACATGCTAACCCCTTACGAGCCGAGTTATATTCAAGGGCCAAAGATGGCGAGTCCGATAACGGAGAGCGAATTACGTAATCAAGCAGCCCTAGCAATCTATGCCATTGAAGAGATGAAACCTGACGTAGTTTATATCGTCGGCCCAGGAACAACCACGCGCACCATCGCAGATCTCTTGGACGAGAAGAAAACCCTCCTGGGGGTGGACCTCTTCTGCAACAAGAAGCTCATAGCAAAAGACACGAACGAGAAACAAATATTAGAGAAAATCACTGGGAGAAATGCACAGATCATCGTGACCCCGATAGGGGGCCAAGGCTTCATATTCGGAAGGGGAAATCAACAAATAAGCCCAGCAGTAATCAGGCAGGTGGGCAAAGACAACATAGTTGTGATTGCTACAGAAGACAAAATGAGGAAACTGAAAAGAATAAGGGTCGACACTGGCGACCCAAACCTAGATGACACGCTCCGAAGAGGCGTCAAGGTCATAACCGACTACAAGAGGGAAAGTGTGATGAACGTTGAATAATTACAAGACGTCAAATGAGTGAAAAAGATGGTGACGCTACTTGAACACCAATGGTGAGCTAAAGTTCATAGGAGTGGTGGAGAGTTCAGGTGAGCTGTCGATTGTGAAGATTTTTCCAGAATCTTGTGTGGGGCTGGAGGGCCTTAACAACTTTTCGCACATCATCATCCTATACTGGTTTCATTTGCGGGATACTGAAGAGCACAGATGCACTCTCAGGGTTGTTCCGAGGAGACATCCTGGCGCACCTCAAGTCGGAGTATTCGCTTCTAGGAGTCCAAGCCGACCAAACCCCATCGGGCTATGCGTTGGCGAACTTGTGAAAATCCAGGATTGCACTTTGGTAGTGAGAGGGCTTGACGCACTGGAGGGCTCGCCGATAGTAGACATCAAACCATACATTCCCAGAGCTGACTCTATTTCTGACGCTCGAGTTCCAGAGTGGACATTTCATGGACCTCTAACGTGAGCAAAGCATAAAAAACCTCTTGTAATGAACGCGTTGCCGTCTCCAAAATGATTATTAAAATGGATCGCCTCTGTTTAATCATGAAGCTCGCCTAGCAAGTTCCTAACGAATGCATGCATGCAAGGAGCTTCCAAATGCCAAAAAAGAAGAAAGAGAGTTGGAAAGAGAAAAGACGTCGCGCAGAATTGAAGCGAGAAAGAGCCTTAGAAGCTGAACGCATAAGGAGAGAAAGGGAACCAAAGAAAAGACAGAAAGGGTGGCCTCGGGGCAAAGTTTTTGGCGCGTTCTTCTTGATTTCGCTATTGTTGATCTTTTATGGTGTTTGGCAATATACGCAGCCCTCCACCCAAGGACCTTCGCTTTACACTCTAACTAACACAGATTTTAGCCAGTTTAGAGGAAAAGTTGTAGTTCTAGATTTCTTCGCAACTTGGTGTAACCCTTGTATACAACAGATTCCACAATTAGCAGAAATTCATGAAAAATATAACAGTAGCGGTGTCATAATCCTATCCATCGGTCCCTCGACTGACACTGTAGGAGATCTTGAACAATTCAAGGAAAAACATAGTATGGAGTGGAGAGTTGCTGGAGACACCGTTGGCGCGTTTGACGAATACGGTGTCCAATATATTCCTAAGATTGTGATCCTTGACCAGAAAGGTACAATATGCTATGAACACGAAAGAGAGGGCGTGATATCCGCCTCAAAATTGTCAAGTGAAATAGATTCTCTACTAGATCGCTGATGAAGGTACAAAGGAAGAATTCGTTTGAGCCGCAAGCAACAATTAAAGTCAAAAGTTTTGTTGTTGGTAGGTTTCATTCTTATTATAGCCTTAAGTGCAAATGACTATTGGCGCATACAGACGTTTGTCAAGTATATTTGCACTTCATGTATAGGGTTGGGCGGTTGAAAGAGACATGAAAATAGGTAGCAAGCGGAAAACAACACAAGTTCTGTCGTTGATACTTTTTAACTTGGGTTTTTTCCGTATTTTAAAAACAGGATTCCTCTGCCCATCTCTCTATTGCTACGGATGCCCTTTTTCGCTATTTGCTTGTCCAATTGGAGTTCTCCAAAATTTTGCTACGTTCAGACAAATTCCCCTCTTCACGCTTGGTTCACTTGGAGCCTACGGAATGCTTGCGGGCCGAGTGTTCTGCGGTTGGGCTTGCCCCTTCGGAGCATTACATGACCTAGTCAGTTATTTTAAGGGCGAAAAGAGTTTCAAAACTCTAAGGTACTGGTACATTAAGTATATAGTACTGTTCGTGGTCCTCGCTTCAGCGTGGATTACCTTGGACACCGTTTTTTGTAAGTTTTGTCCCTCAGGCTCCCTCTTCGCGGCCATACCGTTTTCTGTACTGCACCCTGACTCTTCGTTCGGCGCTTTCTTCTACATCCACATTCTTACGCTCATAGCCACCCTTATTCTAGCCTATTTGGTGGTCCATTTCTGGTGCCGCTATCTCTGTCCCCTCGGCGCTATCCATGGAATATTCAACAAGGTAAGCTTCCTTAACATACGGTTTGATGAGAAAAAATGTACAGAATGTGAAGTTTGCCTCGAAGTGTGTCCTATGGGAATAGATGAAGTACACGATATAGGCCGCTCAACCGATTGCACATTGTGTGGTCGATGCGTCGAGAAGTGCCCGGAAAAAGCCCTAAGTTTTGTTATGAAATAGCCCTCCCTAAGTCAATTAATTGAGAATATCTTTCCGGAACCGTTTTTAACGCATCTTTTTCCCAATTTTTCTGACATCACTTTTTTGACGTTCTCGCTGGTGCAGTGACAGGGCGAGACAAGCTCGGCCCCTATTTTACCCAATAAATTTGCGGCTTCTAGGGCTTCACGTACGGAAATGTGGAAGCCCCCTATAATAGCATGTACTCTGGAGACACCACTGACTTGCTGTGCGCTTCTAACAATGTTCACAATTCTAGGATGACCACAACCCGTGAGAATGACTAATCCCTTGTCTTTCACATTCGCCACTAGTGAATGTTCACTCGTCCATCCTCCGATTTCACCTGTTGAGACCGCACCTGCCATGAACTCTACAGGTTCAGAACAAACCTTTGGAGTTCCTCCAGCTTCCTTTATTTTTGTGATTCCAGAAGAGTTCTCGGATGGAACGTAAACGGGAGTGGGCTTCTTCAACAAAGGCAAAACGTGGCTCAGGGAGCCACAGTGATCTCCATGCCAATGTGAAATAAAGACGGCTTCGACGTCCGAAAGCTTAATGTCCAGCTTCGATGCGTTGTTGAATAAGGTGTCGAAGGAACCGCTTGTATCCATCAAAACGGTGTGCCGTTCCTCTCCCTTGCATGTTTCGACGTACAACGAAATCCCCCAAGAAGATGTTAGTCCACTCTTCCAAACGTCATTGTCAACTAATGTCGTCAACTTTAAGGAGTTCAATTCTTCCATGTTTTTCTCAGCGATTTTGATAGTTAACTCAAACATTACGAATACCTTAAATATCTGGTTTCGGTTTTCCCCAGCAATCACAGTTTTCATGCCGTATCTTTAATGCAGAAATGAGAATTACATCCTTGTATAGAAAGCTCACCTTTACTTCCTTGAACCCCACATCATCAAGCATAGATTGAATCTCTGTGGGTGTGTGGTATCTTTCGCCCCACAATCTCTCAGCGTCGCCTCCTTTTATAAAATCCGCGATCACTACTTTTCCACCAGTTTTTAACACCCTCCCCATCTCCTTCAAAACAACCAAAGGGTCCTCAAACTCGTGTAGAGTATAGACACTAATAACTCCACCAAAAGACTTGTTCTCAAATACGGCTAAATGGCTCGCATCGGACTTCACGAATTCCACCATACTAGAAACATTCTCAAGCTCAGCTTCTTCTCTCGCTTTCTCAAAACCAGTGTCAGAAATGTCGACACCGAAAATTTTCTTCCCTAATTTCAACGCTAAGAAATTTACTAACCGTCCATCTCCACAACCGACATCTAAGATTGGTGTTACGCATTGAAGTGTTTGAGCTATTTTCTCATAAATATATGGCTCCAGTTTATCATAACAGGTTTCCATTCTCACCATCTTCCAAATTTATTTTCTGACAGCCTTCGAGTCACCCACTGGCTCCGCCGTCATATTATGTGCAATCGTAAAGTTTATTTTTATGCATATGCACGTTTTTAACAAACGAAAATATGTAGGGATAGAGAATGGGAGAATGCAAGCTTTGCGGAAAAAATGGCGAAGACCTAACTTTGCTTTCAGCTAACCACAAAGACCTTGGCGTAATCATGGTATGTGAAAAATGTTGGAAAAAACTCTGGCGTAAAAATCGTATGGTATGCGGCACCACAGGCTCCGGCGGTACGTGTCCAAGCTGTGGATAGAAAGCCACACAGTTTAGGATATAAGTGAACTCTTCAAAGAGTTATGAGTGCTGTGGGATACATGCCAAAACATGCCAAACAATAGTGCTTTCAGCAATGTTTTCCAGCAATCCCTTGCGACCACTCGACATGGAGACGAACTTGCACCAGTTTGCTTGAGGGCTTTCATGCGCGCGCATGTTTAAATAATTAAGGCCAAATAACAATCGCATTCACAGGAGAATATTCTACGGTGGTCTTGGAGACAGTAATTGCAGTCTTAGTTCTCATTATAGGAATCGCGCTTATGACTTATTCAAGCGACAAGGCAGTTGAGCACTCGGTAAAAATCGCTTCAGCATTGAGGATTTCTCCGTTTGTGATTGGTCTTATACTAGTGGCCATAGGCACGGATTTTCCAGAGATCGTTAACTCAATCATCTCGTGCGCAGTAGGTCACGCAGACATAGAGTTGGGGGATTCCCTCGGATCTGTCTTGACCCAGATGACTTTGGTGATAGGGCTTCTTCCCTTCTTGGCTGGAAAGTTCAAAGTGAAGAGGAAAGAGGTGTTAGTCATCGGAACCGTCGAGGTGTTCGCGCTCATACTTGCAGTGTCAATAGCCGAGAAGGGCTACTTTACGAGAATAAATGCTCTCTTTTTGGTGGCTAGCTGGCCAATCTTCATTCTATTAACTAGAAGCATCTTGGCAAAGAATGCAAAGGAAAAAGAGCATGTAATGGCACATCCTAATGAAAGCCAACCTCATAACCTTCGTGACTGGATGATAGCCATTTTAGGCTTCGTGGGCGTTGCAATCGGAGCTTATGCTGTGATACAATCGGTGATCAAACTTTCGGCAGTTTTTCATATTTCCGAGTATATCGTCAGCTTCTTCGTGGTCGCGATCGGGACATCTCTCCCAGAATTGGTGGTTGACTTGATAGCCATCCGCAGAAAACAATACGAGCTTGCCATAGGAGACGCCATAGGAAGCTGTCTTGTTGACGCTTCTGTTTCCGTTGGAATTGGACAATTCTTTTTCCCACAAGCAGTATCTGGCAATCTCGCCGTGATCACGGGTTTGTATGCAATATTTGGTTCCATAGTGGTCATATTGACGCTTGCACTAAGAGAGAAAGTCGATAGAAAAGCGGGAGCATTATTCATTTTTGTATACTTACTTTCCTATGCGCTGCTACGCTTTTAACAGAGTTACATATGCCCTATTTCGTATTTCGTTGCGCGCGCCCATAAACCCGTGTGAAACATGCAAATCGAGAAGGTAGTAGTCCCCATATGAACCAAAGCTACGAGAAAGCCGTATGAAAAGAATTGGTACGATGGATCGTGGAGGAACAGGCAACACAAATTTGTGAAGACAAAGATTTATCTTAGCTCTACATTGACAAGGAATTTTTGTGCTGCAGCGAGGAATCGTCTCATTTCCTTGTCCGTGAAAGGTTTCAACTTGCTAAAATCTGGGTCAATAGTCTTCTTTCCTAAACTGACATCAAACTTCTGTAAAACATACTTCCTGCAATTTTTTATGCCGCGGCATATTTCCTTTATGTCCTTCTCTTTGTGGAGTGTAGGAACTATGGTTGTTCTGAACTCATAATCTATCTTGGCCCCTAGCAAAGCTCTCACAGTTTCCTTCACCTTCCCAAGAAGCTTCTCAGCGTTGATACCGACTACCTTGGAATATTTCTCCATGGTCAGCGGAGCCTTAATATCCATGGCTATGTAGTCAATGAGACCTTTTTCGATCAGTCCTTTCACCATCGTCGGATTGGTTCCGTTCGTGTCTATCTTAACCAAGAAGCCCATTTCCTTCAATTTGGAACAGAGGTCTGGCAAGTCGCCGTGAAGCGTTGGCTCCCCACCTGTGATGCATACTCCGTCAATCCAACCTCTCTGCTTCTTCAGATAATTCTCCATACGTTCAAACGGAATCGTCTCCATCTTTTCAGGATGGAGAACAAGAGTACAGTTGTGACAGAAAGGGCAACGGAAGTTGCAGCTTGGGAGGAAGAAAACGGAGGACACGTTTCCGTCCCAATCAACTAGACTGAGGTTTATAACTCCCTTTATCTCCATCCTTCAATCATCTCTGGTCTACAGGGCTGATTAGTTTAGCGGCAAAGGTTCTCCTCAAAGTGAGTTAGTTAAGTGAAGATGTATGTTTTGAAATTGCGTGCTCGTTACCAGCTGTAAGGAATGCATTGAAGTTTGCTCTTGTGGTGCTTTAGGAATGGTTTGAGGATAGCGATCATTTATGCTCTACCTCTGCGTTCAACCATTACGCAGACACCATGCACCACATCCATACCATTCTCATCACAGAATTTAATGGCTGTTTCAGATTCTGAGCCGGGTTGCATCCAGACCTTTGTGATCCCAAGTCTCTTGCAAGCCTTAACAATTTCCTCTGTAACTTTTGGTGGGACCACAACATCGACAACATCTGGTTTGATTGGCAAATCTCCAAGATCCGGATAACATTTATCACCCAAAACATTCTCGGCGTTTGGGTTTATCGGATACACTTCATATCCTGCTTCCTTCAGGTCTTTATATACTTGATAGCCATATTTTCTGGGGTCTCTGCTGGCTCCTACAACAGAAAATATGTTCTTCTTATTCAAAAATTCTTTAATTAGTTCCTCTTTCATCATATTCTCCTTTCTTCAACAGCATACTACAGATAGCGTTCTATCTTCGGCTCTAACGTTTGTCTAGGCATCGCGCCGACGATCCTGTCCACAAGGTTCCCGTTCTTGAACACTAACAGAGTGGGGATGCCCATTATCTGGTACTGTGCAGCGACTTCTCGGTTATCATCCACGTTCAGTTTTCCAAACAAGATCCTTCCAGCGTAGTCTCGCGCCATTTCCTCTATGACGGGAGCAACCATCCGACAGGGACCACACCACGGCGCCCAACAGTCAACCACCACTAGAGGATGGTTTTGGATCGTCTCTTTGAACGTCGCATCAGTTACCTCGACTGGCTTGCTCAAGGCTGGCTTCTCCTGTCTTTCACCGGCTACGCTCTTCATCATTTCCTGCAATTTTGCCCGTTTAATTCTTTCCAGCTCGTCATCCTCCTTGTTCTTCATTTGGACACCTCATAGCACTAACATTTTCTAACATATAATGAACTAGTGGAAATATATGTTGTACGGGCAATCTTCAAACTTCAGGTTGTTGACCCTCTGGTTTACCTGCATGTCATTGGGCCGAATCTCCAGAGTCGTTGCAGTTGATGGTTTGGTTGAGTTGGTTGGCATGGCTAGCTTCCCCTTGTCATCCTGCTGCCACATTTGGGGCAGGTTTGTTGATAGCATGGAGTGCCTATCACATGAGGCGTGCTATACCCACAGCTAGGACACACGCAAGATCCTCCAGGTCCTGCCGCAAAACCGCCCATCTTTCCCCTTCCCCTGCCGCCTCTACCTCTGCCACCTCTGCCTCCGCGAGCGTTCGACATGAAGAGGAAGCCTGCACTACCTTGTCTGGACATGGTTGAAGAGGAATAGCTGTACCCACGGGAGTATCGTGGGGTGGGATAGCCGTGCTCATATGCGATCCAAGGTGGATAAGCGTATGAGGGTGGTAAGCTGTATCCGATTTGTGTTGAAGAAGTGAGGGGCATGTGCGATGGGTAGCTGGATATTGTCTGTGGCGGATGTGGTTGATAAAATCGCATAGCTCTTGGATACGTTTTTGCTCCTTGCGGTGGTACCATTGAGCTCTTCGGTGTGAAACTTGGG
>Ga0209636_10001525_pt1 | contig 23498 bp, 20 predicted proteins | sample DeeMarSWOR152_54_FD_187464 | JGI IMG/M metagenome (GOLD analysis project Ga0209636, IMG submission 187464) | Marine sediment microbial communities from White Oak River estuary, North Carolina - WOR-1-52-54 (SPAdes) (version 2) | ecosystem: Environmental > Aquatic > Marine > Intertidal zone >...
TAATTCGGAAATATGTAGATGACTTTTTGTTAGTGACTGAACGGGAAATCGGTCAAGGCGTATTGGCGCTCTTGCAAGAAGCTCATGTACTGACGGAACCTTCTGGAGCAGCTTCCTCTGCAGCCCTGCTTTTCAAGTATCACCCGCAACTCAAAGAGAAAGTTGCGGTGATAGTAAGTGGGGCAAACATATCAGTAGGCTATTTGGCCTCTTTGCTTAGACAGGTAAATCTTCAGTGATGCGCGTCCACCGTCACTTCTTCAATTCTACAAAACAAAAAATATACGGTCTCATTGTAAAATAAAATTCTACGTGCGACAGGAATACTCGCGCGGTTTCTGTTAACTCTTCGGGACTTATAGACTTTTGCGCGCGCACCTATCAGTAGTTCGCATTTTGCAGAGCCCTCAAAATTTGATTCTAAAGTCTTCTTTAACAACGTTGAGAGTAACGTTGGTAACCGTCCTTGTCACGTGTGGCATCTTCAGTATCCCTTTAATAAAGCTGTCTAGCACGGCTCTGTTCCTGAATCGGGCTATTACTGCAATGTCAAAGTCTCCAGTGATGTCGTAGACGCAGATGGTGTAGTCTGATTGGGCTATCTCCTTTTCAACCTCGGCTAGGTGTGGCCCTTCAGCTTGTACAAGGATAACCGCTGTCAAATCATAACCAATCTTAGTTGGATCAACTATCACAGTGTAAGCCTTGAAAACTCCTTCATCTTCCAGTCTTTTGATGCGATTGTACACCGTTCCAACAGCTATTCCCAAAGCGTCAGCTATCTTACGATAACTTGTCCTAGAATCCTTCTGAAGTATTCTGAGGATTTCGAAATCAATAGCGTCTAATTTTTGAACTGAGCTAATCTCCAACATGTTCGCATCCCGCTTCGTAATGGGGACTCGATGAACAATGTTCAATTATAGCATCAAATATAAAAGCTTTTTTCATAAAATGCGAAACATTTATATACAAAACGACAATACTTTTGTGGCTTGTTGAACATGGAGCGAAATAGCATGGAAGATTTGGAAAGAGCTGTGGAGCTATTGAAGAAAAACGAAGTCCGTTGGGTACACTCAACTTTCGTAGACATCCGGGGCTTAATGCAAGATGTGGTGATACCGGCAAAACAGTACATCAAGGGTCCCGCCTTTACCGCTGGAATAGGCTTCGACGGCTCCTCCGTAAGGGGTTTTAAGGAGATCCACGAATCCGATATGATCTTCAAACCCGACCCAAAGAATCTGGCAATTATCCCTTGGACCAGCGATGCAAAGCAGAAGAGCGCTGTCGTCATAGGGGATATCTATGAAGCTTACGGTGCAAAAGAACCCTCCGACGTGTGCACGAGGGGTTATGTTGCCAAGAGAGCCGTCAGAAAAGCAGAAGAGATGGGTTACACCAGTTGCTTCGGCCCTGAACTGGAATACTTTGTCTTTACGTCCATCGACCCGACGAAACTAGTTTGGGATCTCTGGGTCAGCCCGAAAGGAGGAGTGGGAGATTCTTGGGGTGCGCCGAGGGTTGTGCCCCAGTCGCCGGAGATCACACCTGGGAACTTCACCCTAAGGCCTAAGGAGGCGTACTTTAGACCCCCGCCAGAGGACACAACCGTTGAGTACCGCAACGAGGTCGCTTCGATACTTGAAGAAAATTTTGGCTTCGAGGTTGAGATGCATCACCACGAGGTGGCTACAGCAGGACAATTGGAGATCAACTTCCGTTACGGAAGTTTGGTCGAAACCGCTGACAGAACTCTCTACTACAAGTTCGTGGCCAAAAATGTGGCGAAGAAACATGGGATGATTGCAACTTTCATGCCCAAGCCGGTTTACCTCGACAACGCCAGTGGAATGCACGTTCATACTTCCATATGGAAAAACGGAGAAAATGTCATGTACGACAAGGACGATGAGTACGCTGAGATAAGCCAGACGGGCAGATACTTCATAGGCGGCCTATTAGAACACGCCCGAGCCCTCACAGCCATCTGCTGTTCAACAGTAAACTCCTACAAGCGACTCGTCCCGGGCTTTGAGGCTCCAATTTACGTAATGTGGTCGCGCCGAAACAGGTCAGCTTTGGTGCGGGTACCAGTCTACTTCAGGGGGTCTGAGTTTGCCTCTGCCAAGCGTGCGGAGTTTCGTTCCGTAGATCCATCCTGTAACCCGTACTTAGCATTCTCTTGTATACTCATGGCGGGGCTCAGTGGTGTAAAGAAAAAGATTGATCCCGGCGATCCGGTTGACGAGGACGTTTATGAGTTGAGTGCTGAGCGGAAGAGGGCCCTTGGTATTAAGGAGCTTCCAACGACGTTGAGAGATGCTCTTGACGAAATGAAGAGCGACGAGGTGATCCATAGGACCCTTGGAAGCCATATATTCGATGCTTTCATAGAATACAAGACCAACGACTGGAATCAGTACTGCCTCTACGTCACTCCGTGGGAGATCATGAAGTATCTCGACTATTAAATGAAAAAATGGTTAAAAGAGGTGAGCGAAAAATGAAAGCGTATATACTGATTGAGACAAAGCCTGGAACATCTGAAGGGGTTGTGAAAGCCATCAAAAGACGAGTTAAGAATGTTTTACACGCAGACTCTGTTTATGGTAGATACGATGTTATAGTGGTCATAGAGGCTCCCGATCTCGAAAGGCTCAACGAAATCGTATATAAAGTAGTTGAAAAGGATCCAAACATCGTTCACACCGAGACGTCAATAACTTTGTTCTAGAATGGGGGCAATCAAATTGTCTTCAACCAAAGACTTTCGCCGTAAGGCCATAAGAGCCTTCGTAATGGTCACTATGAAACCAGGCACTTCTGAAGAGATCGTGAGATCGAGACGCATCAAAGGCGTAAAAATGGCCAACTCAGTTCTAGGGAGATTCGACGCTGTAGTGGTGATTGAAGCAGAAAACCTCGAAAACCTGAAAAAAATTATATATGAAATGGTAGAGCAACATCCCAACGTAGTTCACACAGAGACCCACATATCAATCTTCCACCCACCAACCATAACGCCACCCTAAGAGGAAACAGCATGCCCTGCACGGTCATAGTTTGCGGTTTCTTCGGAGACACAGGTAAAGGAAAAATCGTTTCTTATCTTTCATTGAGGGACAAAATCGCGGTGGCTGCAAGGGCAGGGGTAGGTCCCAACGCGGGTCACACAGTGGTCCACAAAGGCAAAGAGTATAAAATGCGGATGTTACCAAGCGGCTTCGTTTACGATAAATGCCGCCTTTTGGTAGGAGCAGGCGTTCTAATCAACCCTGAAATTCTATTAGAAGAGATACGATTGACAGAGTCACAAGGCAGAGTAGGCGTTGACCGCCAGTGTGCAATCATTGAACCGAAACATATAGAAAGTGACAAAAAAGGACATCTAGCCCAAAAGATTAAGACGACTGGTTCTGGCACAGGTCCGTGCAACGCTGAGAGAGCGTTGAGAGCCGTTAAGCTGGCTCGCGAAGTTCCTGAGCTTGAGAAACTTTTGACAGACGTTCCGTATGAAGTCAATACTGCAATTGCTGAAGGAAAGAATGTTTTGATCGAGGGGACTCAGGGAACCTACCTTTCCCTTTACCACGGAACCTACCCCTACTGCACCTCCAAGGACGTAACAGCGTCGGCTGCCTGTTCAGACATTGGAGTTGGACCAACAAAAGTTGACGAAGTCATTCTTGTATTGAAAGCCTACACGACGCGAGTTGGAGCGGGTCCCCTTCCAAACGAACTATCTTGGGAGGAAGCGGAGAAGAAAGGATGGGCCGAAGTCGCCACTGTAACGGGAAGAAGAAGGCATTCAGCGCCGTTTAACTACGATCTTGCAAAGAGAGCAGTTATGCTAAACAGCTCTACTCAAGCTGCCTTGACGAAAGTTGACGTGCTTTTTCCAGAATGCAAAGGAGTCACGTCCTACGAAGAGCTTTCAAGGGAAGCAAAAGCTTTAATCAAGAATATTGAAGAAGAAATCCAAGTGCCAGTGACGCTTATTGGGACAGGCCCGGGGGCATTAGAAATCGTGGACAGATGGAAAGGATTAACAAACTAGTTTAGAACGTTTCGGTCTAGTACAAGAGAGGCTAAACTGAACATGTTAACGATAACGATTAAAACCTCGCGCGCGTGCACGGTTTTTCAAGAGTTTGAAAGATTCTTGGAGAAGTGGGGACTGGAAGTTAAAACACTCCACAAGTTATCTATCCAGATTGCTTAGAAATCGTCATCTCACGCGCAAAAGGACGGAACTACAAAAAAGAATGTTTAAACAAAAAGATATATGAGAGAATAAATGGGTTTTTCGCATTTAAAAGGAGAGAAAGCATCCGTGACGAAGCTCGACGCGATTCTCGTGCTGGACTTTGGCGGCCAGTACTGTCATCTAATCGGTAGAAGAGTAAGGGAGCACCAAGTCTATTCTGAAATCGTCCCGCACGACATTACGCCTAAGAAAATCAAGTCTCTAAATGAAAGGCTTAACGTCAAAGGATTAATTCTTTCGGGCGGTCCCCAGAGCGTTTACGAGAAAAACGCTCCCAAATGCAACCCAGAAATTTTGGATTTAAACATACCAGTGCTAGGCTTATGCTATGGGCATCAACTTATCGCATATATTTGTGGAGGAAACGTGAAACCTGGAAAAAAGAAGGAGTTTGGATTAAGCTATGCCATAATTGACAAGCCTCTCGGCGTGCTGAATGGACTAGGCAAACGAGAAAAGGTTTGGATGAGTCACAGCGACACGGTTTTTGCTCTTCCCAAGGAATTCGAAGGCCTTGCCAATACTGAAAATAGTCCGGTAGCAGCATTCAAACATAACACGAAGCCAATACACGGCTTGCAGTGGCATCCAGAAGTTGTTCACACAGAGAATGGAACCAAAATGCTCAAAAATTTCATATTTGGAGTATGCTTATGCGAAGCGAATTGGACAATGGAAGATTTCGTTGAAAAGGCAGTGCAAGAAATAAAGCAGAACGTCGATGATGGAAGAGCCATCATCGCTTTGAGCGGAGGAATCGACTCTAGCGTAACCACTGCCCTAGCCGCCAAAGCTCTTGGAAAAAATCTAACGGCAGTTTTTGTTGATCACGGCTTCATGAGAGAAAAGGAGCCAGAATTCGTTAAGAACGCCTTTGAAAAACTTCAAATTAACTTCGTTTCGGTGGACGCGAGGAAGAGATTTTTCGAAAAAATAAGAGGAGTCACAGATCCTGAACGAAAAAGAAAAATCATTGGAGAGGAATTCATCAGAGTTTTTGAAAAGGTCGCGAGAAAAGTTGGCGCAGGATATTTTATACAGGGGACCATTTATCCGGACAGAATTGAGTCTGGCATTAGAAGATGTTCGGAGAAGATAAAAACTCACCACAATGTCGCTGGCTTGCCCACCAAAATTGAGTTCAAAGCGATAATTGAGCCCTTAAGGGACTTGTATAAGGATGAAGTTAGAAAGGTTGCTGAAGCATTAGGATTACCAAAAGAGATAGTTTTGAGGCAACCGTTTCCCGGTCCAGGTCTAGCAGCAAGAGTTATCGGTGAAGTGACAGAGGAAAAAATCAACATCATTAGGAAGGCAGATAGAATCGTCACAGAAGAAATCGAGAGAAGGGGGCTGGAAGGAGGTTTGTGGCAGTACTTCGCAGTTTTGACCGAGACTAGAAGCACTGGTGTTAAAGGAGATTCCAGAGCCTACGGCTACACTATTGCCATTAGAGCTGTTGAAAGCCAAGAAGCCATGACCGCCAGCTTTGCGAAGATCCCGTACAATATCTTGGAGAGAATATCTACTAGAATAACTAACGAACTGCCGCCAGTAACAAGAGTCGTATACGACATCACCCACAAACCGCCAGCAACCATTGAGTGGGAATGAAAAATTATGGCAGAAGACTAACGAGACGAGAGGGGCGAGTCACCATCAAAATAACAATACTCAACTACAAAATGGGCAACATAAAGAGCGTTTACAACGCTTTGAAACACTTGGGGGCAAAACCTGTAATTGCAAACACTCCTTCTGAAGTGAAAGCAAGGAAACTAATAATCCCTGGGGTTGGTGCTTTCGGAGAAGGAATGAACAATTTGAAGTCTTTCATACCAAAAATAAGTGAGGCTTTGGCTTCTAATGTTCCTTTGCTCGGCATTTGTTTAGGATTGCAGATGTTTTTTGAAGGCTCTGAAGAATTTCCTGCAATAGAAGGCTTGGGGCTAATTAAAGGAAAGGTTGTAAAAATTAGGACTAAGCTGAGACTGCCTCATATTGGATGGAACTCCTTGGAAATCAGAAAGGAGGCTTGTCCCTTGTTTAAAGGAGTTGATGATGGGTACGCCTACTTTGTCCACTCCTACCATGCCTTACCAGAAGAAAACGTGATTGCTGCTACAACAAGTTATGGTTGTGAGATAACTGCGAGTGTATGGAAGAAGAATGTTTTCGGGACCCAGTTTCATCTAGAAAAAAGCGGCGCCTTAGGCTTGCAGATCCTAAAGAACTTCTTGGAGTTATAACAAATGCTCTGCCACAGGATAATTCCTTGCCTCGACTGTGACCTTGCCTTTCCGGAAGGACGAGTGGTTAAAGGAATAGAATTTAAACAAATCAAATATGCAGGACTTCCTTGGCAACTGGCTGAGAAATACTACGAAGACGGGGCAGACGAGATGGTTTTTCTCGATATAACCGCAAGCCATGAAAAAAGGGAAACGATGGCGCGTGTAATTGAAAAAACCTCAGAAAACGTTTTTGTCCCATTAACCGTAGGAGGAGGCATTCGCAACATCAAAGATGCTAGAAGAGTGTTTAACGCTGGTGCTGATAAAATATCTATAAACACCGCGGCAATAAGAAATCCAACTATAGTAAGTAAATTGGCAAGGTATTTTGGAAGTCAAGCATGCGTAGTTGCAATCGACGCAAAAAGAAGATATGTTACTGATCCAAGAGAAGCTCAGAATAAAGTCGTCGTAGAAACTGCTGAAGGCCTTTGTTGGTTTGAATGCTCTATCTATGGGGGCAGAAAATTCACTGGATCAGATGCGATAAAGTGGGCTTTAGAAGTTGAGGAGAGAGGCGCTGGAGAGATCTTGCTCACGAGTATGGATAAAGATGGCACTAAAGACGGGTACGACATTTTTTTAACCAATGCAATAAATGAAAGGGTGAGCATACCCGTGATAGCCTCAGGTGGCTGTGGCACGCCACAACACATACACGAGGTTTTTCAAAAAACTCAGGTCAGCGCTGCTTTGGCAGCAAGCATTTTCCATTACGAAACTTATAGCATAAAGGAAGTCAAAGAACTCTTAGCAAAGAAGGGACTTGCAGTAAGGTCCGGGTAGAGTAAATCTTTTTAAATCTTTATTTAAATTCACATTTAAACAAAACTTAAATTTTTATTTGTTCAATGATAATTTATGATGTACCAAGCGAAAATTGAGGTTGGTCTTAAACTGGGGCACTCTGATCCCGAGGGAGAGATGACTGCCCAGTCCCTAAAAGAACTGGAGTATTTGGTGAAAAGCGTTAGCGTAAGCAAAGTTTATGAGGTTTATTTTGAGGCGAGTTCCATGGAAGAAGCTGAGAAGCAAGTGGACGAGATGTGTAGAAGACTCCTCGCCAACCCGACCAAAGACGATTACAAATTCGAAATCGAGGAAGCCGAATGAGCATATACATCAAGAGAGAAGCACCCTACAAACTTTTTGAGGTGGATTTGTCGAGGGCTGACGATAAGCAGCTCCTCCAAGTTAGCGGAGAACTAGGAATTGGTTTAAACTTGGAGGAAATGAAAGCCGTTCAAGAATATTTTTCAAAAAAGGGAAGAAAACCCACAGATGTGGAGCTCCAAACCATTGGTCAGACATGGTCCGAACACTGCTACCACAAAACCTTCAAAGGAAACATAAAAACCCTGAAAGGCGAAATAAAAAGTCTGTTCAAAACGTACATAGCCAAAGTAACAGACGAACTCAACCCGTCCTGGTGCATTTCAGTATTCGAAGACAACGCTGGCATAATAGATTTTGAAAGAGGCTACGCCGTTGCGGCAAAGGTTGAGACCCACAATCACCCATCAGCCATTGAGCCGTTTGGAGGAGCTGCCACTGGAACAGGCGGCGTTATAAGAGACGTCCTCGGAGTTTGGGCCGACCCCATAGCCTGCACAGACGTTCTGGGCTTTGGTCCCCTGAATTATGACTACGAAAAGCTTCCTCTAGGGACGAAGCATCCAAAGTATATTTTCAGAGGAGTCGTAGCTGGTATAGGCCATTATGGAAACAACATGGGAATTCCAACAGTCAACGGAGCCATCTACTTCGATGAAAGCTATGTGGGCAATGTTGTAGTCTACTGCGGATGCATAGGGATTCTTCCAATGAAAAAATTTGTGAGAAAAACAAAACCAGGAGACTTCGCCGTTCTTGTGGGCGGAAGAACCGGCAGAGACGGAATCCACGGAGTGACCTTCGCCTCAGCTGAATTAACAAGAGAGTCTGAAGAAGTGTCTAGACCAGCTGTTCAGATCGCAAATCCCATAGAGGAAGAACGACTCAAGCGGGCGATAATCAAAACAAGGGACGAGGAATTAGGCTCAGCCATAACAGACCTAGGAGGCGGAGGCATTTCTTGCGCCACAGGCGAAATGGCGCATAGATCCAACTGCGGAATCTACATTGAACTGGAAAAGGTTCCGTTAAAGTATCCAAGTATAGCTCCTTGGGAAACCTACATCTCAGAATCACAGGAGAGAATGCTTCTTTCAGTTTCGAAAAAAAGCCTTCAAAGAGTTCTAGAAATCTTTGAAAGCGAAGATGTTGAGGCAACTCCCATAGGCAGATTCACCGACGACGGCATCCTCAAAGTTGATTATTTTGGCCAGAGAGTTGCTGAATTAGACTTGTACTTTGTGTTTCAGCCTCCGAAGGTGATAAGAACCGCAAGGTGGAAAGAACCAAGCTATGAAGAACCAAGTTTTCCAGAACCAGAGAACTTGACTGAGGACATTTTTGAAGTGCTTTCCTCACCGAACATAGCCAGCAAGGAATCTGTGATAAGAACTTACGACCACGAGGTGAAAGGAGATACCGTTTTGAAACCACTACAGGGCAGGTATGAGGGTCCCAACGACGCGGCGATCATCAAGCCTCTGTCAGATTCTTGGAGAGGAATCGTAATTTCTTGCGGGATGAATCCGAACTACGGAAAGATAGATCCCTACTGGATGACCGCCTCTTGTATAGACGAGGCCATCAGAAATAACACGTCGGTTGGTGGCAGAAGAGTGGCTTTGCTTGACAATTTCACGTGGGGGAATCCGGAAAAGTCAGATAGATTGGGTTCGCTGGTGAGGGCCTGTCAAGCCTGTTACGATTTTGCCAAAGGCTTCAGAACACCCTTTATTTCAGGAAAGGACAGCCTCTACAACGAGTCGCCTCTCGGACCAGTTACGCCAACCCTCCTAATCACGACCATTGGAATAATTCCAGACGTAAGGAAGACGGTTTCTGTGGATGTGAAACAGCCGGGAAACCTCATCTATATAGTCGGTCAAACCTACCCAGAACTGGGAGGTTCCGAATACTACCTAGTGAAAGGTTTCATAGGGAAAACCGTTCCAAAAGTCAGAGTGAATGAAGCCAGAAAGGTCATGGGCTCAATTGTAAAGGCCATCGATTCCGGATGTATCAATTCTTGCCACGATCTCTCTGAGGGAGGTTTTGCGATTGCCGCTGCAGAAATGGCCTTCAGTGGAGGATATGGGATAGATCTGCACTTGAAAAAAATTCCCATAGCTGGAAAAATCTGTAGAAACGATTTCCTTCTTTTCTCAGAATCGAACAGCAGATTTTTGGTGGAAGTTCCAGAAAAACGTAAAGAGGATTTTGAAGCTTTGATGGAAGGCAACGCGTATGCAGCAGTTGGTAGAGTTAAGAACGATGGCTATCTTTCAATGTATGGTCTAGGTGATGAAAAGACAGTTGATGCCAGTCTAGCCGAATTAAGGAATCGCTGGAAGAGCACCTTGGGAGGTTGAAAATGGTAAAAGAGAAAATTCGCATTTGCATAATGAGGGTTGGCGGAACAAACTGTGACGCAGAGACAAAAAGGGCCTTTGACGATTTAGGAGTTAAGTCAGATGTAATTCATTTGAACGAAATAGTCAAAAAAGGAAACCTCCTCGATTACAGCGCTCTCGTTTTTCCAGGCGGATTTTCCTACGGCGACTACGTGAGGGCTGGAGCTATTTGGGCTAAGGGAACCCTAGCCAAGCTTCATTATGATTTGAAAAGATTTATTGAAGATGGAAGGCTGGTCTTGGGAATCTGTAATGGTTTTCAGGTTTTAGTTGAAGCCGGCTTGCTACCAGGATTTGACGGGATCAGCGAATATCCGGGGGCAGCCTTTGCAACTAACGTTCCGATTGGATATCACTGCAACTGGGTTTACATTAAGCATGAAAACTCTGGCAGATGCGTTTTCACCCAAAAAATCCGGAAAGGAAGGGTTTTGAGAATGCCCGTGGCACATGCTGAAGGTAGGTTCCTCTTTTCAAAGGAAAACGAGGACACCCATTTGAAAAAGCTGTATGAGAACGATCAACTTGTTTTCAGATACTGCAACGAAAACGGTCAATACGCGAATGGAAGATATCCTGTGAATCCAAACGGCGCTTTCCACGACATTGCCGGCATATGTAATTCCATTGGAACGATTTTCGGCTTGATGCCCCATCCTGAAAGAGCTTGTTACGGTTGGCAGCTGCCAGACTGGACAAGAGAGGAAAGGATGCCAAGATATGGCAACGGAAAACTTATCTTCGAATCCATGATTGAGTATTTGAGAAAGAAATTCTAGAGCTTTTAGATTTCTTGCAGGTCTGAGAATCTGGGCAGCCCTGTTCTGGCATCGACTTTTGAGATGCATCGGTTTGCAACGAAATTTCCCAGTCTTCCGCAGTAGTATAGGTCTCGTCCCCTAATTAAACCATAGAGAAAACCAGCACAGAAGGCGTCACCAGCACCTTGCAGGCGCTCGTCAACAAGGTCGCTTATTCCGACTTTTCTGCGCCCATTTTATGGCTGTTTGCAGGATGGCACAAGAACTCGGCGACGACGAATTTGTCAACGCCAAACGCGAGGATCCAGTAGAAAGAGTTAGGCAACTTGCCGACGGCTATGGGTTGGACGTAGTCATCGAAGCGATAGGTCTTCCAGCAACTTGGGAACAAGCGTCGGAAATAGTTAGGAAGGGAGGAACGGTCTTAGAATTCGGTGGATGCCCACCTGGAATAGAGATGCAAGGTTAGAACCTAGTTGCTTCACTATGGAGAGGTAACCCTACTTGGAACGTTTCACACAACCCCATGCACTTTAAAGAAAGCCTTGAATCTCTGAGCATGAAACTAGACGAGATAAAAGACGCTTTCGAAATACTCACCACGTCGAAAAGCGACTTAAAAATCGCTGTACATCCGTAAGATTTCTACGTGAGAAAGGAGTTATAACGGGGAGCGTAGTCTATGGTTTTGTTGTCGTGAAGGTGTGCTGATGACTAGATTTGTCTTCGTAACCGGAGGCGTGCTTTCTTCTGTTGGTAAGGGCATAGTCACCTCGTCTATCGGAAAAATGCTCCAAGTCAGGAGTTTCAAGGTTACGGCAATAAAAATCGACCCCTACGTGAACGTAGATGCAGGCACCATGAATCCCCACATTCACGGAGAGGTTTACGTGACTGATGACGGAGGTGAAACAGACCTCGACCTCGGTAGGTACGAACGGTTTCTAAATCTTAATCTGCCCAAGGATAACAACATCACAACTGGGCAGATATATGAAGCCGTCATCCATAAGGAACGTCGTGGCGACTTTTTGGGCAAATGCGTCCAGATAGTTCCCCACGTCACCGATGAGATCAAGCATCGAATTCGACTGGTTGCAGAGAGGTCGAAGGTGGACGTTGTCTTAACAGAATGCGGAGGAACCGTCGGAGACATAGAGGGACTACCTTTCCTCGAGGCGATTCGTCAGATGCGTCTGGAAGAGGGGTTCGACAACACGCTCTACGTCCACGTTGCCCTAGTTCCAATCTTGGATGTCACTGGCGAGATGAAAACCAAGCCTCTCCAGCACAGCGTAAACGAGTTGCGCCGCATCGGCATCCAACCAGACACCATCGTTGCCAGATGCGAGAAAATGATCGATTCCGAGGCCCTTCGAAAAATAGCACTTTTCGGCACGATTCCTGAAAAAGCAGTGTTTTGCTCATACAACGTTTCATCAATCTATCAGGTTCCCCCAATCTTGGACGAACAAGGCATGGGTAATTACGTTTGTAAACGACTTGGACTTGAGAAACGAAAACCCGGATGGAACGAGTGGAAGCAATTTGTTGACGCCCTAGAAAATCCACGCTTGGAGGTTAAAATCGCATTGGTTGGCAAATATGCGGGCTTGGTTGACAGTTACGTGAGCATGAACGAGGCTTTTCGACACGCAGGAGCCCTCTGTCAAGCACGAGTTCTGATCGACTACATTGAAGCAGAGAACTTGGAGGGGGATCCAAGAAAACTGAAACTTCTCAAAGACTATGATGGAATTTTCATTCCCTATGGTTTCGGTCCAAGAGGAACAGAAGGGAAGATGGCGGCAATTCGTTTTGCACGCGAAAATGACATGCCATTTCTAGGGATCTGCTATGGCTTTCAACTGGCAGTTGTTGAATTCGCCCGCAACGCCTGTGAACTGGAAGTTGCCAACACAACCGAAGTCAACCCAGATACACCGCACCCTGTGATCGACCTCATGCCTGAACAGCGAGGCGTCGAGTACAAGGGGGCAACCATGCGTTTGGGCGCGCACAAAATTATGATTAAGAAGGAAACGCTGGCGCACAGACTCTATGGCGCTGAAGAAATTTATGAGCGACATCGCCACCGATGGGAAGTCAACCCGGACTATTGGAACGTTCTCGAAAAGCATGGATTGGTTTTCTCCGGCAGGAGCCCCGACGGCAGAAGGATTGAGATTCTAGAACTACCCAGCAAGTTCTTTTTCTTCGCCTCTCAGTTCCACGGAGAATACAAAAGCAGACCCGGCAAGCCAGACCCAGAATATTATGGCTTTGTCAAGGCATGTCTAGACAAAAAATTGGGAAAATCAACACCGGCTTTGCCTGATATCATCCATCGCAGTGAAAGAATATGAAGTGTCCCGCCTTCTTTATGGGCGACGTTACGTGGAAGACCATGTAGCCTCCGCCAAACATTTGCTAAAGGTTTCTGAAAGTGAATTCTTTGCATGGGAGATTTCACGTACTTTCATGGGACATTCCAAATGGCTTCGTGGGTTTGAACAAGGTTGTTTTAGATGAGGCAATAGAGAACGGAGCTGTTCAGGGCGATGGGAAGAAATCAAAATTGTCAAATTTGGAACCAGCATCGACAGCCTTTTCTCGCAGCTTCAAATTTTGGAGCCCGTGGGCCACTATTGGAGGGGGGAAACCCGAACTTGGAGTCAAAGTCTGTCTGGAAGGAGTAACCGACAAAGCGAAACGGAAAATCGCTGAGTTACAAGAGAGGAGAAAAAAAGCAAACAAAACTCTCATACCAAGACTCTATCGCGAAAGATTGAAAGAAACAGACCACACCCAATTGTTCGCCGTAGGCGACGTGTACAAGGGAATGGGAGCGAAGGTTATAGGCCTAATCAAACCAAACAAATATATTTTCGGCATCGTAAACGTGTCGTCAGATATACCCGGCTGGAGAAGGCTAGAGAAAATGCTCGGCAAAGCTTGTATCAGAGTTCCTGAGAGCATGCAAGCCTTCATTGACCAAGGAAAAAAGCCTGGCGCCGTTGACCTATTGATGAAGACTCTCGGAGGGATTCAGCGTCCCAGATGGTCACCAGTACGCCGCCAACGTAATCATCCCAATAGATAGAAAGTAGTCCTCATAGAGAATGCTGAAAACACCCTGAGCGCTTGCAGTATATGTAACTTCTAAAATAGCATGAAACAAACCTATCCCTGTTAATCACGTCTTAACTTAAATTTGTAAAAAAAACTGATAAATAGCCAACTCAGTAATCCAAAATATGCTAGAACATTTAAAAGAAGCTTGTGGAGTTTTCGGAGCACTGGATTTCGGACACAGACCCGTGTTTCCTTGCGTTTACTGGGGACTAAGAGCCCAGAATCATCGCGGCCATCAGTCCCACGGATTTCTTACTTTTGACGGAAAATTCCATGTCCACAATGGTTTGGATTTGGTTCCTAAGATAAGAAGAGACGCCGTTCAAAAATGGGTTAGAAGACTTCCTGGAAATGTGGGCTTGGGACATGTGAGATACACAACTTCTGGCGGAACAGATGAACAATCGTTGGTAAAAAGCACCCAACCAATACTAGAGAGAGTAGGAAAGACAAAAATTGCCACATCGTTCAACGGCAACGTCGTTAACAGTCCAGAATTACTGAGGAAAATCAAAGAAAAATTCCCAAGCTTTCAATACAATTTTGACGCGCAACTAATTTCCAGAAGACTTCTCCTAAAACTCAAGGAAGAAGACGATCTAGCATCGTCTGTTAGAAGCTGCATGAAAGAAATAGAAGGCGCCTTTTCTGTAGCTGGAATAACTCAAAAAGGAGAATTGTTTGCCTTCAAGGACCCCTACGGAATAAGACCCCTATGTTGCGGCTACAGCGAAGACCGAAAGACCTGCGCAGTATCATCAGAGACCGTTGGTTTGGATATCAACAGTTTTGATTTTGATTTTGAAATAGAGCCAGGAGAACTCATTATTGCTTCAGAGCATAGTTTTATTCGGGAACAATTGGTGAAATGCGAAAAAAGGGCACTATGTGCCTTTGAGTTCGCCTATTTCGCTAGACCAGACTCAAGGCTGGGGGGCAAGTTTGTGTACGAAGTGAGAGAGGAATTTGGAAGAAACCTTGGAAGGGAATATCCTGAAACCACAGAAGACGTCGACATAATCATGTCAATGCCGGAAACAGGTAACGACGCTACCTTCGGTCTTCACGAACTAACCGGCAAAAGATGGGAAAGAGTATCAAGAAGACACAGATACGTACCAGAACGAGCTTTTATTCTGCTGCCGGAGGAACGATACACAACGATAGACAGAAAAATCAACATCATTGGCCCCAAAATCGTTGGAAAAAACGTTGCAGTAGTTGATGACAGCATTGTTAGAGGCGACACAACCAAGGTTGTGGTGAAGAAACTACGCAAAATGGGAGCAAGGAAAGTCTATTTGTTTATAACTTTCCCTAGAATAATAAGTCCATGCTTCTATGGAGTTGACATGGCAACCTATGGTGAGTTGATAGGATCCCGATATGCAGCTGAAGAAATGGCCAAAATAATAGGCGCCGACGCAGTAAACTATCAATCAGTAAACGGGTTTGTCAAAGCCACCGGCTTGAGAATAAACGAATTGTGTTTAGGATGCATTACCGGAAAATATCCTACTCCAATGTCTCAGAAACTAGCAGATGAGATGAAGGAGCAATTTGAGAAGGGATTTCAAGAAACTGGAAGAATATATGAAGTTGCCATCCATTAAGGATATGGCTGAAACTTCTCCCTTTCACTGTTGATCAAAATTGAAAAAGTCGGCATCTTTGTGCGCGTGCGCAGAAATATTCTTTTTTTACCACAATAAAAGTGTAAAATTCCATCGTTGATTTTTTCGCACCCAATCCAAATTCCACATAGCGAATATTGCGCGCGCTAGAGTTAGATTGAATGCGAAGAAAAAGGGTGAAAATAAATTTTGAGAAAACTAGTAGGACAACCTAACTGCCCAAGTTTCTAGCAATAGCCTTAGCTTGTCCCGTGCTTCCCGCGAGATACCCTATCATGCTTTCGTCTAGATCCATCCACTTCGCTATTCCAGCCGCCATCTCCGCGTTATCCTCAAAGATAACCCGTATGTAGGGGAGAATCTCTTTCACAGCTCTCACCGAGGAAACGTGCATCCTCCTCCGAATTTTCATACCAATCAACCTCTGCCTCTGCCGCTCCTGCTTAGTACGTGCCAACCATCGCACGCGCTCTGGAAACCTGAAAGGAACCCACCCAGAAGGCTTTGTCCTCTGCCGAGACATCGCCACACCCGCCGTCATCAGGTCAAGCACGTAGCGAAGAAGCTTCCAGTTCTGTGTCGCCCGGATTCTTCCTCGATACACGTCCGCCCTAGCAAGCGCCTCCATAGCCCTTGCTAAGTCCCGCGCATCCGTCAACTGATAAGGAGCGTTCTCGTAAACCCACTGGAAGAGCATGTCCGAATCCACATCCGCCGCGTCAATCGCACGTTTCGCCTCCACACAGTCCTTTGCAAAAAAGATGGCCTTCAAAACGTTGAAGATCACTTCCTTTCGGTCTCTCTCAGCCAGCCAAGCCACGTCCTCATATGTAAGTCGTCTCCGACCCTGCGCCAACGCCTGCAAATCGTTTATCGCTGAGCGAACGTCTCTCCCCGACCGTTCAGCGATCAGTCTCAGCGCTCTCTCGTCCGCCATAATCCCTTCGCTTGCACAAACTTTCTTCAAGCGTTTCATCACCTGACGGATGGTGGGCTTCTTAAACTCTACGAGTAGACAATACCTTCGAAGGGTTGAAAACCGGGGGTCATACGCGTTGTTGGCTATGAGCACGACTGGATAGCGTGCAGTTTTGATCGTTTCAATCACCGCCCGAACCCCACCCCGATCCGCTGTCCCCGTGATCCCATCCAACTCATCCAGCAAGATCACCCGCTTGCCACCAAACAAAGTTGTGTACTGAGAGGCTAAACCGGCAAACCGCTGAACCGCCTCCGCAGTTCTGTAGTCGCTCGCGTTCTTCTCCACCAACTCCATCTTCAAATCATACGCTAAGGCCTCAACCGCAACCGTTTTTCCAACACCCGGAGGTCCATGCAAAAATGCGGCTCGCTTCTTAGGAACCCCCTTGTTCCACGAGTTTATCCAGCTGGTTAGCTTTCGAATTGCCTCTTCATTTCCCACGACTTCTGAAAGGGTTCGAGGCTTGTGCTTCACTGTCCAAGCGGCATACACGCCCGCTAAACTCCCCTCTTCATCTCATAACCAGCCTCAGTGAGCCGAGCCAACAGGGCGCTCAGCTGAACCTCCTCGTCGGCTCCTTGGATCAAACGAAAGTCGATCTCTCCAATGGCGTCTGCCAACCTTATTTTCCACCGCTCTGGAACATCGGAACGGAAAATCTCGATGTGAATCTGGCGGATGATGTCGCTTCCCGCCAACCCATACTTCAAAATCATTTCTCTAAGCTTATCTCTGGAGCCCACAAAATCACCTTTCATAGCCAAAATAATCATTTCTCGAACGTCTGCGGGATTTGCCCTGCCCACCACGGAGTAAACAGTCTCACCGTCAATTGGCTTACCAGCTGAGGCAGCTGCCTGCAACGCGTTAACCGCCCTCCGCAGATCTCCACCACTAACCTCGAATATAGCGGTGAGCCCTGCGTCAAGCACCTTCATGTTTTCTTTTTGGATAATCTGTTGTAGGTACTTGTGTTGGTCTTCTCTTGACAGATAGGTGAAACGGAAGGGGGCACACCTAGACTGAATCGGCTCAATGATCTTGCCCGAATAGTTGCAGATGAGGATGAATCGGCAGGTTTCGGTAAAGCGCTCCATGGTGCGCCTCAACGCCTGCTGAGCGTCGCGGGTCATGTTGTCCGCTTCGTCGAGAATCATGATCTTAAACGGTATCTCCCCGATCGATCTGGTGCGAGCAAAAGTCTTCACAGTTTCCCTCACAACGTTTATACCACGCTCGTCACTAGCGTTCAACTCCATAAGGTGCTCCCGGTAACCCCCACCATAGAGGTCACGCGTCAAGCAGAGCGCTCCAGTCGTCTTGCCAGTTCCTGGCGGACCAGCAAAGATGCAGTGTGGAATGTTCCTAGCTTTGACGAAGCTCTTCAACCGCTCCACTATCTCCTTCTGGTTCACCATTTCACTGAGGGATTTTGGACGGTACTTCTCAGCCCACATCTCAAAGCTCAAGTGTAAGCCTCCGTGAACGCTAGTTAGAAGAGACGACGACATAAATTAGTATTTTCATGTTCAGCGACAGCTTGAAACGTCTGATTTATAAGGTCATTAAACACTATTCAACAGAATTGCCGAAGGTTTGCGGCGATGATGGGAAGCGTATCCAAACAAGAAAGCGCTGGCGAACTCAGGCTTGAGAGAAAGATACTGGATAGACGTGACCTGCTCATTTTGAAGAGAGACTTATGCAACGGCTGCGGCATCTGCGTTGAGGTGTGTCCGAAGGATTCAGTGAACATGAAACCCGCGGTGATAGAAAAAGGCCGACTATCCCACTTTCCCACCGTCGACATCGATGCGAAAACCTGCATCCTGTGTGGTGCGTGCGCTGTTTTATGTCCTCTTGGCGCGTTGGAGGCTTGGGTCAACGATGAAAAAACAGCTATGTTTGTTAAAAATGAAGCTCTTCCACAAATAGTCAAAGCTATATGGGTTGCCCAGGAGATGTGCAAACCTGATTGTGGGATTGAATGTGAGAAAAACTGCCCAAGAGAAGCGATAAAGGTAGAAGTTCAAAGAGAGAACAACCGGATTAAAAAAATTCTCAGCGTTCAGGTCGACAAAGACCTTTGTTTTTATTGCAAAGTCTGTGAATATGCCTGTCCCCACGGAGCGATCAGCGTCGACAAATTCTTGGAGGGCTCAGTTACAATCGAGACAGAGAAATGCCCAAAAAACTGCCAAGTATGTGCAGACATATGCCCAAGCAAAGCGATAACAACCTCAAGAAAGGGGAAGGTCGAGTTGTATCAGGAATTCTGCGTCTATTGCAAAGCCTGCCAAAACGTCTGTCCAGAAGGAGCAATTCACGTTACTGTCGACAGGGTTTCGCATACGCCTATAACGTCTGCGTTTTGGATCACTCTTCTAGAAAAATTTGCTTCCTACCAAGTGGCTGCGAAGGAGCTAGCCGCCAAGTCCAAGACAAAAAAAGGCTCAATTATTGAAAGCTTGATGTAATAAGTTAGAGAGAGGTGTCTAAGATGCAGCGAAAGTTTATTGTTTCAGATCCCGAAGAATGCACTGGATGCAGAATCTGCGAGTACGTTTGTTCAGCAGTGAAGGAAAATGGGTTTAATCCGTTGCTTTCCCGCATTCGGACGATACGGATGGAGCCAACCTTCAACATGTCCATTGCCTGCCGCCTCTGCGAAGACCCAACATGCGTCAAAGCTTGTCCTACAAAGGCTCTTTATAGAGATGAAGAAACGGGCGTAATTAGGTTGGATGAAGAAAAATGCAACGGTTGCGCGTGGTGCATCGAAACATGCGAATTCGGCGTTATCGCGTTGCACCCCACCAAGAAGACCATAATCGTTTGCGATCTCTGCGACGGAGATCCCAAATGCGTCTTATATTGTCCGAAAGAGGCTTTGTCCTTCAAGACACCTGAAGAGATATCACAAAAAACTAGGAAAAAAGCAATCAAGACGATAGTGCCCGAGATCGCTGGATAAACTACTGATCTTCTTTGTTCTTTGTACTACGAGCCTCCACCTCTTACGTAGTCATCGATAGAGGAGGCTGCTTTCTTACCGGCAACGATCGCTTCGATCACGGTTGCCGGTCCTGACACCACGTCTCCGCCCGCAAATATCCCCGGCAGACTTGTTTCTAGGGTTATTGGATCCACGGTTATGGTGTTCTGTCGGGTAATCTCGATTCCTTTGGACAGGACAGAGGGGTCAGGCGACTCGCCGATAGCAAGTATCATTGTGTCTAGTTGGATTGTGAACTCTGAGTTCTCGATGGGTATTGGTCGTCTTCTACCGCTCTCGTCGGGTTCTCCCAATTCCATTCGCATACACTCTAGGGCAACAAGTCGACCATTCTTACCCAAGATTTTCTTCGGGGCTACCAAGAACTGAATCTTTACACCTTCCCTTTCGCCATGTCTTGCTTCCCAAGGGTTCGCCGGCATCTCTTCCCTCGACCTTCGATACAGGATGGTGACTTCTTTGGCTCCCAGTCGCAGGACAGCTCTAGCGGCGTCGATAGCCACGTTTCCGCCTCCTATCACCGTCACCCTAGGTCCCAGTTCAACTTTCTTTCCCATGTTTACCTCTCTTAACAAGTCAATGGCATGCATAACACCTTTCAGCTCTTCACCCTTAATACGGAGTTTACGGCTTTTTGGAGCCCCAGTTGCGATAAATACTGCTTTGTAACCGTCTTTCAAGAGCGCGTCGATTGCTAGGTCCTTGCCCACTGTCACGTTGGTTCTGATTTCCACTCCTAAGCCTTTTATACGCTCGATTTCGGTGTCAAGCACCTTTCTGGACAACCGAAATTCTGGAATTCCCCACTTTAACATTCCACCAGGCTCAAGAAGAGATTCAAAGACAGTGACTTGATATCCCTTCCTCGCCAACTCGTAAGCAGCCGTGAGTCCGGCTGGACCGGAACCGATTACAGCTATCTTTTCTCGACGCTTTTTAGGTGGGGGAACTACCTTCTCTGCCCTCTCCTTAAGTTCATAGTCAGCGACGTAACGCTCAAGGGTTTTAATAGCCCCTGGAGCGTCAACTTTGCCGAAACAGACTAGGCCGCAGACTCCAGGAAATGGGATTTCCTTTCCAATTGTTTCTAAGGCTTCGCTAAACCTGTTTATATAGCTTCGTTCAGTGGCGATATTCCTTGTTAACAAGAAGATCTCTGGTAGATTCAAACCTTGAGGGCATCTTTTGTAACATCGATCACACCATGCGCACAGCCAGGGTTCAGCTTCAGTTATGGCTTTCTCTAAATCCTTTGAGATTGTCTGGAGGAGTATTCTTGGATTGTAGTGTTTCGAGATTAGCTTCACGACAGGGCAACTTGCAGTGCAGATACCGCACTCAAAACAATGCTCTAGCTTCTCGGAGTCTAACAACTTCTCTATGGCGTCTTCCGAGATTTTTGTTGGTTCTTGCATCAAGGATCTTCCACCAACGAGTAGAGTCTATACATACACCAACTCTAAGATAAAAAAATATATGTAATTCGATTTCATTCAGTTTGCTCTCCAGATATCGACAATTGAAGTGAGTAAAATGGCTGGAACGCAAACCCGATCTGACGACATTCGAATAGGCGTGTATGTGTGTCACTGTGGCCTAAACATAGCCGGCTCTGTAGACTGCGAAGAGGTCGCGAAATTTGCAGCTACCCTCCCCCACGTTGTGCTTTCAAAAGACAATCGATACACCTGCTCAGATCCAGGTCAGGAACTCATTAAAAAAGACATTAAGGAACATAAATTGAACCGTGTGGTCGTAGCGTCTTGTTCACCCCGCCTTCACGAACCCACCTTTAGACGAGCCTGCGAACAAGCTGGATTAAACAAGTACCTTTTCGAGATGGCCAACATCCGAGAACACTGCAGTTGGGTACACCTCTATGAAAAGGAAAAGGCTACGGAGAAGGCTAAAGACCTGGTTCGGATGGCTGTTGCGAAGGCAGCTCTGCTTCAGCCTCAGGAAGAGCTTGTGGTCCCTGTAACCCAAAAAGCCTTGGTTATTGGCGGAGGAGTTGCGGGTATTCAAGCGGCACTGGACTTAGCTGACACCGGGTACAAGGTGTATCTTGTGGAGAAGGAGCCAAGCATCGGTGGGAGAATGGCTCAGATCGACAAGACGTTTCCAACCATGGACTGCTCCATATGCATCCTTGCTCCGAAGATGTCGGATGCTGGCAGGCACCCGAACATCGAGTTGTTAACGAACAGCGAGGTCACCGAGGTCAAAGGGTACATCGGAAACTTCAAGGTCAAAGTATTGAAGAAACCAAGATACGTAACTGAAGATTGCACTGGGTGCGGTGACTGTTCAGAGGTTTGTCCTGTGATTGTTCCAAACGAGTTCGATGTTGGTCTGGCAACGAGACATGCAATTTATTTGCCGTTTCCTCAAGCCGTGCCGTCTACCTACATTATCGACCGAGATTTGTGTGTCCTATCTGACACACTCGCGTGTAACAAGTGTTTCCAGTCATGTGATGTGCGTGCGATAGATTTTGAAATGAAACCTGAAACTGTCGAGTTGGATGTTGGCACCATAATTGTCGCGACAGGGGCGGGTGTATATGACCCGTCATCTATTGCAAGGTATGGATATGGGAAGTTTCCGAATGTAATAACTTCACTAGAGTTTGAACGGTTGATAAACGCGGGTGGGCCCTCCGGAGGGCATCTAATTCGACCCAGTGATATGCAGATTCCGGAAACCGTTGCGTTCGTCCAGTGTGTTGGTTCCCGCTCTGAGAAGGGAGGTCACGTCTACTGCAGCAACGTGTGTTGCATGAATACGATAAAAGACTCTCTACTCATCAAGGAGCACTGGCCTGACACAAAAATCTACGTGTTCTATCTGGACATAAGGGCGTTCGGAAAGGGCTTTGAGGACCTCTACACGAGAGCGAAAAAGGAAGGCGTAATATTTGTTCGCGGGCTACCCGCGGAAATCGTTGAAAACAGAAGAACAAACAATCTGGTTTTGGCTGGAGAAAACACGTTGCGCAGAGATTTGTACGAGATCAGTGTTGGAATGGTGATTCTATCAATAGGAATCGAACCCAGACAAGACAGCGACGTAATCCAACGTTTACTCACACTGTCCAGAACCTCAGATGGATTTTTCATGGAGGCCCACCCAAAACTGAAACCCGTGGACACGCCAACAGGAGGAGTGTTCCTTGCGGGTTGCGCCGAATCCCCAAAGGACATCAAAGACAGCGTGACACAGGCAAGCGCCTCAGCAGCCCGCTCAAGCATTCTGATGGCAAAGGGCAAGGTAACGGTAGAAGCTATTACGCCAATGGTAATTGATGAAAACTGCACCGGCTGCGGACTTTGCGCCCGAGTCTGCCCCTACAATGCAATCATTGTGGACAAGGAAATAGGAAAAGCTCAAGTCATAGAGGCAGCGTGTGCTGGCTGCGGTACCTGTGGTGCCGAATGTCCATTTGACGCAATAACGATGCGGCACTTCACCAATGACCAGATTTACGCCCAGATAGACGCCGCAACCGAGCGAGACGCAGACAAAAAGATTGTGGCTTTTTGTTGTAACTGGTGTTCCTACGCGGGCGCAGACTTCGCAGGTGTGAGCAGAATGCAGTACCCAACTAACGTGCGTATCATCAGAACCATGTGCTCAGGTAGGGTAGCTCGGAAATTTGCGGAGAGGGCCTTTGTGAGAGGGGCGGCTGCGGTGTTGGTTGCGGGCTGTCACCTAGGAGACTGCCACTACATAAACGCAAATTACCAGACCAAAAAGAGAGCTGAAAGGTTGTGGAAGAAGATGGATAGGTTGGGGCTGAACAAGGATCGTTTGCAGTTGGCGTGGATAAGTGCAGCTGAAGGTGAGAGGTTTGCTTCTAAAATCAAAGAAATGCAGAGT